>Ga0209723_1004136_pt1 | contig 16583 bp, 7 predicted proteins | sample BiotimSIPDNA_2_FD_185750 | JGI IMG/M metagenome (GOLD analysis project Ga0209723, IMG submission 185750) | Anaerobic biogas reactor microbial communites from Washington, USA - Biogas_R2 time_0 SIP DNA (SPAdes) (version 2) | ecosystem: Engineered > Bioreactor > Anaerobic > Unclassified | place... | reverse complement strand
ATATACACCCCATATAAAAATTTTTATTTATTTTTTAGATCAATTTTAAGTTTTAGAGGAAAAAAATAAAAATTTTATGGGGTGTGTTGTTACAATATTTCGTGGCAGGAGGTCATTTTTAGAATAGATTTGGCCGCACATTCTCGTTAAAAAAGTTGATCCACTTTTGATCCAGCAAATTTTTTCCAATTATGAATTTGATCGTATAATAGTGACAAATCGTTTGATCCACTTTTGATCCACTTTTGACTTTTTATAAAAATTCTCATTTAGAGGGGTTTAGTTTTGTGTTTTAGATTTATATCTAAATGTTAAAAATATCTTGTTTACGGCCTGCGATTGTACTAAGTATTAGCGTGTGCTAAACTTATTGTAGTATTTGTATACTAGTTATTTTTGGAGGTGCCTTACATGGATTTACGTGAAGCGCTTATAAGGGATTTTAGCTCTGGGTTTGATAAGCATGCGGAGCAAGTATTGAATAATCATTTTATAAATAATAAAGATTCTTGGGTTAAAGGTGTTGCAGAGGATTATATAAAATACGATATTGATCCCAATGTGTCGCTAACTAAGTTAGCTGAAGATCACAGTTTAAATAGTGAGCAGGTAAAGAGGCTGGTTGAGGAGACTAATGTGTCTATTTATTTGCAGAAATACGCTAGCCTGCGCGGCGATGCTGTACGGGACGTAAATTTTACCTTGGCAGATGCCAACAAGATTTCAGTTAAATTCAATGAAGAGGTTGTTTCTGATGCTGATATGGTTACAGTCGCTAGCGCGGGTACTGATGGAATTGATAAAGTTGCTAGTTATACCGGCGGTGCTGCCGAGAAAGTTAATTTTTTGAATAGTTACAGTGACTACGAGCCTTCTTTATGGGGGGATACAATTGATAAGAATGCTAGTAATTTGATGTTACGAAAAGTTAGATCAGCTGTTGCAGAGGAGGCTGTTAACAGGATTTCGCATGAGCGATCTGTAATAAATAAAATCGCCTCGATTAGTAATGCAGTATTAAGATACGAGTTACTTTGTGGTGAAGGGCAAGAATTATTGGATAAAATAGCCGCGGATGCTGGTTGGTATGGAGGGTACCAAACACCTGTACTAAGATATTTAGATAGAACTGTTGACCTTTATAAGGAGGCGAAGAGATTGCCTCCATCTTTTGAAATAGCTGTTTCATATTCTAGTAGTGTAGAAGATAATCCGTATTCGTTAAAAAATCACAGTTTACTAGAAAAAACATCAGCAGAGATCGTAGTTAATGTAGATAGAATGCCGGAGAATGTTAACTACGATGATTTAGTAGTATTTGCTAAGGAATTAAAGCACGAGATAAATTCTAATGCTCCCCGTAAAGGTGTACGTACGTTACATGTATCTGGTGCTGATACTACAGAGGAAATAAGGGAGCATGTAAGAGAGAAGCTAGTAGATACAGGGAGGAATTAATATGAATCCTAATATTATTTTGTCTGGTATTAAAGGGTTTATGTCTAATAGAGCACTGCTTGCAGGGGCTGCTACTGGAGGTATTGCAGGGGCCAGGAAAGGCAACGTTCTTTTCAAAGGGACAGGGCCTATGCTTATGTCATTAAAGAAGAAACAGATGTCTTTTAATGTTAAAGTACCTGATTCACTGCTGAAGGGAAGTTTTGCCGACCCTGCTGTAATTACTGCCACTATACAGCAGAAGTACCCTGCTGGCAGGTATGTTGCAGAGGATTTTAAATTAATATATAACCCAGGAACTAAATCTGTGACCTTCGAGCCAACAGATAAGTTCTTGACTGACTACTTAGCTAATTCGAACCTTTTGAGCGATACTCGTACTAGGATAATGACAATTTTATCGGCAGCAGGAGGTTTTGCTGCTATAGGTGCAGCCACAGGTTTTGTTGGTTCTAAGATGGGGGACGCACTAAAACGACACTCAGCGAACTCTGCCGAAGAGTTTGAGAAAGAAATAAAGGCGAAATCTCCTTTAGATCAAGATAAGATCGCGTACGCTATATTCAATGAGTTGGGGGATAGATTTGTTTCACACGAATTAAATAAAATAGCTTCGGTCGAGGACTTTGAATACTTTGTGAAGAATAACTATGCTAGGAAGTAGGTGTTAATTTTATGCCTGTAGATAACATACAGTTGATTATAGCTGGTATAGATGAAGAGGACATAGAGAAGGTAGCAGTTGCGCCTCTTGTCGCCACCGGACTTAATGCAGTTAGAACTGTGGTTCCGAAACTTACGCAGTTTGCAAGCAAATTTAATACTGTGGGTAAGGGCGCAGGGGTTAAAAGTGCTGCAAACACAGTTAAGAGAAAAGGTGTAGTAGGTAAGATGCATGGTTATCAAATGGATTTATTAAAGCAGATGACTACTACGCCATTAGGTGTAGGTTTAACTACTGCATCTGTTGCTTCTATGGGGCCTGGGCAAGTAGCTAGGTCTATGTTCCCTGTGGTGGATTCTACTCTTACTGCTGCCTCTAACGTCGGCAAGGATTTAAAAATGTTAAATAGAGTAGAACTGCCTTCTAATACATTTAACAAGGGATATAAGCATGCCGACGATACATCTAACGCTATAGAAAAGGCTGCGGTGGAATTCAACCCTGCTGCGAATACATCAAATATGGAGACAAAAGACATTATAAACACTGTTGGAGCTTCTTTAGCTGGAGGAGGTTTAGGGTATTTAGGCGCTAAGAAAGGTCTAAATTATATAGACAATCTTTCTCTTACGACTGACCTTTCTGGGGGTGTCCAAAAAGCTGTAAGGGGAGTCGGCAGAGGCACTGCTAAAACTTTGTCTAGAAGTAGAGGAGGGACAGGAGTCTTAGCTAATGTATTGGCTCGTTCAGGGCAGTTTGCAGAGACTTTGGGAGGTGGAGGCCCTAGACCTATCAGAACAGATTTTTCTACCCTCTCAGGTAAACCTACCGCATTATCTAACATAAAGACACTAGGAAAATTTGTTGGTATTTTAGCTGGGGCGGCCTTGGCAGAAGAGTATTTCGCTAATTGGGCTCGTAATAAAGTAGATGAGTCTATTGTAGACTATAAGGTAAACAGATTAAATTCTAAGGTGGCCTGTGAACAACCAGGGGAGGAGAAATTTGCAGCTGTCCCTACGACGAGGTCTGTACAGCGTATAAACGTTAAAGGTCCACAACAAGTAAAAAACAAGGATTTTAAAAGGCTCATACACGACAGAGGTATTCGTCCTCTTATGACAACAAGCGCTTTTATTTTCACTTTAGGTGGGCTCAGCCATTTAGCTGGCAGGAACCTTGCAGGAGGTATGGAACGTGTAGAGAGGGACCAATACCGTCCGGCTAACAGAGTTATTATAGATATATCTGACAGGGAGTCTTTAGATAAGTATTATAAATCTCGTCCTGATTTAAAAGTATCGTCATATGACGGTATACTTGATATAATAGAAAAAACAGCTGACACTGGCGGTGACGTAGCTGAGATAAACGCTTTGAATGATTCCACTAAACCTAAGGCATCTAATGCAACGCAAAAAAGTAAGATTCATTCGCGTCCCTCAACCAAGGCAACCGTTAAAGTGCTTCGTAGGAATCCGGCTTTGTTGGCGGCTTTGGTAGCCAAGGGAAGTGACATTCCTGCAACGGCTGTTAAAGGTAATTTTCCGCCTAAGCCTACGAAACTAGAGTTGGCAAAACGTAAAGTTGATTCTGGGGCTGAGAAAGTGCCTGGTTTAAAGCAATTAAGTGAGTTTTTTAAACGTAAGGATACCTATAAATACACAGGAGAAACGGGCCTTGGGCATATGGTATTAGAAGAAGCTCCTTTCAAAGCTTTTGAGTCTTTCGCTTACGTGACACCAGTAGTCGCAGCCGCTGCTGTTCTAGGTAAGAACCCGAGAAGAGGTTTCGCGCCTATTCAAACTGATCCTAACACTCCCTACGTTCCCGAAGGTATGACTAGAGTTATAATTCAGGAAAGTGGCTACAGAGACAGCAGAGGAGATAAAGTCTACGAAAAACCTGTAGATTATACTAAATATGCCTCTGAGGAAGTTACGGAGGATACGAAGTCTGAGTTAGATAAGATCCAAGAGCTTATTGCTGCTGTTTCTTTAGATGAAAATGCTAGGAGGGAAGCCCGTGCATTACAGTTTATAAATAAACGAGATGGTATTGTTGGCGGGGTGAAGAAAAAGGAACGTATTGAATTATAGGAGGGCTGGCTGTGTACAAAGAGTTGCTTCATGAATTTGAGTATGTGTCGAAAACAGCTTCTGTTGAAGACATTGAGATATATGCACAAAGCATTTTAGGTGAGTTAGATAAAATTGCTGAGGAGATGGATTTAAAAGGGGACTATATAGCACCAGGAGCTTTAGTTGGTTCTGGTATAGGTGCTGCGTTAACAGCTATTCCTGCCATGGTATTAGGGTTGAAGAAAGGTAATTTGTCTGCAGCGAAAGCAGGTAAAAATGCTTTACGACGTATGCCGGAAATGGCGGGTACGTCTATTAAGTCTGGTGGCAAGGGTGCACTGAAGGGCGGTATCGTAGGAGGAGTTTCCGGCGGCGCATTTGCGGGGCTGTCTGGGAAGACAAAGTCAGCCATTGAAAATAAACTTTACGGTCAACCGGACCAAGAATACTTAGCTTACCAGGAATACCTTGCAAATCAATCAGGAGGTGTCTATAATGGCGGGATATAGTGATTTACTTGATATGTTTGAAGAGCTTTACCACAGCGGGAGACACGAGGAATTAGAAGCATTTGCTTCTGAGGTTCTTGAAGAGATTGCTAAAGAGGCGTCTGATGACTCCGCTCGCGGTAAAAATAAACCAGCTAAGGAATATAGTGTTGCGTCTGGTGCTGTGTCTGGTGCTGCATCAGGCGCCGGCATAGGTGCTTCAGTAGGAGCAGGGGTTGGTGGCTTGTCCGCGTACCTAGATATGAGATCTTTTCCTTGGACGGTATCAAGGGGCCTGATGGCAGACTATGTTTTACATGGGGCAGTTAGCAAGGTAATACCTGGGGCCGTTATAGGTGGTGCTGTAGGTGCTGGAGTAGGGGCTTTAAAGAACAAAAAAAGTAGCTCGGAATTAACTATAAATAAAGAGGCAGAAGCTGCAGACGATTTTATTGATTACATGCGGCGGGGATATGCAACTGACCTGCAGAGAAGATATGGACCAATAAGTATAAAAGGAAACAGAGCGCACGGGTTTAGCCAAGGGGTAGACGGCGATTTTAATATGCATTCAGCGTATACCTCAGAAAGATTAAACGCAGATAATTTGGATAATTTCCTGTCTATGTATAGAGACATGTCAAAAGACTTTCTGGCTTACGTAGTTGCTCGCTGCGACGAAGATCCAATTTTAAAGGCTTCGCTGCAGGACTTGTTAACGAGGTCTACTCTGACGGATGAGGATATGAAGCACCCTGTAATACAAAAGTTGAAGAAGGAGTATGCTATAAAAGTAGGATTGCTTACTGGAGCCGCAGGCGGCGTGCTTGGGGGCGCGCTTAAAGGCAGCTCAGCGGCAGTGAAAAAAGTGCCTGCGATAGCTGTTGGTGCAGCAGTTGGCGCTGCTGCGGCGGGAATTCCAGGCACTTTACTTGGAATGATGCGCGGTAAACGTATAGGAGGCGATAATGTGATCATAGACAGAGGCGGATCTACACATCCGCATATAGACACAGAGCATCTAATACGTTCTTATTTTAGAAAACATGCCTCAGAGGCATTAGATGACTTCGAATTATCCGATTTAGAAAAGGAAGCAGTCAGCGCCGATTTTAAGGAATTTAATTCTAAGATAAATAGCCTTTCAAATGAGTCTCTTGCTGTTCGAAGAGCTCATAATGCTGATTACAAAGCCGCCTTAGCTAATTTTCAGGTAACACATGGACGAAAACCTAGTCCAGAGGAGAAAGCAGATATAACAGCTCAGTTTACTGAAAGATATAACAAAGCATCCGATGATTTTATTTCTGCATACGAAGCATTAGAAGAGGAAGAGGTCAAGAAAAATCCACGCTTCTTCGAAGAAACCATGTCTACTCAGTTAGTCGCTCCTGCCGCGGCTGGATATGGTATAGGAGCGGGAGTGGGATTAGGTATAAGTGGTATGCGCGGTAAATTACCTGTAGCTAACATAGTTAAGGGAACAGCGCTAGGCACGTTAGGTGGCGCTGCTCTTGGAGGAGGGGCTGTGTACGCAGCAGGTAAATACATGGGCAGACGCAGAGACGCCGCTGTTTTAGATAGAATACAGGCTAAGACTGCTTCATACAGTGAGGCACTAGAGGAACTAGAAAAAGCAGCGTTTATCTTGTCTCCAGAAGAGCTAGAGATCATGGCATTAGACATTTTATCCGATTTAGAAAAGGAAGCTTTTGCCGCAGGGAATGTAAAAAATTTAACCGTGGCAGCTAAAGGAGCTGTAAAAGGGGCAGCTCAAGGCGCTGCCGTGAAACAGCCAAAGACTAAATTGCCTCGTAAAGCTAAGAAACAAGCAAAGAAAGATCAGATCGCCGCGACAACGAAAGCCAAAGCAAAAGAAGAGGCTGCTAATACAGCGGCTGCGGCTAAAGCAGCCGAGGCAGCTAAGGCTACGGCGAACCAACAAGCATTAGCAGACACCATTCGTGCGGAGGCTAATAGAGTAGGTGTTTCATTGCCTCCTGGTATCCCTGCAACAGGCCCATATAATCCAGCGGCTGCTGCGGCTGCTGCTAAAGCAGCTCCTGCTCCAGTTACACGGCCAGCTGTTCCTACGCGTCCGGCAAATATGACTCCCGAAGAACATGCGCGGACTAGCCTTACGAATTATTTTAAACAGGAAGAAGCTAGAATGGCTGCTTCACAACCAAAAGCACCGGTTGCGGCAGCTCCAGTGTCAGCTCCAGTATCACCTCCGGCATCTCCTACTGTTTCTGGCCCGGCGCGTGTATCCGCGGAGGAGAAAGCAACTGAAGCACTAACTAAATACGTAAAAGACTACGAGGCTGCGACTAAAGCAAGTGCGGGCGCACGAAAATCGGTGGAGGACGTTATCAGAGAGGAGGCTAGGCGAACAGGGGCTCCACTTCCTGATGGAATAAATCCTGGTGGAGGAGCATTTAATCCTGCCGCCGCCAGGCAGGCTGCCACGCCCTTACAGACGCCTCCGCCACCTCAAGCAGCTACGGCACCTGCCAAAGGCATTAGTACAGAACTTAAGGCAGGTGCGGCCCTAGGAGGAACAGGACTGGTTGGCGGGATAGCGTACACAGCAGGGAAAGGCAAAGATAAAAACAAAATGGAAAGAGCAGCTTCCGCTGAGCTTGATATTTTAATAGAAAAAATTACTGAGGACATAGTAGATGAATATTTAGAAAAGGAAGCTTTTCTTAAAACTATTAACTCTTTGTTACCCAGGACTAGTGGAAGTATGCTCAAACAACCAGCAAAAAGTACTGTAAATGTAGTTAAAAGTACTACACCCGCAAAGAAGAAAAAGAACATCTTGACGAGATACCCAGTAGCTACTGCCTTAGTAGGAGGGGTGGGAATAGGAGCTGCTACAGGTCCTGTAATAAACGCTGTTAACGAGGCTAGTGCAGCTGCGGTAGGTCCTGATTATGCAAGGCAAAGAGAAAATATGTATTATCAATAACGGTGACATAATAGTATTGCTGAACAAACTTACTCACTATTAAAGGTGTGGGTAAGTTTGTTTTCTTTTGATATTAGCTCTGTAGTGTAATATACTTATACTAGTAGATATCGAGAGGTGATTTATAAATGGCTTGGTATGATGATAATCAAGATTGGGCTAAGGAAGCTGTGGCGGAAGCCATTACATTATTAGACAACGATGAAGACAATCTCATAGAAATAACTAAAACAGCCGCAGGAATAGGTATAGGCACTGGTGCTATAATAGGAGGGCTATTAGGTGCGGGGCTTGGTCGTAAATCTGTAGAGGCGGCTAAAGATCAGCAATATCGTAATTTGTACGGAAATGCTGTACAAAAAGTACTTAACGAACAGAATCGTAAATTGGTAGAAATGAGTGACGACCACTATAAAAAACTAGATAATTTATCACATGATCTGAAAGTTATATTCACCCCGTTTAGCGTAGTTTTTATGCTGAGAGGTACAGCAGTCGATACGATAAGCGTGTCGACGATGAATTCAGCTATGAAGACTGCGTGGAAGAATAAAGACGCGGATTATTTTAAGAATATACTTGTTAACAAAGTATATATCGAGGCTCAGGACGCAGAGCAAATGTTTATAAAAAGGCTGATCGAACAAGATTCTTTTTTACGTCAGGCTATAAATAAAAAGAGTTCTGATGTGGCTATCATCGATGTTGGTGATGTTCCTGATTTAGGTATATTCGAAATGTTAGACAAATCGTCGTATTTGGAAGAAGTATTTTCTCATATGGGAGGAAGTGATCGGTTAGCCAAGTATGCCGGCATACTAGCCTCTGCAGGCAACACATGGGATATTGAAGATATTCCCATAGAGGTAGGTACATACAGGTATGCCAGTGATTTAGACTACGATCTTGGCCTTCAAAAGCTTGGCTTTCTTTGGTTTAGCAACAATAACAGCCCTGCTAAAAAAGATGTTATAACCCCGAGACAGATAAAAAGAGACCTATCTGTCGTGTATCTTCCAGATCGTATTTTATTTATAACTGACGACGTTGTTCTGTCGCAGCTAAGTGTGATGGGGATGTCCGAGGAAGGATACAACAGGTTTCAGAACAAAGATACAGTGTTCTTTAAACGTAATTTCTTCGATGAGATGAAGAAGACAGGGCACTTAGACGACGAAGATGACATCTCTAAACTTTCTGAGGAGGACATAGAGTTCACAGCTTTAGATAGGGACCTTAGTGCCATAAGCGGGGGGCTACAGGGAACTCGCGGGTTCTCAGACGTTGTAGATTCTCGCCCTTCAAATAGTACCCGTATGGTCGAATTGTTTACTGCGGATGATATACATCCGATGGTATACTACCTGGCATTATTACGCGAGTTCGGATCCGAGTGGCTGGAATGGGATATGGATACACTGCTTTCGATGATTTCAGATAATTTCGGGGTAGATTTCGTACTCCCCGATACCGCTCTTAATAAGATAGGCTCCATAGTAGTGCTTATGAACAGCGATGCTCCGTATACCGGGTTTCATACATTTGAAAAGGTAATACGGTCGTTTCATGGCAAACCGATTGACTTTGAATTGCGTGAGTCAAATATTTCTTTCGGACAGATAGCGACCGGTATTCGTATTATGGGAGAACTCATACAGGACGAAGATGATAATATTTACGACAACTTTAGTGAGCACGTGCTTGGTTATATAGTAGAGGTTCTACACAGTCGTAATTACCGGGCTTGCGCTCCCTTAACGACATCTGCTAACGAGGATTTGTTCTGGAAGCTTGTTAATATCGAGTTATTAGAGCTATGGATTTCTACACTCCGTAATGGTGTTTCTGATTTATCAGAGGATGATGCAAGATTGGAAGCGAAGTTTATATCAAGGGCTATACGAGAGCTATGTGACGAGCATAGAGGAAACCCTGATGTTGAGGGCTACAAAATAGACATAATAGGTAAAGCTAACAGTTTCGGACTTATAAGCGATGTAGTTTATAAAATTATAAGTGACAATGTTGCTAGGAACTTAGCTGTGGATGTGTTCTGGGAAAGTATAGAAGGAACTAAGGTATCACAAGCAGAGTATTATTTAGAATAAAAAGATTGGGCCGCTCGGCATTTAGCTGAGTCTTGCCCCTTGACTATTTATTGTTATATTTATACCCCGTTTGTTGGTTGTTGTCCGACGGGCTTATTACATTAGTTGTGTTCCACTTTATGTTCTTTTAACGTATAATAATTGTAGTTAATGCTTGATATAAAGGGTGGTTTGTATATGAGCGATATATATGTTCCCGCCAGTAGTAACTGGGAGAATGAGAAGAAAAGGATATTGAGAAATGAGAAGGACTCTGCATGGCAGATGGTTAAGACAGCATCTGTGTATATGAAAGACCAGGATCCTTATCCTTCTCCTTATTTAAATTTATCTGACTACCAATTGCCTAAGACTATGGTGGAAATCTTTAAATGGTGCCGTTACTTCTATAAATTCGATTCTTTGATCGGCGGCGCTGTTAACTCACTGGCTAGGTTTCCCGTTACCGATATTTTGTATAATGATATTGAAGTTACTCCTGAGGGGTGGGACAATAACACCGATACTCCTACGCTGGAAGTATATAAAAGGGTATTCCATGATCTGAAGCTGCAAGAAGAGTTAATCAAAATAGGTATTGATTATTGGTTGTATGGTAATTGCTTCATATTTGGAGAGTTAGAAGAAACTTCAGTTGACCCTGAGTCTTATTCTGACATTAAGTGGACGCGTCTATACAGGTTAGACCCTGGCAGGATGATTATAGACATAGATCAGCTAACACAGGAGAAGACATACAAATGGGAAGTTCCTGCGAAAGTACGGAGAATAGTACGGGATAAAAAACCTAAAGACAAGTACGACGCTATTCCTGACATGATAAAGAAGGCTGTCAAAGAGAACAAGGCAGTAGTGTTAAATAAAGATAATATCTACCACTTTTCCCGCGAGGGTGAATCTGGCGACGGCTCTGTGTGGGGAACACCCTTGGTTCTAAACGTCATGAAGCAGATAGCTTACAGGAACCTTCTTCGTCAGGCCCAGGAGGCAATAGCAAGGGAGCACGTTGTTCCATTTAGAATATATTACCTCAACCCTACAGACAGAGTAGATCCGCAGCATAATTGGAATAACACGGCAGCATCGTTCGCGACACAATTAGAGAAAGCAGCTAAGGATCCTAACTATAAAATAGTCAGTCCTGTCCCTGTTGAAGTTTTAAACATGGGCGGCCAGGGCCGTGCACTTATGCTTACATCTGAAATAGATCAATTACAAGCAGAGATATTAGCTGGAATGGGAGTTCCTCGTGAGTTTATCTTCGGCGGAGTTAGTTACTCTGCTGCTTCTATATCACTCCGCACCCTTGAGAATCAATTCATAACGTATAGGCTCCTTCTGACAGACTTTCTCAACAATTTCGTCATAAAAAGAATGGCCGAGGCTAGAGGAGAATGGCGATCGCCTGAGGACGATGTGTACTTAGTGTCTGTTACTTTAGCAGACCTGAAAATGCAGGATGATGTTCAGCAAAAACAAATGATGATAAACCTAAATGCCGCGAACAAGGTATCAGACGAGTATCTGTATAATATGTTCGGCATAGATCACGATAAGATGCGTACACAGCTTGAAATTGAGATATTTGATCGTATGGATAGAGAGCGTAGAATGCAGTTATATCAATTAGAAACTAATTTCCTGGTTCAGCAGTATCAGATGCAGTATCAGATGCAGCTTCAGATGATGCAGCAAAATCTTATGATGCAAACAGGCGGGATGTTTAATCCTGCGGCTGCTGAGGATGTTACTGGAGGGGGTCAAGAGGAAGGAGACCAGGAAGATGGTAGACAGTCGGATGAGAAGGCTCCAAAGAAGAATCCTAAGACTGCAAAAAAAGAAGACAAGAAAGACGTAGGGTCCTTTGGAAAGAGTGCATATGATATGACGGCTCCTATTGTAAAGATTAGCAGTTTGTCGCCTTCTCCTCTTGTTGGAGTGGTCGATTCGCCATTGGCACAAAACCTGTTTTTAGATAGAATAATAGAAAAGATATCTTCTTTACCGCAAGATGAGATAATAGAGTTATTCAGCAAAGCATCCCCTGACACTAAAAATATATTATTAGATTACCTCGAGAAGACAGGAGGTAATCCGCATACAGTTGCGGCTAGTGGCGAGAGGAATGTAGAGTTAAGTAATATGACAGAATTGGAGCGAGCGGAAGCACTAAAGAAGACGCTTCCTAATTTGGCAGCGGAGAGCGCAGAAGATATAAAAAGTTCCGCTATGCTTCCTGTTCCGGAATTACGTCCACAAAGGCGGGATTTTAAAGTTTAATACAGCAGGGGAGAACATTAATGATCATAAAAAAATATTTTCCTGAGAACTTAGAGACCGTTTTTGGTAAATTAGTAAATGCAAATGACGCTATGGTGTTTAAAGGGACACTTGGAGCAGGAGGCACTGTAAGCGAATTACCAAATGTACACGATAGGGGATGGTCCTATCGTGTAATTACTGCTGGTATCTATGCTGGGGAGACGTGCGAACCGGGGGATCTTATCATAGCCCTTGTGGACAGGAATGGGACTGATAATAAAAATGACGATTGGGCAGTAATACAGGCAAATATAGACGGACAAGCTGTAGTATATTCTGATGACAGCAGACTAACTGACGCGAGGACTCCTAGAGAACATGAGCACGGCAATCTGTCTAATACTGGTGCTATAGGCGACGAAGCAGACCTTTTGGTAAAAACTGACGTCGGAGGAGTTCTCATAACTCTTCCCAGAGGCGTTGAGGGTCAGTTTTTAGCATATGACGGTTCTTGGGGTAATATAGACATACCTATCGGATATACTGGATCACAAGGATTCACAGGGTATACTGGCAGTGCTTCTACTGTTCAAGGTCCCAGGGGATATACAGGATCGAAAGGTCCTGCCGGTGACACAGGGGATCGTGGTATTACTGGGTACACTGGTTCTAAAGGTGAGGCTGGTGCGCAAGGTTTTACAGGGTATACAGGGTCTAGAGGTTTGCCTGGGTATACAGGTTCTCAGGGTGTAGAAGGTAATCGAGGAGAGCATGGTTATACTGGCTCTAAAGGGGAAACAGGTCTTCAAGGTATTACAGGGTATACCGGTTCTAGAGGTATACAAGGTATTCAGGGTGTAGTAGGTTATACCGGGTCGAAGGGCGATCTTGGTTTGACCGGAATTCAAGGTTATGTAGGGTCTAAAGGGTACGCCGGTTCAAGAGGTGATACTGGTTATACAGGGTCTAAAGGTGATGTTGGCTTAACAGGATCAAAAGGCGACACTGGAAGCCAGGGTATACAAGGTTATACGGGTTCTAAGGGAGAGATTGGTACTCAAGGGTTCACAGGTTACACTGGTTCCAAAGGTGATACGGGTGATTTAGGTGTAACAGGCTTCACTGGTTCTAGAGGTATAGATGGTTATACTGGTTCTCACGGATTATCCGGATATACAGGTTCTAAGGGAGATACTGGTGACCAAGGTTTTATAGGTTATACAGGATCTCACGGTCCTTCAGGATATACAGGTTCTTCTGGTTATACTGGTTCACGTGGTGTTACCGGTTATACAGGATCAAGGGGAAGTATCGGAAATCAAGGTATACAAGGGTATACCGGTTCTAAGGGCGCCCTAGGATATCATGGAAGCATAGGATATACAGGATCAAAAGGCGACACTGGTCACACCGGCTCTAGAGGCATAGATGGTTATACAGGTTCAAGGGGAGCTGTTGGAGATCAAGGTTTGACAGGGTATACAGGCTCTAAAGGCGACACAGGGTTTACTGGTTCTCAAGGTATTCAAGGTGTCCATGGAGATATAGGTTACACAGGATCGAAAGGTTCTATAGGTGCCCAAGGTCTTATCGGATACACTGGTTCTATTGGTCTTGAAGGTAAGAAGGGTGATATAGGGTACACAGGGTCACGCGGTGTCCAGGGATACTCGGGAAGTCAAGGTATACAAGGCCACACTGGTTCTAAAGGGGATACAGGTTATCACGGAAGTATTGGATACACTGGTTCACAAGGGTTAGCTGGGTACACAGGTTCGAAGGGCGATATAGGCGATCAAGGGCCCACAGGATATACAGGTTCTAGAGGTATACAGGGTTACCAAGGTTTGATTGGATATACTGGTTCTAAAGGTGATACTGGAGATCAAGGGATTGTTGGTTTAACAGGGTCTCACGGTGTTGTTGGTTATACAGGCTCCAGAGGTCTTACGGGATATACTGGTTCTTTAGGCGAGCAAGGACTTCAAGGATTTACAGGTTATACTGGATCTCAAGGTGTTAGAGGATATACAGGCTCTGTCGGCTATGCCGGAAGTCAAGGTATTCAAGGTTATACAGGCTCAAAAGGCGATGTTGGAGAGCAAGGAATTATCGGTTACACCGGTTCAAAAGGCGAAGTTGGTGAGCGAGGTTTTACGGGGTATACAGGTTCGAAAGGTGATGAGGGTGATCTCGGTTTAACAGGGTTTACAGGCTCTCACGGAATTACTGGATACACCGGCTCTAGAGGATCAGTAGGTGATACTGGAGACGTTGGTTATACAGGTTCTTTAGGGTATGCAGGGTCAAGGGGCGTAACAGGCTATACTGGATCAAAAGGCGACACAGGGGGGCAGGGTGTCACTGGATTCACTGGTTCAAAAGGAGACACTGGAGAGCAGGGAGTCCGTGGGTACAGTGGCTCAAGAGGAGATTTTGGGTATTCTGGTTCGCGCGGTGAAGCTGGATATACAGGGTCAAAAGGCGATACCGGTAATCAAGGCTTTACTGGTTACGCCGGATCAAAAGGCGATATTGGTTTTACCGGTTCTAAGGGTGAGCAGGGTGTTATTGGATACACAGGGTCACAAGGTTACACAGGGTCCAAAGGTGATTTAGGTTATACTGGCAGTGCTTCTACTGTTCAAGGCCCCATAGGGTATACAGGATCTATAGGAGGGTTAGGGTACTCTGGATCTAAAGGAGATCAAGGTATACAAGGGTATACTGGTTCAAAAGGTGTCGGCGGGGATAGAGGTAGTACCGGCTATACAGGATCCTTAGGTTATACTGGTTCTATAGGTGATACAGGTATTCAAGGCGAGCGCGGGTATTCTGGTTCACGTGGTGTTACCGGTTATACAGGATCTCAGGGAATTCAAGGAGTTCAAGGAGTCCAGGGTTATACAGGTTCGAAAGGTGATACAGGATTTATCGGGTCAAAAGGTGATACAGGCTTAACCGGTTCTCAAGGGTTTATAGGTTATACAGGATCAAAAGGTGACACTGGAGTTAAAGGAGACACAGGGTACAGCGGATCGCAAGGTATTACAGGCGAGCAAGGTATTCCTGGTTTTGTCGGTTCTAGAGGTAATACCGGGTTTACAGGATCTCAAGGCGTAACTGGGTATACAGGATCAAAAGGCGATACAGGTAATCAAGGCTTTACAGGATATACAGGCTCTAAGGGTGTGGCGGGTTATGCAGGATCAAAAGGCGATACAGGTCCTCAAGGTGATATTGGTTTAACAGGATTTACTGGATCAAAAGGTGACACTGGGAATCAAGGTATACAAGGGTATACTGGTTCAAGAGGTTATACCGGATCTTTTGGCAACACAGGATATACCGGTTCTAAAGGCGATGCCGGTATTCAAGGTATTACTGGTTATACAGGGTCAAAAGGTGACCAAGGATACAGCGGAAGTACTGGTTATACAGGTTCTTTAGGCATGCAAGGGTATACTGGTTCAAGGGGATATTCAGGAAGTCAAGGAGACACAGGATTTACCGGCTCTAAGGGAGATATTGGTAATCAAGGGACCAGAGGATATACAGGCTCTAAGGGTGATACTGGCGATCAAGGATTGACAGGTTACACTGGAGATAGAGGCTATACTGGATCTAAGGGGGATGTCGGCTTACAAGGCCCCATAGGGTATACAGGGTCAAAAGGGTCTGCAGGTTATTCTGGTTCTCAGGGTTATACTGGTTCGAGAGGGAGTACCGGCGAAACCGGTGATGTCGGTCTTACTGGGTTTACCGGGTCACGCGGTTATACTGGATCAAAAGGCGATACTGGGTCAAGGGGAGATGTCGGGTTTACCGGATCTAAAGGCGAAAGCGGGCTTCAAGGATACTCTGGTTCAAGGGGCGATACTGGATCAAAAGGTGATACAGGATATACAGGGTCACGCGGGGTAATTGGGTTTACAGGCTCTAAAGGTGACTACGGTATTCAAGGAATTACAGGATTTACTGGTTCAAGGGGTGCAACTGGTTATACTGGCAGTGCTTCTACTGTTCAAGGTCCCATAGGATATACAGGATCAAAAGGTGACACTGGGAATCAAGGTATACAAGGGTATACTGGTTCGAGGGGTGCAACTGGTTATACTGGCAGTGCTTCTACTGTTCAAGGCCCCATAGGGTATACAGGATCAAAAGGTGACACTGGTAGCCAAGGTGGTATAGGATTTGCTGGTTCAAGGGGTGCAACTGGTTATACTGGCAGTGCTTCTACTGTTCAGGGCCCCATAGGATATACAGGATCAAAAGGTGACACTGGGAATCAAGGTGGTGTAGGATTTGCTGGTTCAAGGGGTGCAACTGGTTATACTGGCAGTGCTTCTACTGTTCAAGGCCCCATAGGATATACAGGATCAAAAGGTGACACTGGGAATCAAGGTATACAAGGGTATACTGGTTCGAGGGGTGCAACTGGTTATACTGGCAGTGCTTCTACTGTTCAAGGCCCCATAGGATATACAGGATCAAAAGGTGACACTGGTAGCCAAGGTGGTGTAGGATTTGCTGGTTCAAGGGGTG
>Ga0209723_1004135_pt1 | contig 16592 bp, 15 predicted proteins | sample BiotimSIPDNA_2_FD_185750 | JGI IMG/M metagenome (GOLD analysis project Ga0209723, IMG submission 185750) | Anaerobic biogas reactor microbial communites from Washington, USA - Biogas_R2 time_0 SIP DNA (SPAdes) (version 2) | ecosystem: Engineered > Bioreactor > Anaerobic > Unclassified | place... | reverse complement strand
TATAGCTTCATCTATAGCAGAAGCAGCCATCCAATACGGATCTATTTTGCCAAAGTTAGGGTTCATTCCACATGAAACAGCTAAACCCTTAACTGACCAGTCCAGCGGCTTGATTACTGCAGCATCGTTTGGTCCAGCATAATCACCCTGCAACGGCTTAAGCAATGTGTTGCCTTTAACTTCATGATCATATGACCGTATCACACTCTCTTTGCTGGCAATGTTGGGTGCAGCCAACAACTGCATCAAAACCTCAGTTAAGTCAGGTGGCTGCGCAAACTCAGGTTCAACCAAAACCGGCTCTTCAACAGTTGCAGCCTTTGTAGTCATGCATGGATCAAAAAGAAAATCCATATTCACATCTGCTACGGTTTCACCTCTAAATCTAAGCTTAAGACGCCTATCCACTGTTAATTTTCCTATTGCATTGGCTTGAACATCTTCTTTCTCAAAAACAGCCATAACCGCCTCCAAGTTTTCAGGAGGCACAGTAAGAAACATCCTCTCCTGTGACTCAGAAAGATAAATCTCCCAAGGCACCAAACCCTCATGTTTCAATGGCACCTTATCTAAATCAACCTCTACCCCGCAACTAAACCGCTCCGCAGTCTCACCAACTGCAGAGGATAATCCGCCACCGCCAATGTCTGTTGTAGCTGAACCTAACTCTAAATCTCTAATCTCCACCATAGCACGCTTAACTTTCTCTTCCTGGATGGGATCAGCTATTTGAACCGCTGGTCTTGAGATTTCTTCTGATTTCTCTGTTAACTCTGCAGATGCAAAAGTTACTCCGTGGATTCCGTCGCGGCCAGTTTTTCCCCCAGCTAAAACCAAGTAATCCCCAATTTTTGCCTCTTTTTTATACTTGTTTAAAGGCAAAAGCCCAATGCAGCCACAGTACACTACTACGTTGCCAGTGTATGACTCATCAAAATATATTGCTCCGTTAACTGTGGGTATGCCCATGTTGTTTCCGTAGGCTCCGATGCCTGCAGTAACACCCCTATAAACATACTTCGGATGCTTAACGCCAGGGGGTAACTTGTTGTAGTCAAAGTCAAGAGGACCAAAACCTAACACGTCAGTGCAAGCTACCGGATCAGCCCATACCCCCAAAATGTCCCGTATGACTCCGCCTACGCCGGTTGCTGCACCTCCGAAAGGCTCCACTGCAGACGGATGATTATGAGTCTCAACTTTAGCTGCAACTCCATATCCCTTATCAAATTTCACTATGCCAGCGTTATCTTCAAAAACGCTAAAACACCAAGGCACATTAATCTCTTTTGTAGCTTTGGCAATGTAGGTTTTAAAGAGACTCTCTATTTCTTTGCCGTCTAACATGATTTTTCCTTTGAAGGTCTTATGGCAGCAATGCTCAGACCATGTCTGGCTTAAAGTCTGCAACTCTACATCTGTGGGATTACGGTTCTCTTTTTTAAAATAAGCTTGGATATGCCTTAATTCTTCACTGCTGAAGCCTAAAGCAAACTCACTGTTTACTTCTTGTAGCTGCTGAAGTGTAGCTTCTGCAACATTAACCTCTAGCACTTGACTGTTTTTACGTTGAATATACAGTTCAGTCTTCATTACTGTTCAACAACGCTTATTGAGTAATCATCTTTAGTCGGGTTAGCCAATAGTCGTTTACTCATTTCTTCTGCTTTAGCTTTAGCATCATCAAACGACTCAGCATCCAGATGCACTGTATAGACTTTGCTTACATCTACAGCTTCTACGTTATAACCAAGTTCTATCAATAAACGCGCGGTTGTTTCGCCTTCAGGGTTGCTGTGTCCCGGTTTTAGGCTAACCTCTATTTTGGCAACGTATTTCATGTTCCTCTACATTAGGCTGTAAGGATTTAAACACTTTCGTCTCAAATAATGCAAAACTCTACGATAAAATCATATGTTTATTTTTGTATTCGACCTCTACAACCCGCTCTTTATCAGTTACTTCCCCAATAACCTGAGGCGCCACATCAAACCGTGACAGCAAATCCACAGCTCTTTGGCCATCGTTTTTGTCTACTATCACTCCAAAACCCCAGCCCATATTAAAAGTCTTAAACATCTCTTCATCTGTGACTGTGTAGCCTAACTCAGAAGCAGTTTTCTGAAGCAAACCAAAAATAGGCTGAGGCTTAAAACAATTAAATTTGAATCCTATACCCGGAGAATATTTAGCAAGATTATTAAATTTCATGTAGGAATCTCCGGTTATGTGCACTGCAGCTTTAACTTTTACTTCACCCATCAACTCTAAAAGTGGTTTAACATAGATTTTGGTGGGTTCAAGAGCTTCAAGCACCACTTCCCTACCCAAATCTTCTGGGACATCGTTAGCATCAAATTTTCCTCCCCACTTTTTGAACAGGATTTTTCTTGCCATAGTTATTCCGTTGCTATGGAGGCCGCTGCTGGCTAACCCAATTATCGAGTCGCCTGGCTTGATGTTTTGTCCAGTTATAATTTTTTGGCGTTCAACTTTGCCTACTGAAGCCACAACCATATCAAAGCCGGCTTTAGCTGTGATTCCCTGGATAATTTCGGCTACGTCGCCTGTTTCGCCGCCTGTAACTGGGCACTCTGACTCGTTTGCACCCTGAATTATGCCTTTAAGCCAAGCTTTAACAAGTGACGGCTCACTTTCTTGTGCATGGATGTTGTCTGCTATAGACAGCGGTTTAGCTCCTGAACGGATAACGTCGTTTACTGCCATAGCTACTGCGTCTATGCCTATGGTATCATATTTTTCTGCAAGCTGAGCAATCAAAACTTTGGTGCCTACTCCCTCGATTACTAAATCCAAGAACTCGTTTTCAGATACGGCAAATATGTTTCCATATGGCAAATGCATGACACCGCTGAAACCTGTGTGTTTGTAGGTGTCTTTTAGGGTGGTTAGGGCTTTTTTTGATTCAACTCTTTGTTCGCGGTTAACGCCTGCGTCTGTGTATGTAAAGTTTTTAGGCAAAGACTTTTTCTCCTTGTACCGTTAATGTGCAAGCGATGCTCATAACAATTTTGTTTTCCCTCTCGTTATGCGGTGTTGATGTGGAGCATCTTTAGGTTGTTGGTTTGTTAATGTGTTTTGTAGATGCTATTGTATACAAAATTTAACTAAAAATCTAAATTATCGCTAATAAAGATTAAAAAATTTAATTTTTATTGTATAATATTTTATTCAACATCCAAACTTGACGATAAATCAAAAAACAACAAAGTAGTACCCTACACAAGAATCAATATATTTACCGAAACCAAACAAAAACAAGCATCATACCTGTTTAGTTTGCGGTTGTAGTCTAGCTCGGTAGGACATCAGCTTCCCAAGCTGAGTACCCGGGTTCAAATCCCGGCAACCGCACCTCTATTTCCGAATTGGAGCTGTTATTGTGCTTATTTTGATTATTCTGGTCAATGTATTGTTTTTGTAGTTCTTGACCAGGGTCAATGTTTAGTTCCCCAAGTTTTCTGTTAACATACTCTGTGTTTTGTTTGTGGTAATAGAACTTTTTGAGGGGTCTTGGTGTTTGGCTCTGGCATAGGATACTTGTCCATTTTTTCTGAGGAAAACTTGATGCTAGCGGATGCTTTACATATTTCACATGGGAATCTGTAGGTCTTGATTTTCATAACTTTGTTCTCCTAATGTTTGGGTTGGGGACTTGACCAGTTGACCACGCATATAAGGACCCCTAAAAACTGTTTTTGGAGCTTTATTAGTAAAAATTAAATAACTAAACATTCTACTCAAATTGAGTGTTTATGAATAAAAAAATATTTGTAGTCTTTGTATTTTTTGTTTTTATTTTAAAAATATGTGAATAAAAGGTATTCTAAAATAAACTCTATTTTTAGCGATCTACTTTTTTAGGTTCCTGCATAATGCAAAAAGCTTTGATGTAATTATGGATTGTTTTAGTTGTTTACAATCACAAACATAAGTGCATGGAGGGCGTTTATATTCAGTTGGTCTTTCATGTTTTGCCATGATTCATATTTTCCTCTTTTCACTTTTAAACTAAAGTTAGAACAACTTTACTAAAAATATTAGCTTAAGCTTTTAAGTGCTAACGTATAAAAAATATAGGGCATCTGATGCAACAATGACTTTCCCACAATATATTGATGTGCCGGTTGAACTCCAAGATGATGACTTTTCATGTGTCCCTGTTTGCATCAAGATGGTTTTAGAATATATTAAGCAACGGAATCCTGATTCTAATCTGCCCCTTAAATCTTTGCAGGAATTATCCAGTGCAATGGGAACAGATGAATTAGGAACTCCTCTAGATGGTGTTCAAGGATTAAACTCTATTTTAAATAAAACACTTCCATCTATTGAATTTGAAGGCAAAATACGCTGTACATTAGCAGAGATAGAAGAAGACTTAGAAATGGAAAAACCTGTGGTTGCTTGGTTGAAAATGCCCTTTCCTCACTCAATTGTTGTTACAGGTTTAGATAAACAGACTCTAACCATTTATTATAATGATCCATTAAAAGGAAAAAATAAAATTGAAATGGGAAAGTTTATGTCTGCGTGGGAAGCTCTTGACAGAGTACTGATAAAAGTTAAAATAGGCGAAAAGCTGCAAAGAACTATGATTGACTTTATTGATGATAAAACTGAAGGTGTAAGGTGAAATGAGTAGTCTACAAATAATTACTCAAAAATCAAAAGACTATATTATCTCAAAATATGGTAATCTCGTTTCACCTGAAGAACCAGTATTTGATGAAAAAGAGAGATTATGGAAAGTCAAGCTTAGCAGTGAGTATCCTAGGCTAATTAAAAATGATCAGCCTGAGGAGAGATTTATCAGAACTTTACTAATCAAAGACTTAGGAACAATTTGGTTAAATGAAAAACAATCAATTTTAGAAGAAAGGTCATCATCTAGAACTGCTGCTATAGAAACTTTAAGAATTAGATTAAAAACATGGGCAGATAGGGCTGAAAATATAATTGTAAAATCTTCAGCTTATCAATTAGCAAATACTGGAATAGCAAATGTATTTTTGAATCCTATTAGAACAATTTTGAGTGTCTTCTTAGAAGAAGAAGATTATCTAATAAGATTTGAAGAACTTGAAAATTCAAGAAGCAATTATTTAAAATGGATTTCTCTTCTTGAAGACCTTAACCTTGTTAGAAAAAAGACAGAAGGATTTGTTTATGGTAATATGTTTACCGAATTATTAAGGGCATCTGATGACCAACAATTCATGAAAAATGTTCTTGCTTATGTAATACGTGAAAGGTATCCAGTATTGAAAGAGGCTTTTGGAGTAAAACAATTTGAGACACTAGTACATATGGACAGTTGTTATTATGTTCCAGCATTACAGGCTGGTATTATTATTTGTCAAAAACCAGAATCATTGTTTAGACGTTATTTTATGCAATATAACAGGTATAAACCAGAATTAGAACTTAAGGCTAGTCTACGTGATTTATGTAGTTCAAAGGCTTTAATAAAAAAAGATAATTGTTATTATGGAAATGAAGACCTGTTTAATAATATGCTTGCGCAATCTGAAGAATTATTCAAAATTTCATCACCCAGAATTTGATTTTAACTTAAATAAATGGGTTTATACCAATAGGTCTTACGGCTCAATACCTGTTTATGGTACTTTTTCGAATTAGACCCTAAACACTGGTCCAGTTAATCTTTGATTTAAAATAAGGGTATATCAATTAGTTTGGTCAAGAAACTTTGACTAAACTTAGTCAAGAAATGTAGACAAAAAAGCTCTTATTCAGAACTAATCATCATTCCAATTTTGTAGTGGTGATATGAGGAAAGCTATTCTAATTGTGGCTCTACTCTCAATAGTAATATCTTCTTCATTAGTGGGAGCACAAACTCCTCCAGTAGTTGAAACCCTAGGACCACCAGTATTTTATTACTATAGTCAAAATAATGAAACCATCATCTACAATCCTACCAATGAAGTAACTTACCAAAATCCTGTAGCTCTCAATTTCTCTGTTGCTGCAACTGGGCTGTTTGGGCAATTTGGCAATATTGGTTATAGCTTGGATGGTGGGAACATCACTAGTGTAAATGCCTTTATCAACAAAACAGTAGACGAGAATCCAACTGATGCTCCAGCTTGGTACATTTACAATACAACAGCTTTTGCTAGTGTAGTGTTGCCGTCACTCTCTGAAGGAGTTCACAATGTTACAGTTTACTATGGATGGCAATATTTAGGGATCCCAAACAATCCAAGTTTAGAAAGGTTTGAGGTTTTCTCTTATGCAACACTAAATTTTACTGTAGCAGAAAAAAATAATTCACTTCCAACAACAACTCTTACAGTAGTAACTTCTATAACACTTGTAGCTGTAGTGGCAACTATAGTATTATTATACATAATGAAGAAGAATAGAGTAAAAACTATCTCAACAAGTAATCAAAGTTTTCTCTAGTTCACTCTCTATTGTTTCTGTTACAGCTAGGACTTGTTGTGATAGGTTTTTTAGGTCTTCTATTTTGAGGTAGTGTCTGGCAAATACTGATTTAGGTATTTTTTCCTGCAGTAGGTCTATGTATTCACTTATTACTCCATGTTTTCGCAGATATGTTGCGTAGTAGCTTCTCTGCTCTTTTGTTTGCATGCCTTGTTTTTTGTGGATCATTCTTTTTCTCATGGTATAGTTAACTGGTTGGCTATTGGCGATTTGCTGTTTAGGTATTGCTTGTATTTTTGCAGGTCAATGATTCTGAGGGATTCCCAAGCTGAGTACCCGGGGTTCAAATCCCGGCAACCGCACTTCTTCCCTTCAAAATCCGATGGTCTATCTAAAAATATAGTTTTTAACTTCTTATTTATGAGGCTAAATTAAGTTTTATACCGGGCAGTATATTAGAGTTATACAATTAACTTATAATTTGATTAGAATTAATTTGGAAGGAGGCATCAGGTTGGTGGAAAAAGAAATAATAGAACAACTAAAACAGGAACTAGGCGACCACTCGATTACAGAAACAACCACAAGAAGCCGCAGAACATCAATCAACATTCCACACACTTACATAAAACAAGCAGTTACCTTTTTTAAAAAAAACGGCTTCTCCCAACTAACAACCATAACCGGAGCGCAAATAAGCGAAGATACCTTAGAACTCCTATATCATCTTGACAAAGCTGGCGATTTAGTGACCTTACGTGTAACGTTACCGCCCAAACAAGAATCTATTCCTACAATCACTGACATAATTGTTGGGGCTTCATTGTATGAACGCGAAATCCATGACTTACTCGGAGTAGTCTTTGAAGGTCACCCTAACCTTAGCAGACTAGTTCTGCCTGATGAATGGCAAAACGACAGTCACCCCCTTAGAACTTCAAAGCACAAATAAACAAGACACGACAAGCCAATGTTTTAAACAATTTCCATGGTATAATTTATTTATTAATAATACTGAGTAGGAATGTCAGCAATGTTTGATTATTCAGGGCTAGTGCTTTACGCTATATTTGTACCTCTTATTGTAGCTCTGGTTTCGCTTTTTGTGGCAAAGATTCCGAAAATAGGCGCAAACATTGCTAAAGGGTTATGCATAATTACCCTGTCAATAATCTTGGTTATACTGCTAATTTTAGTTCCAGCTGTAGAAACAAACCCGATTCAAACTGAATTTTTCAGTTTCATGATGATTAACGCTACAGCAACCATAGGCATCTACGTCGACCTTTTATCACTTCTACCAGCTATACTATGTACTTTTATAGCGATTCTGGTTTTAGTTTACACAATAAGCTATATTTCACCAAAAAACAAAGCCTACTGCGCATCATCAGACTTCAACAGGATTTATCCTCTCTCGCTTCTTTTAGTTTCATCAATAATTGGCGCACTTTTTTCCAGCAACATGGTTGGGCTTCTGTTTTTTTGGGAACTGATAAGCCTAAGCCTCTTTGGCTTAATCTCTTTTTGGTATAGAGAACGAGACAGCGTAAAAGCAGCCTTCAAATGCTTTATTATGACACATATAGGCAGTTTAGCCTTATTTGTAGCAACAATAGTGCTTTACTCAGAAACAGGAACCTTAAGCATTCTAGAATACCAAACTGCTCTTGTTCCAACTGGACTTGCTACCCTGATTATTTTATCCTTGACTCTTGTGGCTTTACTCCCAAAAGCCGCACAGATGCCCTTCCACACTTGGCTACCTGACTCAACTACTGCACCTACACCTGCAGTACTGCTTATACTGGCAAGTGATTCAGCTGGAATCTACCTACTAATACGATTCTTTACACAAACCTTCCGGCCAGTCATGGAGCAACTGCCGTTTGTACCCTTCCCCGGATTTTTCGGCAACATCAACATATGGAGTTTCATCCTCTCAACCATAGGCATAATCACACTAGTTTCAGCTGCAGCAAACGCCCTCACAGAAACCAATCTCAAGAGAATACTCGGTTACAGCGTTATTTCAGAGCTAGGTTTCTGCGTTATGGTAACAGGCTTTGCCTCAGCAATGGGGGTAACTTCAGGATTATTCTACTTATCTTCCCATCTCCTAGTAGCAGGATTACTGTTCCTATGTATTGGCTCAGTCATTTACATGACTGGAAAAACAGACATCAACCAAATAGGCGGCCTCTACAAATATATGCCCTTAACCACGATTCTCACAGCAATAAGTGTTCTAGCCATAGGCGGATTGCCTATGTTAAGCGAATTCATAGGCAAATATTTGATAATACAGTCAACATTTGATTTAGGTTCACCCTTCTTTTTAGCTGCAACAATGTTAGGCGGAGTTTTCCACTTAGCCATAAGCGTTAGGCTCCTTTACTCTGTCTTTTTAGATAAAGATAAACATGCATGCATTTCTTCTTCGCTAAGTGACCCACCGTTAACTATGCTTCTACCCATGGTTATATTGGCTAGTGGAATAGTGATTTTAGGGGTTGTGCCAAATCTCCTACTAGACTCAATTATTCTTCCTGCCATAGGCCAAATAGGTTTTCAAGCAAACCTCGTTGAACCTCTAGTTATACTAAGCACTTCCTTAGGACATTGGACCCCACTTGTTATCTCAGTGGCAATACTCACTTCAGTTGCTGCTCTATCCATATTTGTTACCAGATTCACTAAAAAGAAGAAGCGAGATCCAAGCAACGCAGACGCATTCAAACCATTCCTATGCGGAGAAGACCCAGAAAACCGATATGATCTTCAATCAGGGTTATACTATGATTCAGTAATCCAGAACTTAAGACTAGATGAAGCGAAACGTGCATCAGACGTCGACCGCTTCTACAACTTTTTAATTAAACAATTTACTAAACTTTGTAATTCAGTATCAAAATTTGATATTGAACAAAAATTCTCATTTGCTTTTCTTTCATTCTTCATTGCAACAGTAGTATTATTAATAATAGTGATCTTTGTGGTGTAGCAAAATGGAACCAATCGTCTTTATCACTTTAATAATGTCTGCTGTTTTCACAGTAATGGCATTCTTTGCAACAAGCACCAAAAGAGTAATTCAGTTACTCGCTCTCCAAGCAGGCGCAATCGGCTTTTTTGCACTCATGAGATGTATAGTTGAATTAGTTATAGGCTTACAATTTGAAGCATTAATCTCATTTTTTTTGGCCTTCGCCGAGTGGTTCACATGCGCCATTCTCTCACCACTAATAATTTATTGGGGTATGTTCAAAACCAAGAATCAAGAAGACAAACCCAGTATAGGCCTTAAGAGTTCAATATTTGCAATTTTTATGCTATCAGTCATCGCCACAATAGCTGGAAGTGGATTATTCTTTACTCTGCCTGTTGAATTTGAAGCATTACCCTTTACCTTTTTCATCTTCGCTATTTCAATAGGTCTAATCATGACCCGAAAGGATACAATAAAAATCTTGGTAGGCTTCAACATGGCTGAAACCGCCCTTTACCCTTTAATGGTCGAGAGCCCTCTAGCCATAATCCCCTTAATGCTGGTCATAATGGTTTTCGTCAACATTATAGGGGTATTCGTTATTTCAGAAGCCTACAAAGAATACGGTAGCCTCTCAATTAAAGACTGGAGATGGACTGAATAATGGAGTCAATTTTACCTCTAGTTATGCTTCTCACTCCATTTTTCATCGGCGCCTTATGCCTCTTCACTTATCCCTTCAGATATCTTGATCAGCTCTTTGAAAAAGGCCATAAACTTTTCTTGGTTTTCGGAACCGGTTTAACATTAATCATTATCGCCTCTACTATACCCACAATTTTATCCGGCGGAACTTTCGAAACTCCATGGCTTTCTATTGAAGTTAACTTGGCAAATATCGCATCACTTTTAGGAGTAGGCATAATTTTCTTTTTAACCTCAATTTATAATATACGTGCTGAAACAGGCGGCCGACTAAAACCAAGTTTCTACAACTTTTTTGTTTTAGTTTTCCTGTTCTGCATGCTTGGTTTACTAACCACTTATGATTTATTCGGTATATTTCTTTTAGTTGAATTGCTTATCGGCGTTTCAATTATTCTTGTTGTTCACTCTCCAGAAAAAATAGCTCCAGAGGCAGGTTTCAAATACCTCATCATCACTGCAGTTAGTGCTCTTTTTGTTCTATTAGCAACTTTACTGGTCTACATTACAACTAACACTTCAAATCTATATGAAATAGCAAACGGCGCAGGAGCTTTGGCTGAAAACGCACGCTTAGTAATGATTGTTGTTGTGCTTTTAGTAGCAGGACTAGGTGCTGACATAGGACTCGTGCCTTTTCACGGTTGGTTACCTGATGTTTTTCCAGCGTCAACTCCTACAATAAACGCCTTCTTCTGTGCAGAACCCATAGCGTTAATTCTGACTCTATACAAAGTTGTAGCTCCCTTTTACGAAATATATCCTTCAATACTGATTGTGCTGGTCATGACCGGCGTAGCTGTTGCATCAATCGTTCTAAGTATCTTACTTGCTTACTCCCAAAAAGACGCTCTACGCATGATGGCATACATAAGCGTTGACTCTTTCGGGACAGGCCTTTTAGCTTTAGGCTTATTCACACCCATAGGCTCAATCGCTGGGCAAATCTACTTGATTAACGGAGCCTTAATGAAAGCTGGTCTTCTGCTTTGCTTAGGCTCAGTTTACATCCGTACAGGCGTAAGAAATATGGCTAAGCTAGGCGGATTATTCGGAAAAATGAAGAAAACTGCAATTGCATACCTAATATGTGCCCTGTCTTTAGCTGGTATACCCCCACTAAGCGGGTTCTACGCAAAATGGGTAGTTTTCAATGCTCTATACGTTTATCTACTGCCTCAAGGTATTTTGGTTTCAGTTTCTGCAATGTTCATACTAGTTGTGTTTTCAATAATACCCTTTGTTGTACTAATTCGATCTTTCAACAAAATTTTCTTCGGAACATCAATACACGATCAAGAAACGATTGAAGTTGCTCCTAGTATGTGGTTGCCTGAAGTAGGTTTTGCTTTGCTCGCAGTTATAATCGGAATTATGCCTGTGCTTCTTCTAGGATTAGTTCCTTCACTTTAAAAGAACTATGCATTTTTGCTTCTATGGAAGAACCATTCTTTATTTTTAATTTCTATGCTTAAATCCATCATCAACTGTTCAAGAAACTTGCTTATTGCATACCCGCTTTTACTAGCGGCTTTTATCAGTTGATACTTGCTGTTGTATACCTTATATTTTTCTTTTTCACTAACTTCTACTATATCTTCTCTCTGAGCTAATTCTCCCATTAAATAGATTTTTATTTCCACATCAGAAAAAGTTCCTGCAAGTATCTTATTTGTTGAGTACTTCTGGGTTTCTTTTCCCTGTTCCAGATCTGAACAAAAATCTTTAGACTCTTCAAATATTACATCTTTAGTTTTAGTTGTTTCTTTTATTTTATCTTCTTCTATTCTAAAACCGTATTTTTTAATCAAAAATTCACTTAAAAATTTGATTTCCATATTCCTAAATATAACATCTCTAAGAACAAGAACAACGGTTTCCTCGTAGTCAGCCAACAGACTTTCGCTCCTATTAACTATACTCTTCTCTTTATTTAATTAACTGAAGTTTTAATTTCTTCACGATTACGTGACACCATAAGAAAATCTGAAGAAAAATCTATGGCGTTTTTCGGGCAGTTTTCTTTACATTGGCCACAGAAAATGCATTTGTCAAGTTCAAATGTCACTTTTTTATTTTCAGTTATCTTTATTGCGCCAGTGGGGCATGTTCTTGTGCACAAAAGGCAGCCGATACATAAGTCCGGATCAAAAATTATCTTTCCTCTGTAGCTTTCAGAGACTGGGACAAACTCGCCAGATTTAGTGAAAGACTTTTTAGTTGCTGGTTTTCGAAACAGGGCGCTTAAGACTTTTTTTATCATTTTATTTTTTTCCTTTCTTACTTAGAATCCTACTATGTTAAATATTGTTGCTATTATAACTGTGATTAACGGAACTGTCCAGTAAAACTTTAAAGTTTGTTTAGGTTTAGCTCGAGCAAACATCGTTCTAGGCAAAGTAACTGTGACAAACATCAATATCGAAGCAACCATCAAGTTTAAAGCAAAATCAGATAATGGCCCTAAAATAGGGTCGCTACTGATTGCAGGCAAATTAAAGAAAAGAGTCGCCGCAAGGAAACACAGCGCAAATGCTAATATTGATTTAGACATTTTCATTAAAGCTAAATATGGCCCACTATACTCAACAAGTGAACCATGAGAAATTTCAGTTTTTGCCTCTGACAAATCAAAAGGCAGAGTTCCAGCTGCTATTGGTATACACATTAGAAAAGTGGCAGCTGCCAAAGCCATACTTACATACGAGAACGCAAGAGGCATACCCACAGTTTCTTGCGCAACAATTATGCTTAAAGTTGTTACCGATAACTCAGTCTTAAAAAAAATTAAGCCAATAGATAGAATAAATGGCACTTCATAGGACATTAGCATTGTTATTGCTCTTGAAAAACCTATTGTGGCAAAAGGATTGCCTGACGCTGAACCTCCTATCATCATCATCAAAGATGGCATAGCCAACAAATAAATAACTAAAATTAAATCGCCTACAAGATCCAATCTGAATAATGTAGCAATAACAGGAATCAAAGCTCCTAAAACCGCGCATATTACAGCAAAAATAGGTGCTATAGTGAATATTGACGCAGAAGCATTTTCTGGAACTATTCTTTCCTTTCCAAAAAGCTTAAAAAAATCATAAAACGGCTGAATTATAGGTGGCCCTATCCTGTTTTGTAGTCTAGCATGAAGTTTTCTGTCTACTCCTTCAAAAAGTAAACTGAGTAAGATAATAATCGGAAACAAAGCAAATATGAATGCTATCTGTAAGAGTGTATCCAGCATTTTTTAACCTGCCATTATCTATCTGCACAACTTATACATGGGTCAATTGAAGCTACAACAACAGGTATATCAGCAACTTCTAATCCTAATAGCAAATCCTTTAGACAAATCACGTTAGCTAACGTTGGTGTTCTAATCTTCACACGTTTAAATCCATCTTTACCATCAGTTTTAATGTAATAAAATAATTCTCCTCTAGCAGCTTCAACTCTAGTCATAGCTTCTCCCTCTCTGATGCTCCTAGATAATTTCAAAGCTGAACCATCCACTTTAATTGCTCCACCAGGTAATTTATCTAAAATTGCTCTTATTATTTTACCGGATTCCTTTATTTCTAACGTTCTAACCTCTGCCCTTGCATATGTATCTCCCTTTGTAGAAGTTATCCTAGAAAAATAATCTTTGAAATCTCCGTAAGCAGCATAAGGGTCTTCTGTACGAACATCATATTCTACGCCTGAAGCCCGAGCAAGAGGACCTACAACACAAAACTTTTCCGCGTCTTCTTTTTTCAGGATGCCTATCCCTTTTAATCTATTTTCTACTGTAGTGCTGTTAAGAACATCTAACATGAATTGAACTGTTTTATCTACTTCTAAGAGGAGTTGCTGAATTTTGCTGATAATTTGCGGAGTTAAATCTGCTCGTATGCCTCCTATAGTGTTTAAGGAATGTTGAACACGATTTCCAGTTGCCTCTTCAAATATATCCAACACTTTTTCTCTAACACGCATGGCGTACATAAAAAATGTGTCAAAGCCTATTCCATATGCTGTTACTCCTAACCATAACATGTGACTATGCATCCTTTCCAGCTCCATCATTATTGTGCGAATGTAAATAGCCCTTTCAGGAGGTTTAATTCCGCCAATTTCTTCAATAGTTTGAATATAACAGCTGCCGTGGCTGTGTGAGCAGATTCCACAGACCCTCTCAACCAAATACAATGATTGTATAATGTTTCTTTTCTGTGCTAATGCCTCTATTCCTCTATGAGCATAACCTAACCTAATGTCGACATCAGTTATTTTTTCCTTATCCAAAGTAACATTGATGTTTATAGGCTCTTTTAAAGCTGGGTATATAGGTCCAATTGGGATAATACACCTCGAATATGGGACATTAACTTTTTTTTCCTTCTCCATTTATTCACCCAAATTTCCTTGTTAAAGCTTCAATTATACCTTTAATTATGGCTTCAGGACGAGGCGGACACCCAACTACATACGCATCGACTGGTAGAATAGTGTCTATTGGGCCTTCTATTGAATAGCTTCCTTTAAATGGGCCACCTGAGGCTGCACATGTTCCTACCGCTACCACTGCTTTTGGCTCTGGCATCTGTTTATACGTTCTAACTATCCTTGAAATCATCTGTCTAGTTACCGGTCCAGTAACTAAAAGGATGTCTGCGTGGCGAGGGGAACCGACCAGTGAACACCCGAAACGTTCTGCGTCATACCGGGGTGTTAAAGTAGCTAATACTTCGATGTCACAACCGTTGCATGACCCGCTATTAATGTGAAACAGCCAAGGTGATTTTAATCTGCTTCGTGTCGATATTTTCCCCATAATCTTCACGCTATATACCTGTTAGGTTAGTTTGCTAGAACATTAAAATTCCTGTTATTGGAATCGAAACTTTCCAAATGAACTATCATTACTAAACTTAAAGTTTTGGTAAGTTACCTATAAATTTTATTTCTAAAATAGCATGTTCTTTTACTTTAAGATGCCATTTTGTTGTAAAGAATTCTTTTTTATTTTCTTACAATTTCTAAAAAAGAAAACACGTTTTACATTATAATTTTGAAAACTACATACCTATCGTTTGAATAAATCAGTTGGAGCATATCGCTGTGAATCATTTGTGTATCCAGTTGGTTTCTATCGTAAACAATTAAGCCAATGTTGTTTTCTATGATGTAGTCATAAAAATCTCTTGTTATTGTTACTTCGTTGCTTTGATAATCGAAAAACTCTTTGAGTGTTTCAGGTTTAAGTTCAGAGTAACTGTTTTTAGACAGTGTAATCGTTTGATATGTAATAGTAGGGGATTGTTCCTCGCCTAAATCAAAGTTATATACTAACCTGACAGCGTCGATTTGTCTGTTACCTAATGCGCCTATGTTGCCCCATACTGGTAAATCAATAAACCTAAACGCAAATCCCACATCGTAAGTTTCATCATACAATCCAAGATACCTATTCTTTAAGTGAGGACTAGCAAAAGCCGCTGAGGTCCATAAATTATCCTCTGTAGTCCTGATCTGCTCAGGAGCATCCCACGGATTAATCCAATCCATCAACCCTGGGATGTCTGCTTTCTCAAAGTGATATTTCAAATCAAAATTTGTAGTCAAATACAAACTAGCATTACACACATCCTTTTTTAGCGGTGTCATTGACCAAGAAACATCAAATGCGTAACTGTCATCCTGAGAAGAAATGGTCTTATTTAAAACAACATCATCATTACCGAAAATAAAAGTTATACTATCAGTGTTATTTTCAAAATGAATTTCTTTACTTAATTGAGCAATAGGTATCTTATAGTCAACACCGTTTAAAGTATACAACAAAAAGTCGCCACTTCCAGAAGAAAACGTTACTTTACTCCAAACTTCATCTAACGAAACATATTTTTCATCCAAAATATCCCCTTTGGCTTGGTAAGCTTTCAACAATGTTTGAGAATGTTCAAGTTCATAAGACAAGGTCAAAACTGCCTCAGCTGCTTCCATTCGTTGTACAGCTAAATCTGTTTGTGCAATAACGTCTTTACCTGAAAATACCTGTAACCAAAATCCTGGGATTTCAGTGCAGGTTACATTTATGTTCTCTGGATAATTGTTTTTAATCCAAACTCCCACATCAAGTGCTTTAACATCAGTGGTCGAATAGAAAACGCTGGCTTCCATGATTTTTCCATATACAGTATTACTGCGGTAAATAACCACTGTAGCAACTAGCAGAATCAGCAACACACTAAGAATTCTTATCCAATTCCTTTTAAAGAAATGCTTATTCTTAAAATAAAATTCACACATTTTTTCTATTATAAAGACTACTGAAACAGCAGCAAAAATCGCAAGCGGTGTAGTCATATAGTACACAAACCAGCTAAAAGGCATATAGAAACCTATTAAGTACGATTCTGCGAAAAAAAACGGTACAAACAGACTTAAAACTAATATTAGCCAAAAAATAGGTTTATTC
>Ga0209723_1004134_pt1 | contig 16607 bp, 12 predicted proteins | sample BiotimSIPDNA_2_FD_185750 | JGI IMG/M metagenome (GOLD analysis project Ga0209723, IMG submission 185750) | Anaerobic biogas reactor microbial communites from Washington, USA - Biogas_R2 time_0 SIP DNA (SPAdes) (version 2) | ecosystem: Engineered > Bioreactor > Anaerobic > Unclassified | place... | reverse complement strand
CCCCCCGGTCAAGCATTTATGACAATATTTAACAATATTGTTTTTGCGCGTTGGTGCATTCACCTATTTTCGTGACAAGTGAACAGGAAACCGGTCCGGGATCACGCGGTTGCCGTTTTCCTGCGGCCAACCGGGTCATGATCCGGAATTCTTCAAATCTTCGAAGAGCGTTTGCGAAGCGGAGTGCCCGACCGATGACTTTGCGGCTTGTATGCATTACCAGCACATTCTAATACATACAAAAAGAGCGCGATTGACGGATTTCTACCGATCGTAATCGGCTCAAAAGGGCAAAACTGCGGAACTCTTCTCTCGTCGGGGTATCGTCCGTGTGTGAAGCCGTCTCGAGCTCCCAAATGAGATGAAACTACGGACGAAACTACTCGAAAAGTCCAGTTTCGTCCGCACACGAAGCCATCTCGAGCTCGGGCGGCGCGCGGTCTCGTTTTTGATTAATGATTACCGACTAAACAAAGCATTTCGGCGATTTCGTCGGTATTCGAGCGGCGCGTTGGCGCATATCGACTACAATGTGCCGGGTCTGTGTGGTTATGAGCAGGCGGCCATGTATGGAAAGAGGATCGGGTTACCCGCGACGGATATCGAACAACTATTCAGAAGAATGGTTTTTAATGTCTTGGCGGTTAATCAAGACGAACATGTCAAGAACATGTCTTTCCTGATGGATCGGGCCGGAAAATGGAGACTGTCGCCGGCATACGATGTGACGTTTGCCTATGATGTTTCAAACCGATGGCTGTCGGCGCCCCGGATAACCGTTAACGGCAAAAGATCGTCCATCACCGGGGACGACTTGACGACGAGCGGGACACTTATGGATAGTTCCTCCTCGAAATGTAAAAATATCATCGGCGAAGTCGCGGAAACGGTCGATCAATGGAATGAGTTTGCGTAGGAGGCCGGTGTTCGTGAATCCACTTCGACGATGATCGGAGAAGTAATCAAAACGCGATCTGTTTGAACGGACGGTAATTCGTGAAAAGAAAGTGCGGAAGTTATTCTTTCCGGGGACACGTGCACGCTCTCTTTAACCTCACTCTATTCTTGTCAATCTTGCCGTCCCTGACGTAATATGATCGTATTCACCTTTAAAGAGGAGGAGCCGCTGTGAGCGCGAACGCAAAGGCCGGATTCGAATATATATTTCCGGCGATCGAATTCGCCGGCCCGGAGGACATCGACGAAATCCTTATGCTTCAGAAGCTCTGTTTTCAAGAAGAGGCGGACCGGGTCGGAAACCCGAATATCGCTCCGATGACCGAGACCAAAGAGGCGCTCCTCGGCGATCTTTGGAGCGCGGCGGATCCGCTTTTCCTCCTGAAGCTTGTCGAAAACCGGCGGATCGTCGGCTCCGTCCGCGCCCGGGAAAAGGAAGGGACCGTTTACATCGGCCGCCTGATCGTCCATCCGGAGTACCGGAACCGGGGCTGCGGGAAAAAGCTGATGACCGCGATTGAATCCTGCTTCCATCCCGTTCGATTTGAACTTTTTACCGGGGAACACAACACCGAAAATTTGCGCTTCTACCGAAACCTCGGCTACCGCTCCTATGATGTGTTCGAATCGGACGGCGTCCGACTCGTGCGCATGGAGAAAGGGAACGTTTCCTCATGAAAGTATTCCGAAAGAAGCCCACTGAGAACTCGCCCGAAAAGAAGCCCCCCAATGTTCGTCCGCCCGAAAAGAAAAATTCACATGACCGTCCACCCGGGAAGAAAAACTCCCGGTTACGCCGATGGATCGTTCTTTTAATCGCGTCCGTCCTTCTTCTGATCCTGCTCCTCTGCGCGACTGATAATCGGCTGACGGTTCGCCGATATACCGTTGTTACCGATAAGGTCGAAGGTACGATCCGCGTCGTAATGGTCAGTGATCTTCACTCCGCGACCTTCGGGGAAGATCAGGAAGATCTGATCCGGGCGATCAAAAGGGAGGAGCCGGACGTCGTCGTTTTTGTCGGAGATATGTGCGATAACTGGGAAAAGCATGAGCTCGCGGAGGATGTTTTTCGGGCGATCACGCCCCTTTACCCGTGTTATTACGTGACCGGGAATCATGAGTACTGGACCGGCCGGAGCGCCGAGATCGTGGCGCTTTTCGAGCGGTATGACCTGATTGTTCTTATGGGCGAATCGGATATTCTTACGGTAAACGGCCAAACGATCCGGTTGTGCGGAATCGCCGATGCCGCCGCGCCGGGCTATACCGAAACGGGGCGGACGACGGAGGAACAATTGGAGACATTAGCCGCGACCTTCGGCGACGACGGCATCTTCACGCTTCTTCTGGCGCACCGGCCGGAGTTTTTCGAGGCGTATACGAAATACGATTTCGACCTCGTGTTGTCCGGCCACGCACACGGCGGGCAGATCCGGATCCCGGGCCTGATCAACGGCGTATTCGCGCCGAATCAGGGCTGGTTTCCGAAGTATGCCGGAGGGAGGTATGAGGAAAACGGCACCGTCATGATCGTCGGAAGAGGCCTTGCCAATAACGGCGGGGCGGTCCCGAGGATATTCAATCCGCCGGAGCTCGTGGTGGTGGAAATCGAAGGAGCGGAATCGTAGACAAAGCCCAATAATTGCAAGAAAACATTATGCACGTTGCATAAGATTGCATTCAAAACTGAAAAAGTACTGGAAATGCGCCCATATCTGCAAGAAATGGTTTGACGCTCTCTTTTTCGACCCGTATAATTAACTCGGATCGTTATGGTTTATCAGCAAGGAGGCGCACATGGTCAAGGCAATTGTCGGCGCGAACTGGGGCGACGAAGGCAAGGGGAAGATCACCGACATGTTCGCGGCGGACGCCGACATCGTTATTCGGTTCCAGGGCGGCGCGAACGCGGGCCACACGATCATCAACGAGTACGGCAAATTTGCGCTCCATCAGCTTCCTTCGGGTGTTTTTCGAGAGAATGTCGTCAATATCGTCGGAAACGGAGTCGCGCTTCATGTCCCGAAGCTTCGCGAGGAGATCGGAACGCTTATCAGCGGCGGAGTTCCCGCGCCGAACCTCATGATTTCCGACCGCACCCAGGTCGTGATGCCGTATCATATTCTTTTTGATCAATGCGAGGAGGAGCGAAGAGGCGGGAAGGCCTTTGGCTCGACGAAGTCGGGCATCGCTCCTTTTTATTCGGATAAATACGCGAAAACCGGGATCCAGGTCAACCTGCTTTTCGAGCCGGAAGCGCTTCGGGCGCAATTGGAGTCGATCCTGCCGATCAAAAACGCGCTGATCGTCCATCTTTACAACAAGCCGCCTCTGGATCTCGAGGAGATCTACCAAGAGGCGCTTTCCTACGGCGAATGGCTCAAGCCCTATGTCGCGGACGTCTCGGCATTTCTTTCCGACGCGATCCGCGACGGTAAAAAGATCCTCCTGGAGGGCCAGCTCGGCTCGATGAAAGACCCGGATCACGGCATTTACCCGATGGTGACCTCGTCGTCGACACTCGCCGGTTACGGTACGGTCGGTGCGGGCATCCCCCCGTATGAGATCCGGGAGATCGTCGCGGTTGTGAAGGCCTATTCCTCCGCGGTCGGCGCCGGAGCATTCACCAGTGAGATTTTCGGGGACGAAGCCGACGAGTTGAGAAGAAGAGGCGGAGACGCCGGCGAATACGGTGCGACGACCGGAAGGCCGCGTCGGATGGGCTGGTTTGACTGCGTCGCATCGCGCTACGGCTGCCGCGTCCAGGGCGCGACCGAAATCGCCCTGACCGCGATCGACTGCCTCAGTTATCTTTCCGAGATCCCCGTCTGCGTCGGATACGAAATCGACGGGCAAATCACGCGCGACTTCCCGAACTCCTCCCGTTTGGAGCGGGCAAAGCCGGTCCTTAAGACGCTCCCCGGCTGGCAAACCGACATCCGCGGCGTGAAGTCCTTCGATGCGCTCCCGCAGGAAGCCAAAGATTACATTCTTTTCGTCGAAAAGGAACTCGGCGTTCCCATCACGATCGTTTCGACCGGCCCGAAGCGGGAAGAATTGATTATGCGGGAGACAAAATAAGAAAGTTCGACTCGAAAAGCGAGCCGCATCCGTAACACCTGATTTATAGCAAGAAGAGGGGAACAGATGGAGCACGAGATGGTCCTCGAGCAGGAACAAATCCTCGAACACGAGAAGGTCCTTGAGAATGAGAAAGTTCTCGAGCACGAGAAGGTCCTGGTCCTCGATTTCGGCGGACAGTACAATCAGCTCATTGCGCGGCGCGTCCGCGAGCAAAACGTCTACGCCGAGATCCTTCCGTATACGGTCGGCCTCGACCGGATCCTTGCCGAAAACTACAAGGGCATCATCCTGACCGGCGGCCCCAAAAGCGTCTACGGTGAGAACGCGGCGCTTTTCGAGCGGGCGCTCTTCGAAGCCGGCATCCCGATCCTCGGGATCTGCTACGGGGCGCAGGTGATGGCGCAAGTCCTGGGCGGCGCGGTTCGCCCGGCCGGCGTCCGCGAATACGGAAGCACGGTCATCCGCTATAACGGCGCGTCGAAGCTTTTCGCGCAGGTCCGACCCAAAAGTATTTGTTGGATGAGCCACACCGATTATATCGCCGAGCTCCCGGAGGGTTTTACCGTCACTGCGACGACCGAGAGTTGTCCGTGCGCCGCGATGGAATGCGAGGAAAGAGGACTCTACGCGGTCCAGTTTCATCCGGAGGTCAACCACACCCAACAGGGGACCGAGATCCTGCGCGCCTTCCTCTTTGACGTCTGCGGTTGCGCCGGCGACTGGATCATGAGCGATTTTGTCGAGCGGTCGATCGAAAAGCTCCGCGAGCAGATCGGCGACCGGCGCGTCCTCTGCGCGATGTCCGGCGGCGTCGACTCGTCGGTCGCGGCCGTCATGATTCACAAGGCGGTCGGCAAACAACTCACCTGCGTTTTCGTCGACCACGGTCTTCTTCGCAAAAACGAGGGCGACGACGTCGAGCGCATCTTTCGCGGACAATTCGATATGAACCTCGTCCGCGCGAATGTCGAGGAGCGCTTTTTGAGTAAACTTGCCGGCGTCACCGACCCGGAGACCAAGCGCAAGATCATCGGCGAGGAATTCATCCGCGTTTTCGAGGAAGAGGCCAAGAAAATCGGCGAGATCGATTACCTCGTCCAGGGCACGATCTACCCCGACGTCATCGAAAGCGGCACGGGCGACGCGGCGGTCATCAAAAGCCACCACAACGTCGGCGGCCTGCCGAAAGATATCTCCTTCAAAGGCATCATCGAGCCCCTCCGCGACCTCTTCAAGGACGAGGTTCGAAAAGCCGGCCTTACGCTCGGCATCCCCGAGGACCTCGTCTGGCGCCAGCCCTTCCCGGGGCCCGGCCTCGCCGTCCGCATCATGGGCGATATCACGCCCTCAAAGCTCTCCATCCTCCGCGACGCCGACGCGATCTTCCGCGAGGAGATCCGCTCCGCCGGCCTCGACCGTGACATCAATCAATACTTTGCCGTCCTCACCGACGTCCGCTCCGTCGGCGTCATGGGTGACGGCCGCACCTACGACTATCTCCTGGCCCTCCGCGGCGTGACGACCACCGACTTCATGACCGCCGACTATGCCAAGATCCCCTACGACGTCCTCGACAAAGTCTCCCGCCGCATCGTCAACGAAGTCGGCCACATCAACCGCATCGTGTATGATATTACGAGCAAGCCGCCGGCCACGATTGAGTGGGAATAGTCGCACCATCAATTCAACCCCAATTCCTACTTTTTATGCTCTTTAAACCAGAATTGATTCAATTGTAAGTGATTTCTTCGCAAGAGGTGTCTTCATCCGACCGGAACAGGTTGTCTTGATGAAATCGGATTACCCTGTCTTGGTTGTTTCGGATGGGGGTGTCTTGGAGAAATCGGATTACCCTGTCTTGATCACTCCGGAGTACGGAGAAAATATAAGAGAAAATGAAAGTGCGCAAAACTATTGACATTGCATAGATAATAATGATAATCTCACAAGTGTTGATTGGTAACTGTGGAAAGTGGGGTTAAACGTTATGCGTAAGAAGTTACTGGCTCTTATTTCAGTTCTAATTGTTATTGGAAGCTCAATATCTATGGTATCTGCAAATGCAGCAGATGGGAAATCTGACACAGTGAAGTTCTATGGCCAAACGATGTATCGTGGTTGGGATGGAGGTTTTGTAATTGAGTGTAGAAATCTATATTCGGATAGATTCATGAACCCGGTCAAATGGAATACTACAAAGAGATATTATGTCACATTAACATCGGTTAGTTATAGAATTCCCGGTGTGCCTTATACGTTTACAACCGCAGTCGGACAGAACGACTTGGTTTTCCGCCCATATACATCTGCAATGGTTAAGGCATCAGACTATACGATAAATTTTCGAGGTTGCATATTTGATACAAATCAAGAAATTCGAAAAACACAAATTTATGGCGGTGATAATTGCAGAGCGAATTACGGTCAATACTATAATCTGAAGTGCAGTTTGAATAGTACTTCTGTAACAGACACTCTTGTTCATAGCGGCAGGTTCACTCCTTGATACTTAATTTTATTACATTACTCAGAATCTATCGCACGGATCAAGGTTATCTTGACCCGTGTTGATTTTAGGAGAACATTTTGAGAATTATAAAAATTCCTATTATTGTGGGGTTAGCGTGTGTTTTCTCATTTACATTTTCCTCGTGCAAGAATACTGAGACGGAATCTACCTCCATACAAAACACACAGATTATTTCCGACACAACGAATCAAGAGACTACTTTGACTTCCGCTTCTGTTTCGGAGATACGTCTTGAGGATCTTGTGGTGAAAAATCTTCAAATCAACAAGGCAAGAACTCATGTGACCGGTCTGATCATCGATTTTTTGGAGATTGACGCAGAACTGATCGCAACGGTCGACCCTCTATCTCCGGGGATAGCTTCTTCTTATACGGCAACTCGCCGACCCTTCTCGACGCAGCAGCGCACGGTGTTTGTGCAACCGGGATGGACTTTGGTCGAGAGCGAAATTCTGGCTGCTCAGTATCCGTCGCAAGAAGAAGGATATCAGGATGTTTACGAGGACGATTCAGGCAACCGATATGTTTCGTTCGGTTATAACGATATAGCTGTTTTTTACACACCTCAGGGATCGCTGATTGATCGTGTTGAAATACCCATGGAGTATCGTTCTCAAGTTGATTTTGAATTTGCATCCGAACAGGAAGCTTACGAAACGGCAAAAACCTTTGCCGAGACAGTTGGATATAGGATCAGCAATTATTACTACGTTGATCGATTACCGTATGAGGAACTTGAGATATCAAGCAGAACGATCGATCGTTCAACAGTCGAAGAGGTGTTGCCTCAAGGATGGTCCTCGGATCAGGATTCTTATGTGTTTACGTTATTTGAAGATATTGATGGATTGCCCATGGTTAACTCAGGAGGTCATAAGCTCTCCGCTGAGTATGTCGCAAATTTAGAGTGTGTGATCGAAGTTCTTGTGACACCTAAAGGCGTTGAATACGGTGAGTTTTATTTTCAATATGAAAACACAAAGGTACAGTCGACCGGTGAAATGTGCGATATTGAGGAAGCCTTGAATCTGTTTGTAAAAGAAACACTGACCGGCAATACTCTCCTAATCCCACCACTCAAGATTTCCCATATTTCGCTGGTATACTTGGGACAGTGGGAACCATCCACCGATGCGGTACTGTTGCGTCCGTACTGGGTCTTCGAGGCCGAGGAAACGGGACCGGATTCGTCGGGTGGAATAGAGCACTATTATATTGACGCACTCAACAAGACCGTTGTACACAAAAAATCATTTACAGGACCGGAAGTATGATGAAGAAAATAGCGTCATTATGGATTATTATTTTCATTATTCTGTTGACCACTATGAGCGGCTGCAGATTCGATACCCCTAGTTCTTCGAAAGGCTGCAATGCTTTTGAATCCTCCTATATTGAAATTCCGGACTCCGTCACTTTTGTCGGTGATATCGTATCAACATCCCGGTACATCGTCATGTCGGCATCGAGTAGAAGTTCTGATGATCAGTCAGATATTCCGCAGATACTATGGACGGATATAGACGGGAAATTACTCAAAGTACAGGATGTTCAAATGCCATATATGCCTAAGCTTTTTGCATCAGGGGATCGAGTAATCGCTTGTTTTGTGGATTATAACGGCGAGTCAGTCGTTCAGGAGATCGGATTAGAAGGCCCTGTCGGGGATAGTTCACGCTTTGAAGTGCCTTTTTTCGACGATTTCGCCGTCATTGGTGACATCGTGGCTTTTATTGACGATATCGGCAGTATTATTTGTTATGAGAATGGTGAGCAAGTAGGCTCGCTCCCGACGAATTCTCCCGAAGATATTACTCAAAAACAGCTGGTTGTTTTCGATCAAAAAATCATTATCTACAACGGGGAAAATAATGAACTTAACATTTATGATCCGTTTACAAACACGGAGAAAGCAGTCAGTATAAATCAGGAAAAACAAAAATTCACTGCCGGTTGGTCATGCGTATCAGACTTCGGCATGTTCTTTTTTAACAACAACGAGTCTCTTGTGCAGATCGATCCAAAGAATGGAACGACAAAGGAGTATCTGTCGTATGCAGATACCGATATTCCTCCGTGCCCGTATGGGATGTATTCGGTTAGAGATCCGATCATTCTGGATAAGGATCGTGTGGTCTATGTTTACTTCGTATCTGAAGAAATAACTCCTGAGGTCATTTTACTGACACGCCTGCCTGAAAATCCTCATACAGATAAAACAATGCTGACTATAGGCGGAGTCAATGCCAGTTATGACCCATTAATCGCACATGCGGTGTACTACTTCAACACAAGTCAGGATAATTATCGTATCCGTATACGCGAATATGCGGATATTTATCCTTTTAACGGTCCGGAAGAGTATCAACGGGTTCTCGCAACACTGATCAGCGATATGTCGTCCGGCAAAACGGATGACATTCTGATGGGACCGGTGTTCTTCAATTACGAGAAAATGGGTAAGAACGGTGCCGTGATTGATATGATGCCCTTTCTCGAAAAAGAGAGGGAACTCACTAAAGAGGCGTGGATACCCAGTGTTTTGAATCGGATGAAGACGGATTCTGCAATGTATCGATTTTTCCCCGGATTCACATTCTTCGGGTACTTCGGAAATGCAGACTATCTGACGGGATATTCAAATTATTCTATCCCGGAAATGATGCGCCTTGCAGACACTCTTCCGGATGGAGTTCAAGTTTTTCCGATTGCATCGCCTGAGAATCTGATCGTGACCGCAATAATTTACGGGTTGGATTATTACATCGATGAGTCCGGAAGTTTTGAAATCACAGAAGATCAGGTTCAACAACTTTTGGATTACGCGAATCGCTGTGGTGTCTATCTGAGTGAAGAAGAAATCAGAAATTCCTCAACACAGGCGTATATGCGCGGAAAAGAAGTGATGACGTTCAGTTATGTTTGGAGCGCTCAGAATTTCAGCGAACTCGAGAGCCTCCTGAACACAGATACCCTGTTTGTAGGGTCTCCGACTTTAGACGGAAGTGCATCCATATGCTCTCCGTCTACTTCCGTCGCTATTTCCTCCGCATCCAAACATCCGGAAGCTTGCTGGGAATTCATTAAAATTCTGATGTCTCCCGAGATTCAACAAAAAGTCACGGAGCAAGGTATGTTTCCTGTCTCACAAAGCGCGTATGAAACATATATCGATAAAGCCATTCACCCGGAGTTGCGCTCGATTGCCGAAGAACAAACATTTATGACAAATGACCGGTCTTCGGTCAGCGAGGAATGTACGGAGCGTCTAACCTCGATCATTGCTTCCTTTAATGCAACAAATGAGACGGACATGTTGTTCATCGAAATTATTCTTGAAGAATTACCATCGGCTCTGAACGGGAGTAAATCAGCTGCAGAAACCGCAGAAGTACTAAATAACCGGCTCAACCTTTATCTGCAAGCCAACAGTCAGATTGTCTCTTAACACTGGTTTGATTTTGCAACCATTCTGATATGAGTTCAAATTATCCGAGATAATACAAACCGGATTGCTTTGGCGAGAAATCAATCGGAGTGGACAAACTATGGACAGGTTGCGCTTTTTCCCGAAAAAATCCCAAAAAAAACTCGAAGCCATAGAGCCAAGGGGTTTTTGCGTTGGCAGGGGAGACGCGATTCGAACACGCAACCAGCGGTTTTGGAGTTCAACAATTCGGGTTCGGTCTATTTCGGCCAAATTCGGAAAGCGTTGATATAATTGGGCTTGCGGAGATTTGAATTGTGTAAGATGCGGCCTAATTCGATCGATTCTTGACTGTTTTTATGAAAAGTGTGGACAAAGTGTGGACAGGTTGCGCATAATTTTCTATTAAACTTTTTCTTCTTGAACATTAGTATTGATAGCTTTGGTTTTCAGTGTATTTTTGATTGACGGCTGTTAAAAATACGTGATATAATCTAAATAATGTTGATAATTTACTTTGGAATGGAGGTTAAGTGTTATGCGTAAGAAGGTTCTGGCTCTACTATCTGTCCTATTTGTTTTAGGCATCTTATCATCTTTAGTTTCTGCAGAAACCGGGACATTCAGAAAAGAGGATCGTGCCCGTGGAGTTTCTTTACATGTACAATTTGAATTAGAAAAAGGTGAACCTGCGGGGTATACCGTTGCTAAAGAGGCGGAAAGTGTATCTCGTTATTATGTTACTCTGACCAGGGTAGGTTATCGAATAGACGGTGTACCTTTAACTTTTACAACGACAGTAGGAGCAAATGACTTAGTCTTCCGCCCATATACGGCTACAGGTGCTTCAGCAACTAATAATGTTATCAATTTCAGATATGCAAGCTTCGTAAACAACGAGGTTAGGAAATCAGTATCATATGGTAGTCCTTCATATTGCGAGGCTGAGCATGAATATTACCTAAAGGCAAGCCTTAGTACGTCTTCTGCTACCAGAAGTATTTCTTTCGATGGAAGATTTACTCCTTGATAAATAATTATTTTTATTATACTTCTATAAACACGGATCAGGATTATCTTGATCCGTGGTTTATGAGAGGAATTTTAATGAAAATTATAAAAGTACTCATCATTGCGGCCATAGCATGTATCATCTTGTTTACAGTTTCCTCATGCAAAAACACCGAGACGGAATCTGCATCCGTTAAAAGCACCCGGAGTACGCCCGGCACAACGAGTCAGGAGACTTCTTTGACAACCGCTTCCGTTTCGGAGTCACGTCCAGAGGATTTTGTGGATGAAAACCTTAAAATCAACGAAGATAGAACTCATGTGACCGGTCGGATCGCCGACTACATACAAATTGATGCTGATCTTGTTGCGACCGTCGACCCGATGAGTCCCGGAAGTGCCTCATCATATACGGCAACCTTTCGCACATTCTCCGAACCTCAACGGCTGATGTTTGTACAGCCGGGATGGACATTAGTCGATAGCGAATTCCGACCGGCTCACTTCGAATATGATGATGAGTATTTTGATGTTTATGAAGATGAATCAGGTAATCGACACCACTGTAATGTCGTAACAACTTACACCCGATATTACACACCGGTAGGACGACTTATATCTCAAATGGAAGTGCCGGCGCAATACTTGTCTCCAACAGATTTTGAGTTTGCGACTGAACAGGAAGCATTTGAGATTGCTAAGTCTTTTGCTGAGACATATGGATACCATATTAGTGAATATCATCGTGTATATCGTCTTCCGTATGAAGAACTTGAACTATCCTCCAAAATGATCGATCAATCTGATGTTGATGCAGCATTGCCTCAAGGCTGGACATCGGAACAGGATGCGTATAAGTTTATGCTTTTTATTGATATAGACGGATTACCCACGGTTTTAGCAGGGAGTAATCCGCTCTCTGCTGAGTACAGTATTCAGACAAACTGTTTGATTGAAATCATTGTGACACCAAAGGGCGTTGAATACGCATATTTCTATTTTCAATACGATAACACAAACGTACAGTCAACCGGTGAAATATGCGATATTGAAGAAGCTTTGAATTTGTTCTCGCAAGAAATAATCAGCGAAAATGCGCCCCAAACCCCGTCGCTAAAAATCTACTATGCTTCTCTTGGGTATTTAGGGCAGTGGGAACCGTCCACGGGTGCAGTGTTATTGCGCCCGTACTGGGTCTTTTGGGTCGAGGAAACTGGGGCAGAGACGCTGGGAAGGCAATTGACGTATTACGTTGACGCGCTCAGTAAGACAGTTACGAATGAGCAATCATTTTCCGGGCCAGAAATATGAAGAAGAGAATAACGCTACCAATAATTATCATATTCAGTATTCTGCTGGTCACTATGAGCGGGTGCAAATCTGATACCGCTGGTTCAACTAAAATCTGCAATGCTTTTGCGGCGTCCTATATTGAGATTCCCAAGAATATCACTAACGTAGGCGATGTTGTGGCAACATCTGAACATATTGTAATTTCCGCATCCAGTACGAATGCGGAAGGATTATCTGAGCCGTATATTCTATGGGCAAATCTTGATGGAAGCACATGCAAAGTTCAGGAGATACAATTATCTTTTTCCCCGAGTCTTTATTCCGATGGTGATCATGTATACATGTGTTTTCGAAATTCGGATAGTAGTATCTCTGTTCAAGAGATCGGTATTGAAGAGACAAATAACCTTGGTAAAAGCATGGATGTTGATTGGTTTGACGATTTCGCCGTTATTGGTGATATCGTGGCTTTTATTGATGATATAGGCAATATTATATGTTTTAGGGATGGAGAGAAAGTTTTTTTGCTTCCGACGAATTCTCCCGGAGACATTACTCGCAAGCAGCTGGTTGTATATGATCAGAAAATTGCTATAACTGATAGCAAGGCTAACGAGATATTTCTCTTTGACCCGTCCGGGATAACCGAAGAAAATATGATCATAGACCTTTCTCAACAGCAATCTCCCACCGGGTTACCTTGCATTTCGGATTACGGGATATTCTTTAGCAACAAACCCGATTCAATTTTGCAGATTGATCCGAAGGACGGCACGACCAAGGAATACCTATCATTTGCCGACACGGATATACCGCCGTGCTCATTCGGGATGTATTCAGACAGAGATCCGATTATTCTGGATGAAAATCGGGTAATCTGCGTCTATAGTGCCGCAGAAGGAATTAATCCTGAAATAATTCTGCTGACACGATTACCGGTGAATCCGCATACCGATAAGACAATACTCACAATCGGCGGTGTCGGAGCCAGTTACGACCTATTGATTGAGCATGCAGTATACTACTTCAACACAAGTCAGGATGATTATCGTATCCGTATACGTGAGTACGCAGATATTTATCCCTTTGACGGCCCGGAAGAGTATCAGCGGGTTCTCGCGACGCTGATCAGCGATATGTCGTCCGGCAAAACGGATGACATTCTCATGGGACCTGTGTTTTTCAATTATGAAAAAATGGGTAAGAACGGTGCAGTAGTTGATATGATGCCCTATCTCGAAAAGGAAAAGGAACTCACCGAAACGGCATGGATACCCAGTGTTTTGAATCTGATGAAGACCGATTCCGCTATGTATCGGTTTTTTCCTGGATTTACGTTCTTCGGCTACTTTGGAAACGCAGACTATCTGGCAGGATACTCGGATTATTCTATCCCGGAAATAATGCGTCTTGCAGACAATCTTCCTGATGGAGTCCGAATGTTTCAACTTGCGTCACCCGAGAACCTTTTTGCATCTGCCCTAATTTATGGATTGGATCAATATATAGATGAAACAGGAACATTTAGAATTACCGAAGTGCAGGTTCAGCAACTTCTTGATTATGCAAATCAGTATGGAACATATTTGAGTGAGGAAGAACTCATGAACGCATCGCTTCATGAGTATGTCCGCGGAAAAGAAGTCACGACATTCAGCTATGTATGGAGTGCACAAAATTATCGTGAAATTGAAAACCTCCTGGAAACAGATACAGTGTTTGTTGGGTCTCCGACTCTGGAAGGGAGGGCGGCTATCTGCTCACCATCCACATCTGTCGCCATTTCTTCAGGCTCAAAACATCCGGAAGCTTGCTGGGAATTCATTAAAATTCTGATGTCTCCCGAGATTCAACAAAAAGTCACGGAGCAAGGTATGTTTCCTGTCTCGCAAAGCGCATATGAAACATATATTGATAAGGCCATTCATCCGGAGTTTCGTTCGTCCGCCGAAGAACAGACTTTCATGACCAATGACCGATCTCCTGTAAGCGAGGCGTGTACTGAGCGTCTGACCTCGATCATTGCTTCCCTTAATGCAACAAATGAGACGGACATGTTGTTCATCGAAATTATTCTTGAAGAATTACCATCGGCTCTGAACGGGAGTAAATCAGCTGCAGAAACCGCAGAAGTACTAAATAACCGGCTCAACCTTTATCTGCAAGCCAACAGTCAGATTGTCTCTTAACACTGGTTTGATTTTGCAACCATTCTGATATGAGTTCAAATTATCCGAGATAATACAAACCGGATTGCTTTGGCGAGAAATCAATCTGAGTGGACAAACTATGGACAGGTTGCGCTTTTTCCCGAAAAAATCCCAAAAAAAACTCGAAGCCATAGAGTCGCGGAACTTTTGCTTGACAGGAAGACGCGATTCGAACACGCGCCCCGCATAAGTTTGTCTCCTGACAATGAAACTTGTGTCGGGAGAGATGTAGGTGGTGCAGATAAAAGCAATAATTATTCGCATACAAAATGTTGCCGCTTTAACATTTTTTCGTGACCACACTTTGACCCCAAGAACAAATGAAACCAAAAAATATACGTAGAATATATGGAAAAACACCCTGTTTTGTAGACGAGATATCACGATATAAACGAGAGAATATATTTTAACGATCGAGTGGGAATAGGAAAAATTCCGGCTTGCCGGAATTTTCTCGGCAGGAACTTGAGGGAACAGAACAATAGTGTTTTTCTGAAATTAATCCCTCAAACCCCTTGATATCAGGGAGTTTGGGGGATTTCTTTTTTTGTGTTGACCACAAAATGACCACAGATTCCGCTTAAAGGGTCTTATTTAAACAGTAAAAATAAAAAACAAGCGGAATTACCTCCTTAATTATTTCATGTCAATAGTGTCTTGTAAAGATTCAAGAATGTCTCTCAAGAAAAGAGAGGATATCATACAATAAGCTTGTCGGTTTCGCAAATTGAATTGACATTATTTGCTGCGAATGCTAAAATCACGGTTGTTAAAAACGGGTGATATTTTCTGACATCGGTGGAATTTCTGCGTCGGCCAGATTTCGGCAAGTTGCGGAACGTCAGAATAATGGGGCCGATCAAGTAGATTATACGAGGAGAACACTTATGAAAAAGATGATTTCGCTGCTTTTAGCGATGGTTATCGCCTTTGCGTTTGTAAGCGCGTGCAAAGACAAAGAAACGTCCGGCGAAGCCGGCAAATCCGATGACTCGCCGAAGGTGAATGTATCGAAGGAAAGCCCGGACAGTTATTTCGTTTGGGTCGGCGATGATGAAACGATGATTTTCGGATTAACGGATGAAGGGCTTGAGCAGAAGTCCATCGTCATACCAGCGAAGTGCACGAGTATTGTGCCTTCCATATTTAAAGATGCCGATGAAGTAGAAACGATTGCTTTCAGCACAGATACGTTTTCTCTAGCTGAGCTGCAGTTCTACGGTATGGATGCGCTGAAGACGGTCGTTCTTCCCGGTAAACTCACAACGATCCCGGAAGCTTGTTTTTCCGCAAGCGCAATCGAGGAGATTGTTATTCCTTCATCGGTGACGACTATTGGGAATGATGCTTTTAGAATTTGCGAGAATTTGGAGTCGATTGATCTGTCCCATTTGTCGATCACTGCCGTAGCAAAGGGTACGTTTATGAGTTGTAAATCCTTGGAGAGTGTGAAGTTGCCGGATACGGTCAAAGTGATCGAAGAAAATGCATTCCATGATGCGATAACGCTTACCGACATCATTTTTCCGAAGGGTTTGGAAGAGATTCATAAGAATGCATTCCGGAAATGTTCCTCATTGACAAGTGTTACTCTGCCGGAATCCGTGGTTTCGCTCGGTGAGTATGCATTCGGGTATTGTGATGCGGTGTCTGAGATCTACTTGCCGGAGAGCCTGATAGAGATTTCGAGAGACGCATTCTATAAGGCGAGCCAAAGCGTCCAAGTTACCGTTTATGTCAAGGAAGGCTCGTACGCCGATACGGCGTCTGATAGTTATTTCAATATCACTATGACAAAGGCCTATTATTAGCAGAGGATCGCGGTTTGTTCATTCCCCGACTCACTCCGAGGGCTGAACGAAGATCAATAGCAATGTAATCCGGGAGGGGCGCGAAAGCGCGTTCCCGGATTTTTTTCTGACCATCGCCGCATCGCGGCGATGGTCAGTATGAATCTTTCATATTTAGGGACTACTGCTCAAGAGCCAATTTGAAAACCAGTCCACCCGAGGCGCAGCGATCCAGCAAATGAAAAATGAAGTCAAAGAGATCTCTCGCCCTCTTTTTCAGGTTCATGACCAGGATAGTCAGA
>Ga0209723_1004133_pt1 | contig 16609 bp, 15 predicted proteins | sample BiotimSIPDNA_2_FD_185750 | JGI IMG/M metagenome (GOLD analysis project Ga0209723, IMG submission 185750) | Anaerobic biogas reactor microbial communites from Washington, USA - Biogas_R2 time_0 SIP DNA (SPAdes) (version 2) | ecosystem: Engineered > Bioreactor > Anaerobic > Unclassified | place... | reverse complement strand
AACCGTTCCGGTGGCTATAACGGAGAGGCCACACCTGTTCCCATCCCGAACACAGAAGTTAAGCTCTCCCGTGTCGACAATACTTGGCCGGTAACAGCCCGGGAAGATAGATCGCTGCCGGATTATACGAAAGCCCGTCGCAAAAAAGCGGCGGGCTTTCTCTTTATTCAATACCCGGGATGGCTCGCAGTTTTACGAACCGTTCGACCAATACGCAAATCGTCATTGCAATTTGAATATAAATGGTATAATTACTGTTGTGAGAGTAAAGCGGAGCAGAATAAGTATCTGTTTCCCCTATCGTTTTCAAGAAAACCGTTGATTGGAGAGCGTTCTATGTGTGCAAAGATCTTAATTGTCGACGATGAGCCTAATATTGTGGATATTCTGAAGGCGAATCTTGAGCGGGAGGGCTACACAACAATCACGGCAGCGGATGGACAGGCTGCTTTGGAAATGGGCTTGAGCATGAAACCGGATCTGATTCTTTTGGACTGTATGCTTCCCAAGATGGACGGTTTTGATGTTTGCAGAAAACTACGTCTTCAAACAAGCGTTCCGATTCTTATGCTTACGGCGAAGAGCGAGGAAATCGATAAAGTGCTCGGACTGGAGCTCGGTGCGGATGATTATATTACCAAGCCTTTCAGTGTCCGAGAGGTTCTGGCTCGGGTGAAGGCTCAATTGCGTAGGGTTTCGCTTGCGGAAAGCGAAGCGTCCGAAGGGAACAAGGTCATGTCCTTCGGCGAACTGGAAATTGATACCGACGCATATCAGGTCAGAAGAGGCGGAAAAGTTTTAGAACTTACGCTCCGCGAGTTTGAACTCGTCCGCTTTCTTGCGCAGAATGCCGGGCAGGTTTTTTCGAGAGAAACTCTTCTGGAGAAAGTTTGGGGTTATGAGTATTACGGGGACGTTCGCACGGTGGATGTAACCGTACGAAGGACGCGCGAGAAATTGGAGCCGGATCAAAATAATTACCGTTATATTCTGACCAAGCGAGGCGTCGGGTATTATTTTGACAAAAGTCAGACGTGAGTGAAGGATGACGTTTGAGATGACATTGCGGATTGTCTTGGCAGCCTCGTCAGGGGCTGCGGGTTTTTTCGGGTGGTTGTCGGAGAATATTTGGGCCTTTCTGATCATCCTTCTTTTGGGGGTTCTGATTGGATTGGCTTGGGGTATCATCTATTATCGGTACAAGGCAAAATACTTCTCGAACGAGGCCGAGCGCAAAATCAAGAACATCATCGCTGATTTTAAGCGCGAAAAGGACACGTCGGAAACCATTTTGCGCGAACTTCAGGTCGGCGTTTTGGCATATAGCTCGGACGGAAGACTGATCACCGGGAACCCTTCCGCGAATGCTTTGCTCGGCGTTCGGGACATCCCTCAAACACTGCCCGGTTTTCTGAATCGATACGGAAAAGACAACGGTATTTCGTTGGCATTGATGCTTCAAACGAATAATGTATCGGGTAATGTTGCGGTTAAGGATCGAACGATCCGTCTTCGTTTGACGAGGGCACAGCTCTCGGTATATAAAAAGCCCGGCTGGATTGTGATTCTTCAGGATGTTACGGAGCAGGAGCGGGAGGACAAACAGAGAAAGGAATTTGTCGCGAACGTTTCCCACGAACTGAAAACTCCGCTGACAACCATCTCGGCGTATTCGGAAACCCTCCTGGACTGGGGGCTGGAGGGGAAAACGATCCAGGATATCCGAAGCGATATCGCGCGGATCCATGACGACTCGAAAAGAATGGATCTGCTGGTACAAAACCTCCTGTTGCTTTCGTCGATTGACAGCCGCGGGATAAGGCCCAAAATGGTCCAGTATGACGTTGTATCTTTGATGCGCCAGGTCGTTTCACGGATGCAAGTTCAGGCCGAAGAGAAAAATATTGAGCTGATCAGCTCCGTGCTCTCGATTGTACCGCCTGTATTCGGAGATCCGACAGCCATTGATCGCATTCTGACAAATTTGGTTTCAAACGCAATCAAATACACGGATGTGAACGGACGCGTGAATGTTTCGGTACAAAAAACCGATAATTATATATCGCTCAAGGTTGTTGATAACGGAATGGGGGTCGCCAAAGACAATATCCCGAGGCTTTTTGATCGTTTTTACCGGGTAGACGCAACCGGATCCAGAAAATACGGCGGAACGGGGCTCGGTCTTTCCATCGCGAAAGAATTAACGGAGCTTCAGGGCGGAACCATTACGGTATCAAGCACGCTCGGAAAGGGCTCCGAGTTTGTGGTGACCATCCCCAAAGCGGAAACCACCTATCGAGAGACGTTTGCGGCCATTCTTTCGGATGCCCCCCGAACGGAAATCCTTTATGAAAACGCACGACAATACCTTTTATCGGCCGCCGAAGAAATCGATATGCCGATTTTTGCGTTGAATCGAATATCCGAAAAGCAAACGGAAGAGCTTCTTTCCTATCTTTTGATGGCGACGGAGGGTGATTCGGAGAGTGTCCAAATTCGAATGCGGGAAAACGAGCCGATGCGGGAGAATAATGTTTCGACACCGGTCGTGCCGATTCCAGCGCATTCGGATATGGAGCCCCGACCTGCGGATACCGTCCGAAGACCTCAGGAATCCGCGGCAAGAGCTCCGGAACCGGCCCGCAGACCGCAGGAAGCAATCAACCAACCGCAGGAGGTGATAGCGAGAGTTTCGGAACCGTTACGGTCCACAGAGTCCGCCGGAAAGATGCAGGACGCACCGTCCGGATCGACGGAACCGATTCGTCGGACTCCCGTCTCCGTATCCCGTCCGGTCGAATCGGTTCAGAGACGGCCCCCTCCGACTACGGCTCCGGCTCATTCGGATCGAATCGCGAAAACAGGATCGGGCAAGCAAAGTACTTTTCCCGTGGAGACCCCGATCAAGCGAAACGCGGACGTCGTTTCACCGGGCACCGGCACAAAAGCCCCGACTTCTTCAAAAGAACCGTCGGACAGGTTGACAAAATCCAAGATTCACCCGGATAATAGACAGCGAATGCGACTGTCCGATTTTTCGGTCGGAGCGGAGTCGCTTCACCCGCGCGACTCTGTCGCAAATGACAAAAAACAAAAGGAAGACAAGAGGGAAAACTGACATGTCGATTTACCGTATCGAAGGTGGGGCGGTTCTCCGCGGTGACGTATCGGTCAGCGGAAGCAAAAATGCGGTTTTGGGAATTCTGGCGGCCTCCATGTTACTCGACGGACCGTGTATTCTTGAAAACGTACCTCAAATCGCGGACGTACAAGCGATGCTAGAAATATGTGAAACACTCGGAGCGGTGATTACCCCGCTCGGGACGGGAATGTATAAGATCGATCCGACCAACATCAATACATTTGAAGCGACGCATTCCAAAGTCAAGAATATTCGGGCCTCCTATTATCTTCTCGGCGCGTTGTTATCTCGTTTCAAAAAGGCGACGATGCATATGCCCGGGGGCTGCAATTTCGGAAACCGACCGATTGACTTGCATTTGAAGGGGTTTTCGAAGTTGGGCGCAAGAGGAACGGATGCGTCGGATATTCGAGACGGGATTATCCGAATCGTTGCCGATCGGCTTCACGGAGGGCATGTTTTCTTGGATGTGGTCAGCGTCGGAGCAACGATTAATATCATGCTGGCCGCAACACGCGCCGAAGGAACGACTACCATTGAAAACGCGGCCAAGGAGCCGCACATCGTTGATGTTGCAAACTTTTTGAATTCGATGGGTGCCAATATAAAGGGCGCCGGAACCGATACAATCCGGGTCCAGGGAGTGCCGGCTTTGCCCGGAGGATATTCGTATTCAATCATTCCCGACCAAATCGAGGCGGGAACGTACATGATCGCCGCCGCGATGACAAAGGGAGATGTAACCATTCACAATCTGATCCCCAAGCATATGGAGCCTTTATCCGCAAAACTTCTGGAGATGGGCTTCGGCATTGAGGAGGGTGACGATAGTATTCGGGTGACGATCGGTGATGACGCAAAGATTCAACCCGCAAATTTTAAAACCATGCCGTATCCCGGTTTTCCGACCGATCTTCAGCCGCAGGCAACGTCTCTTCTTTGTCTTGCGGATGGCTTAAGTCGTATGCACGAGAACGTTTGGGACAATCGTTTTCAATATGTAAGTGAGCTTCATTCGATGGGCGCGGATATTTCGGTAATCGGACGCGTTGCGCTTGTATCGGGACCGATTCGGTTAAGCGGCGCCAATGTCGTCGCGATGGATCTTCGCGCCGGAGCGGCTCTGGTGTTGGCAGCGTTGGTTGCCAACGGAACGACGATTATTTCTTCCGCCCAGAGAATCGACCGCGGATATGAGCGACTGGTCGAGAAATTGAGCTCTCTCGGCGCGAAAATCGAACGACTGGATGACGATGAAACCGAATGTACCCGTCCTCTGGTGGATAATTAATGCGGGGAGAATTCATGTCGATACCTCCGATTAAAATCGTTCCGCTTTTTAGCGGGAGCAGCGGAAACAGCGTTTGGATGCGGTTTGGCGATACTCGAATTCTTATCGATCTCGGACGGACAGCCAAACAGATTTCCGAAGCGATTGAGCAGATCGGGGATTATCCGAGCCGAATTGACGGGATTATGATTACGCATGATCACACCGATCATATGAGCGGCTTGGATGTTTTCGTTCGCAAATATGGAATTCATGTTTATGCTTCCGAACAAACGTGGAACGGACTTCGCATGAACGAGCGAAAACCGCATTCGGAAGTGCTGGATCATGTGATTGAGCCTTGGCGGAGTTTTCGCGTCGGTGCGGTTGATATTATGCCGTTCCCTACCCCGCATGATGCAAAGGGGTCTCTGGGGTTTCGTTTTTCCGCGTTCGGGAAAACCGTTTCCATCGCGACTGATTTGGGATATTTCAGCGAAGATGTAAGAAAAGCGATCACCGGAAGTGAGGCGGTTTTGATTGAGGCGAATTACAATTATGACATGCTGATTAACGGTCCTTATCCGTGGCCGCTGAAGCGTCGGGTCAACGGTCAGAATGGCCATCTGTGCAATCGTGATTGTGCGGAGGCGATCCGGTATCTTTTCGACAGCGGTACGAGGCATTTTATTCTCAGTCATTTAAGTCAGGAAAACAATTCGCCGACGGTTGCCCGTAATGAGATCGAAGACTATCTCAATCAACATAACCTGAGATCCGGTGAACACTATTCGATGACCATCGCCAATCGATACTGTCCGACCGAGCCTTTGATTTTGGAGGCTGCAAAGTCTTTTTCGGAGGATGAGTCCGGGATGATCTTTTCCTCCGAACAGCGGATGATCGGCCTCGGTGAGGCGACATGAGACTTCGAATCGTATGCGTGGGAAAAATCCGCGAAAAGTGGCTTTCGGAGGGCATTGCCGAATACCGGAAGCGACTATCCCGTTATTGTGAAACAGAAATTGTTGAGGTGCCCGACTCTCCCGATTCACTCCCCGATAAACAGATCGCGGGGCGCGAAGGCGCGGCAATCCTTTCCCGGGTCAAATCATCTTCGGTCGTTTGGTTGATGGATCTTTCCGGCGAAACCATGGATTCGGCCGGGTTTTCCAGGGAGCTGATGAAAGGCTTTGAAAACGGAGGATCCGAAATAACGATCGTCATCGGAGGATCGAACGGATTTTCCGACGAGGTTATCGATCGCGCGGACCGGCGGATCCGATTTTCGGACATGACCTTTACGCATCCGATGTCTCGATTGATTTTATTGGAGCAGTGTTTTCGCGCGTTTAAAATCGCGCGGGGGGAGACGTACCACAAATAAATCAGATTCATATTTCCAGGAAACGACGCATGATCGGTTCGCCGACATCCGTAAGGATCGATTCCGGATGGAACTGAATTCCGAAAACCGGATGCTCACGGTGCATGACACCCATGACAGTTCCGTCGGGAGCCGACGCGGTAACGATCAGATCCTGGGGAAGTGTTGACGGGTCCCCGGCCAGCGAATGATAGCGCGCGGCTTCGATCGAATCCGGAAGATCCGCAAACAGCCTGCATATCGGGCGACCTTCCTCATCTCTTCGGATGCGGACCGGTCGTTTTTTCCCGTGAACGAGTTCCGGAGCGTGAATGATCCTGCCGCCGAAAGCCTCGAAAATCGCCTGATGACCGAGGCAGATACCGAGGATCGGGATTTTCCCCGAAAATGCTCGAATCGCGTCTACGGATATTCCGGCATCCTTCGGGTACCCGGGACCGGGTGAAATAATGAGGTGGGAGGGCGATAACCTCTCAATATCCTTTACGGAAACCGCATCGTTTCGGACGACTTGGATATCCGGACGGATAATCCCGACCAACTGATATACGTTATATACGAATGAATCATAGTTATCAATCAAAAGTATCATCGTAAGCCTCCGGATTTTTCGATCGCCGCAAAAAGCGCGCCGGCTTTATTCATCGATTCACGATATTCGGTCTCCGGGTCCGAGTCCGCAACAATACCGGCACCGGCCTGGATGTGAATTTCCTGGTTTCGGATGACCGCGGTACGGATCGTGATGCAGGCATCAAGATTTCCGTCGAAGCCGAGATATCCGATTGCGCCGCCGTACAGACCTCGTCGAAGCGGCTCAAGTTCGTCGATAATCTCCATCGCACGGATCTTGGGCGCGCCGGAAAGCGTGCCGGCGGGAAGAATCGAAGACAGCACATCAATCCCGGACAATCCATCGCGCAGAATACCTTCGACATTGGTGACGATATGCATGACGTGCGAGTATTTTTCTACGTGAGCGATATCGGTCGCGCGAACCGAACCGATTCGGGAAACGCGTCCGATATCATTTCGCGCAAGATCGACGAGCATATTATGTTCGGAGGTTTCCTTTTCGTCTAAAAGCAGTTCGCGGGCAAGACGCACGTCTTCTGCATCGGAGTGTCCGCGAGGACGGGTACCGGCGATCGGACAGGTTTCGATTCGACCGTCGGTCACGCGAACGAGCATCTCCGGCGACGAACCGATTACGGCGGCGTCAGGAAGCCGTATACAAAACATATAAGGCGATGGGTTGACCGTCCGAAGCGCCCGGTAAACGGGAAGAGGATCTCCGAAGTATTCGGCCGAAAAACGTTGAGACAGGACAACCTGAAAGATATCCCCGTCGCGAATGTATTCTTTGGCCTTTGTTACACTGTCACAGAAATCGCTTTTTTTCGTGTGTGAGATAAAGTCCAGATCATACGGATGAATGACCGCGGGCGGAACCCTTTCGGGGTTCTCAATTTCGGCAATGATCTCGCCGATCCGCGATACGGCTTTGGTGTAGGCATCCGCTCCGTCATCGGAAAGAATGTTACAGATGACGGAGGCCTCGTTTTTCAGATGATCAAAAACAATGACCTCGGAGGGTGCCATCAGCATGCAGTCGGGCATCGCTTCGAGGTCCGGGTTGGTGTCCGGAAGTTTTTCGGAAAAACGAACGAAATCATAACTGAAGTAACCCAGAAGGCCGCAATAGAAATGATCCAGATACGTAAACCGGCCCGAATAATACCGGGCGGAAAGCGCTCGAATTTGCTCGATCGGGGTGTGTCCGAGAAGATCGGTCGGATAGGATTTGCCCTTGAGCAGGCAACGGGTCCCGGCGGCATCCGCCGAGTATTCAATGAAGGGGTTTCTGCCCATGATCGAGTATCGCGCCCAGCGTTCTCCGTTGACGACGCTTTCGAGCAAAAAACTTTTGGGGGAGCGGCCGAACGTTCGGTAGACCGAGATCGGTGTCATCAGATCTGCCGGAATTTTTTGCAGGACAGGGACTACCCCTGCGTTTTTTGAAAGTCGAATAAATTCATCGAAGGATGGATAAATCACGCTTTGTTCCCTCCCGTAAATTCTTGGACCAATTTTCCGACGCTTATGGCGATTTGTTCCTCATTCACGTTTTTCCCGATTCCCTCTTCGATCCGTCGCTCAATTGCCGAACCGACGATGGTCCCGTCGCAGTATTGTTCGAGTTGTCTCTTTTGTTCCGGGTCGGATATACCGAAGCCCGCGCATTTGGGAATATCCGAAACGGAATCGAGCGCTCCGAAGTATTCCCGAAAAGAGGTAGCGTAACTTTTTCGCACACCGGTAACACCAAGGCTGGTAACACAATACAGAAAGCCCTTGGCTTCTTTGCAGATCCCGGACATGCGCTCCGTTGAGGTCGGAGTGACCATGGAAATCAGGTAAATGCCGTGGGCGTCGGCGGTCGGTTGCACCTCGCTTCGTTCTTCAGGCGGAAGATCCGGGATGATCAGACCGGATATGCCGGCCTTTTTCGCCGATGAGAAAAACCGTTCGATTCCGTAAACAAAGACGGAGTTATAATAGAGAAGAAGCAGGAATGGTGTATCGGGAAATCCGGCGGATAATCGTTCCGTCATATCAAAAATGTCACGCATCCGGGTGCCCGATTGAAGCGCGCGACGATCGGCACGCATAATCACCGGTCCGTCCATCGACGGGTCGGAATACGGCACGCCGATCTCGATCAAATCGGCTCCGTTACGGATCATTTCTTTTACGATCCGCTCCGTTGCTCGAATGTTCGGATCGCCCGCCGTGACAAAAGGAATAAAAGCCTTTTTCCCTTTTGCGCGAAGCCTTCGAAACGTTATATCAATGATATTCTCCGTTTGCATCATAAACCTCCTCAGTGGATTCTTCCGCGATATCGACCGATGGCCTCTACGTCTTTGTCACCTCGCCCGGATAGGGTCACAACGACTGCATCGTCGCGACAAAACTCGGATCGCATCTTCTTAAGGAGCGCGACGGCATGTGCGCTTTCGATCGCCGGGATGATTCCTTCCGTTCGACTCAAGTATTCAAACGCTTCGACGGCTTCGTCATCGGTGATTGAAAAATATTCCGCACGTCCGATGTCATGAAGGTAGGCGTGCTCCGGACCGATGCCCGGGTAATCCATTCCGGCGGATATGGAGTAGACCGGTGTGATTTGTCCCTCGTCATTCTGAAGGAAAAGAGACTTCATGCCGTGAAAGACACCGATGGTTCCCGCGGCAACCGTCGCGGCGTGGCGCCCGGACTCGATTCCTTCGCCGCCGGCTTCCGCCGCAATCAGACGGACATACGGATCTCCGATAAAGGGATAGAAGGTGCCCATCGCGTTACTGCCTCCGCCGACACAGGCGATAAGTGCGGTCGGAAGGCGGCCGTGTTTTTCGAGCATCTCGGCGCGAATCTCGTCGCCGATCACACGCTGGAAATCGCGGACGATCTCCGGGTACGGGTGCGGGCCGACGACCGAGCCGATCACATAGAAGGTATCCTCGACGCGGCGGGACCATTCGCGCAAGGCTTCGCTTGTCGCGTCCTTGAGCGTCGCGGTGCCGTCGGTGACCTCATGTACGGTCGCACCCAAAAGTTCCATCCGGTAGACATTGAGCGACTGGCGGATCATGTCTTCTTTTCCCATGAACACGTCGCACTCGAGGCCGAAATAGGCGGCGGCCGTCGCGGTGGCGACGCCGTGCTGGCCGGCTCCCGTCTCGGCGATCAGGCGTTTTTTGCCCATGCGCATCGCTAATAGCGCCTGGCCCAGTACGTTATTGATCTTATGAGCGCCGGTGTGATTTAAATCCTCGCGCTTCAGATAAACGGTGACGCCCAAGTCGCGGCTCATTCGTTCCGCATAATATAGAAGAGATGGGCGTCCGGCATATTCCCGCAGGAACCGCGCGTATTCACCGGTAAAAGCGGGGTCTGACTGTGCTTCACGATAGGCCTTTTCGAGCTCGTGGAGCGCGTGCATCAGGGTCTCGCCGGAGTACCTGCCTCCGTACGGACCGTATCTTCCGTTTTTGTTTTCGCTCATTTCGTATCGTCCTTTCTGTCGGCCGGGCCCGGGGCTTCCCGGACCGGAATGAATTCGGTCATACTTCTGATTTTTTCTTCAACCCGGTTCGGATCCGATGACTCGCGCATCAGACTCTCTCCGATCAGGACGGCGCGGACGCCGCTCCGGTAACAGCGGGAAACATCGGATGGGCTCGAGATGCCGCTTTCTGAGACAACGATCCTTCCGGCGGGGATCATGGGCGCGAGGCGTTCGGTCGTCGCCAGGTCGACGTGAAAGGTATTCAAGTCGCGGTTGTTGATCCCGATCAGTTTGGCGTCGGCGTCGATCGCACGAAGAAGTTCATCCATGGTATGAACCTCCAGAAGCGCGGAAAGGCCGAGCCCGGTGGCAATACGTATGTATCGCTTCAGGATATCGTCCGGCAGGATCGCGGCGATCAGGAGGATCGCCGAAGCGCCCAGAATACGGGACTCATAGATCTGGCTTTCGTCGATGATGAAATCCTTCCGAAGGATCGGGAGGGGGACCGCAGCCCGGACATCGGTCAGATGCCGGTCGCTTCCCAGGAAAAAATCCTGCTCGGTAAGCACCGAAACAGCGGCCGCTCCTCCGCGGGCGTAGGCCTGTGCCTGATCGACGGGGCGGTAATCCTCCGTGATCAACCCCTTGGACGGAGAGGCGCGCTTGACCTCGGCGATGATGGAAAGGGTGTTTGCCAAAAGCGCCTGAGTAAAGTCTTTTTCAACCGGCGGTGATTCGTGTGCCGCTTTTTCGAGATCCTTGAGCGAGCGGTGTTCCAGACGGGCGCGGACGCGCTCGTGCTTTTTAAGGACGATCCGGTCCAGAATGGTTCCGGTCGTTACCGTTTGAAAGTTTTGGTCGGCGATAGGATTCGTGTTCATTCTTTCTTCCTCTTTTTGCGCGAAGCGGCTACATGTTGACGATGTCTTCACGATGGGTAAATTTTCGGATCTCTTCCAGTTTGGCGAGGGCTTTCCCGGAATCGAGCGTGTCCCCGGCGAGGCGGACCGCCTCTTTCAGCGTCGGAGCCATGCCGGCGACGTAAAGAGTCGCGGCGGCGTTCAAAACGACGATGTCGCGGTGCGGTCCCTTTTTCCCTCGAAAAACATCCATTGATATCCCGGTGTTCTCTTCGGGCGTTCCGCCTCTGATATCATCCAGAGTTGCGCGTTTCATATCGAATTGTTCCGGGGTGATCGTGTATTCCTCGATACTGTCGGGACGAACCTCACAGATATAAGTGATGCCGGTGTTGGTGATCTCGTCGGATCCATCGGAACCGTGAACGACCAGGGAATGCTGCTCGCCGAGGCACTGAAGCGTCTTGGCGATGTAGTCCATGATCTTCCGGTCGTAGACGCCCAGAACCTGTGCCTTGGCGCCGGCGGGGTTCGAAAGCGGCCCCAGGACGTTAAAGATATTGCGGATGGCCAGCTGTCGACGGACGGGGCCCGCAAAGCGCATCGCCGGATGGAAGTTCGGCGCGAACATGAAACCGAAGCCGACCTCCTCAATGCATTTCTCGACGGCTTTCGGGGTCAGCGCGATGTTGATGCCGATCGCCTCATAAAAATCGGCGCTTCCGCTTCGGCTCGAAATGCAGCGGTTGCCGTGCTTTGCGACGTAGGCGCCGCCCGCGGCGGCGACGATCGCGGCCGTGGAGGAAATATTGAACGTGTTCGTCCCGTCGCCGCCGGTGCCAACCGGATCGACGCACAGGGGGACGTTCGGCGCGATCCGGTTGGCGCGCTCCGCGAGCGCGCGGGCGCCGCCCGTGATCTCCTCGACGGTTTCGCCCTTGACCCGGAGAGCAATGAGGAGCCCCGCGATCTGGGCGTCGGTCGCCTCACCGGACATCACCTCATAAATCGCGTCGTAGCATTGTTCCTCGGTCAGGTTGTTTCCGTCGATGATGGATTTGATGGCTGCTGCGATATGCATATTCGTTCCTGCCTTTCTTTTCGACCTTGCACGAATTATTTCGGAATACAAAAAAGCCCTTGTCCACTGCTTCTGCAGGGACAAGAGCTTAAACTCCTGCGGTACCACCTTGCTTGATCGCCCGAAACCGGATCGATCCACTCCTTTACCCGTACCATCATACGAGTCCGCCGGATAACGGGTCGGTTCCCCGTCAGCTCCTACTTGAACGAGTCGTTCGGGCTGCCCTCGTAAGTCCATTCACTCCATTCCGCCATGTCACGATCCCACCGCCCGTGACTCTCTGTGATCTTGGAAGCAGAGCTACTACTCTTACTCATCGGTTTACTATGAATTATCGACATCATATCGCGCGAAAAAGAGTGTGTCAATAGTAGGATGAAAATCTGTTTCAAATTACACAAATTATTCCCTGATAAATAGTCCGAATAAGTTGACAATTGTATTTTTTTTTGTAAAATTGTTGCCAATTGAGAATATTCGCTATATTTTATAAATATGAGGTGCTTGTGATGAGAATCAAGAGAATCATTTCGATGTTTTTTGCCATTATCAGCGTTGTTACATTGCTTTCCTTTCCGCTCCGTGCCGATACATATATCGGCTCAAAGGATAAGAAGGAAGGCGGATTTTTGGGCATAGGCGGTACTACGTATACTTATCGATATTACCAAAGATGGAAGCAGACAAGATATTGGTACGGGAAGCCGGTGAGCCCTGTTGGTCATTATACACAGTATTCTGGCGGGGGATCTTGCACGGTTGCTAGGACCGTAACGTTAACATGGTCTACGACTAAATCCTATAACAAAAGTGCCGGAGGGAATGTCGGAATACCCGAATTGATCGGTCTAACAGCGAGCGCTGGGTACGGTACAACATATGGGATGACGTTTTCGTCTGCAAAGTATGGTGATTTTTCACGGAACATAAAAGACTCTGCTAAAACGGGATATTACATGCTTGCGCCCGCTCAAACCGAACATGCATGTAAGTGGAAGAAATATTCGAATAACAATACAGTATACACAGGAAAATCCGGAACTTATTATATGCCATACGGCGATTCAGTAATAGTAATGTGTTATAGTCCCAATAACGCGAATTGGTATATATGCTAGGGTTAATGAAATGTACGGATCAATTATCCGACACATATGAGTAATCAACTCCATTTTGGCATTACTGCTCGAAAGGGTATTAGCATGAAAAAGATGGTCTGCGTATTTTTACTAATCGTTTTATTTTGTTCAACATATGCTTGTTCGAGCGATACGGGAAATGAACGAGTTGTGTTTTTAAGTGATTTTATTCACTGTGACCAAATGGATATTGGAAGCAGTTTTGCATTTAATCTGACCTACGTTTATAAAGACAAAAAGCCCGAGATAACACTCGTAAGCTTTGGAGACAGTAATTTGGACGCGATTTTCGAAAGAATGAGAAACGAGGTTTCTGAAGAACAGAGCAAACCGTACAACGAATTCAAAGGCGGTTTTCTCGCTTTCAAATTTGACACATCCTCAATAGGTCTGGGTTCGAATTTTGCGATTGATCATGTGATATTGAATGTGGACGGGAAGGAAAAAACGGTTTGTTTCAGCGATCCTGTGAAATATACACGAATCTCGCCTGAAGATCCGATTTATCAGGTTGACTCAGTTTACGGAGTTAATATACCGTTCATTGTTACAGGAAACGTTAAACCCGGCTTCGTTTCATTTGTTTATCAAACAGATGTTGATGAGGTGATAATCGATAGTTTTGAATTCAATAATTATTTGACAATTGAACACTCAAATGTAATTCTGAACGAAATAAATCTTGGGGTGATAGAGGATGTCTTCCCATTGAAAGTCCCTGCTAATTCTGTGTTAAAAATCGACATCGGAGAGAAGTTTGAGGGCGAGAACGCAGACTTTTCATGCTATCTGATTAATTCTATCTTACGCTTCCACAGCGAAAAGGACGGCAACGGAGTTCTAAATGATTTCATCATATTTGACCGTATGAAAGATTATGAGGATTTTACCAACATGATCGACTATATTGAGTCGAATTCGTAATTGTGATGAAGGGAGAAAGAACATAAAAAGAAACGCAATCCTTTTTTTTATTCTTCTTGTATTCCTTGTGGGGATTTCATTCGGAATTTTTTATCTTAATAATCCTGATATATTTCATAGCAGCAAGGGTGAGGTGCAAAGCGATGCTCCCCTTACGTATTCGATAGAGTATCCCGTTAATGAAGGTGAGATCTTCCGAACCTACAGTGTAGATGCAGCGGTTATTTCGAATTGCCCGGAAATCTATATATTTGAATTACGGGTTGACGGAATAAAGGATACCAATTTTGAAATACTAAAAAACAAAGGTGATCATATTGCTCCCAACGAGTCGATTTATGCCTTCAAGGGAAAGGAAAAATCTGTTGACTATCATGCTCAGATTGTTGATATTCGCTATTCATTATCTGGGGATGTTCGCTCGGTGACCATAACTCTTCTGAATTACGACATGCTTTACATTGTCGCTGAGGTTAGTGCCGAAATAATCTCAGAAATAGCGTATGAAACGAAAGTGGTGGTGCTTCTTAACGGAGAAGAGTATATGTCTGAGATCGTGCAAATCGGATATGAAATATCGGACAGAAAGGTTCCTGTTCATGTTGTGTTACCGGCGCTAGTTCTTCCCGGAACAGAAGCAAACCTTACATTTATGTTGGGTATTAAACAGCACGGGCTTTTTGTGAGTGAGGATGCATTATATACTGACGGGGATTATTTCTACGGAAATTTAAAAACTGAAGATAGTAATATGCAGGTTCAAATTGAAATCGGCCAGAGATTCTCTGTCGAAGAAGACGGCAATCTTTTTCGTTACATTGAGGTGCTTTCCGGAGTTCGAGAAGGCGATGTTTTGATTGTGGAGAAAATGATCGATATTGGACCGAAAATTAAGGAAAGTCTAATCAATGAATGAGCTGGCACGGATGACAGCAGTAAAAAAGTCCTATGATGGAAAAAAACAAGTTTTGAGTGGATTGGATTTTTCTATTTCCTTGGGCGAAACAGCATTGATTCACGGGACCTCAGGTTGTGGGAAGAGTACATTTCTAAATATCGTCGGACTATTAGACAGTTATTCAGATGGTGAGTATACATTTAACGGAATACCGATAATTCCCAAAAAACTTAATTCGTATTACAAACAACGCGCAATGGACATAGGTTTTGTGTTTCAAAACTATAGTTTAATCGATTCTATTAGCGTGCGCGAGAATATACTGATGCCATATTTATACAACAATCAATATATTGATAAAACTGTAATGATAAATATGGATAAACTCCTTGAAGAGTTTAATATAGCGGAGCTTAAGAATACCAAGACATCGCTTCTTTCCGGCGGGGAAAGGCAAAGAGTTGCGATAATCAGAGCGATGATAAAAAATCCCAAACTGATCATCGCTGATGAGCCTACCGGGAACCTCGATGAAACGAACTCAAGACTTGTTTTTAACGCATTTAAAAAGATTGCCGAGAGAGGGACTGCAGTTGTCGCTGTTACCCATAATAAGCATCTTTCACTTGGTTTGGGGAGAACGTACACTCTGGAAGAAGGGGAGTTGCGCTTGTGTTGAGAAAAAAGAAGTTTTCCTATTATTTTGCCCATATGCTTGTAATGTCGACGGTTAACAAGGTGCGACTTGTGCTTACGTCTATCGGAATATTTGTTGCCGTCTTTTTGTTTTCTGTAGGAGTTATTATCGCGAATTCATATTACAACGGAAAGTTGAGAATAATAGATGATATGAGCAATAACTCCGTTATCATTTCTTCCAACATGCCTGCTAAACGGATAAAGGAAGTTGCTTCAAAATATACTTCCATTATTCCGATTGAAGACTTGGTACTTAGCCAGGAGAAGCCGATTTTATCTGCGGAAGTATCAAAAAATCAATATCTTAATGTAATGGCGAGAGTACACGGAGTGTCCGGTTCGGAAGAACTGTTGCCGATAATCAATGAAGATGGTTTATTCTTGCCAATTAAACCTATGCTGATCGAAGGAAGATATTTTGGAAAAGAGGAGCTTTCTATGAATGCACCGGCGGCAATTGTTGATGAGTTTACGGCAAAGCTTCTTTTCCCGGATGGAGATTGTCTCGGAAAACAATTCGAGATTGATTCCGGTATCAGTGGATCAACTACTGCGAAAGATAATGATGAAGAAAGAAGGAGTCCGATTCGGTTTACAATAGTTGGGATCATAAAAAACTCATATATTTCTGAAAGCAAAAAACTTAGGCTAAAAAAAGATATAGTCAATTCTGCAAACACCATATTTGTGAATACAAACATCTATTGTCCGCTGAGCACCTTTTCGCAATTTTTCCCGCAGGAGGAAAGCGAAACGAAGATACTCTATTATTTTGACGAAGAAAATGAGTGCCAAGATTTTGTGACCAGGATGATGGCGTTATCCGATATTTCTCGGAAGGAGGGCGAGGTTTTAATCATTACAACAAAGGATATGTTGTTGAACAATTGCATGGAACAGCTTTTGTATACCAAAACGCTTTTGAACATTATTATTATTATACTATGTATCATATCCGGAATCAGTATCATGAGCATCACATTCTTTTCAGTAAAAGAGAGAATTGAGTAATCCGTGCCAAATTGAGCCATCGTTCCGGTGAGTGAGAGCCACTTGTCCGGAGCAACAGAGCCACCCTTCCGGTAACGAGAGCCAAGGCGAAAGAATTCCTATAAAGTATCAATATGCACG
>Ga0209723_1004132_pt1 | contig 16610 bp, 17 predicted proteins | sample BiotimSIPDNA_2_FD_185750 | JGI IMG/M metagenome (GOLD analysis project Ga0209723, IMG submission 185750) | Anaerobic biogas reactor microbial communites from Washington, USA - Biogas_R2 time_0 SIP DNA (SPAdes) (version 2) | ecosystem: Engineered > Bioreactor > Anaerobic > Unclassified | place... | reverse complement strand
TTGATACAAGTGAAAAGAAATACTATTCTGCAAATTATACAGGAGATTATGAAATAGTATCATTGACTGGGAGTATTTCTACAATGGATGGGAAACTATATAACCACATCCATTTAAGTGCCGGTGCCAGGGACAATAAAGTTTATGGAGGGCATTTGAATAAGGCGGTTGTAAGCGCCACATGTGAAATGTTTATACATATAGTAAACGGTACGGTTAACAGAAAATTTGACGAAGAAGTCGGACTTAACCTGCTTGACTTTAACTAGAGTTAGACAAAGTATATAATGATTGTCATTGCTATGAATAAGCTACGTGTCATTCTGAGAGCTTTAGCTCGAAGAATCTCATCTTATAAAACCTGAGATCCTTCGCTTAAGCTCAGGATGACATAATGGGATACCCTAACAACTCGGACAAAGTTTTATACTTTGTCTTTTTTTCTTGACAAAGAGCAGAAAGCCATATACAATATAGGTAACATGTTGCATATACTGGAGGGAAATTGATGAATGAACTTAAACAGAAAGCATATATTTTTGCAACAATTTTTACCTTATCTAACAGGCTGCAGACATTAGGCGATGAATTTGACGAAAATTTTACCACTAAGCAGTGGCTTTTTATTCTAGCAGTATCGAGATTTAAAGAGCCGCCTACTATAACCGAAGTGGCGAATTTTATAGGATATTCACGTCAAAATGCAAAACGAATTGCTGCAGACTTGCAGAAAGCAGGACATATTAAATTGCAGAAAGATGAAAATGATGCAAGGGCCTTACGAATTATAATTAATCCGGAATGTATTGAATACTTTAAAAAAAGAGACAAAAGAGAAATAGAGTTTTTGGAACAAGTTTTTACCGGATTTGATGCTGAATTAACGAATAGTATGTACAAGGGTTTTGTTAAGTTGGATAAAAATATCAAGGATATGGCTCAAAAAAAGAATTTACTTTATGAATAAGAAAATATTTAGGAAATAGAGAATAGGGTATTCTACACATAATTTTAGAATTTATTGCAGTTTGGAATGCCCTATTTTTTATCCGAGAAAGACTATCGGCATGAGTATATATAAAATATTTAAGTTGTCGAAATAAAAAATATGCCGCTTATTATTAAAAATAATTTAAAAATTTTTTTAAAAAACTATTGACAAATGTAAACATGTTACGTAATATATAAGTAACATGTTGCGTATATTTATGAACATGATGTAATTATATGTAATAGGAGGCATAACCATGTTAAAAACTTTTTATGAATATGAGAATAAGAAGGTTATTACTAATGATTTAATAAGTGAATATTGCATGGCTGAACAATTAAATGAAGAATATTTCAGGTATAATCTGAGAGAAAATGAAACAATAAATCATTCCGTGAGGAATATAATGGCAGCCGCATTACTGGCATTAGGTAATATATTTAAGCATTAATTTTGTTTTAATAACCGGGAATTTAAGAGGTATTATCAACCTTGAAAAAGATTATGGATTGAAAGGAGATAAAGAAAGATAAATGGAGTTGGTTCGTTCGGGTATAAGAGCAGTTTCCGGTAGCGGATTAAAAATTGATAAATCATTTTTGGTTTTTGGAGTATTGTATTGTTTCTTGTTTATAGTTGTAGTGTTTTTGGAAATGTCATATTCTAAAACACTTGCTGATTTTAATTTAATGAAGAACAGTGTATTTTTGAATAAAACAAAAAATTCAGAGATATTTACACAAAAAGACATTTCACATCTACCGCATCCTGTTAAAAAATATTTCAATTACTGCGGGTATATTGGAACACCTAAGATGCTTTCAATGAAAGCTGTATATAAGGATGTAAATTTTCTTTTCGGTAAAGGGAAATCTGCTCTTACCATAGATTATCTGCAATATAATAAAGTGAATGAGCCGGCTCGAATTGCTTATATTCATAGTTCAAAGTATGGTATACCGTTTGAAGGCTTGGATTCATATATTGGCGGGAAAGGCTCAATGAAAGGAATTCTAGCAAAGGTTTTTACCTTATTTAATCAGACAGGAGAAACAATGGATAGAGCAAGCTTGGTAACTTTTTTATCAGAATGTCTAATTATCCCAAATGCAGCACTGCAGGACTACATAGACTGGGAAGAAATTGACGCACTGCATGCTAAGGCAACTATAAACTATTACGGAAAAAAAGCTGAAGGAATTTTTACTTTCAATGAAAAAGGTGAAATGATTTCATTTACCACATATGACAGGGAAGCAACATCAACTGACGGTACCAGCGAAAAAGTAAAATGGTCGGTAGTTTTCGGTGAATATGAGGAAACCGAAGGTATAAAGAAGCCTACTAAGTTTCAGGCAATCTGGCATTATGATGATGGAGACCTGCTGTATTTTGACGGACGAGGAGTTCTACTTGAATATGATCCAGCTGAATAGAAAAAAGGTTTCTTTATTTATATTAACAGCTTTATTTATTATTTGGGATATGACTCTTACAATAATAATTACTTTTTATCTATTTCTTTAATATAATAATATGATTTAATGGGAGGGGTAATGGATACAAATTTTTTTGAAAAACTTGAAAGAAGTTTTAATAAAATGATTGCTTCAAATCAAATTCATGAAGCAGTAGTATTTGTAGAAAATTCTAATGGAGAATTTTCATTCAGCCGGGGGTACCGATAAAGTTCTCAATTAAAATTGCTATGATGGTGAAATAAACAAGGAATAAACAATCAAGGGACACATACTTGTGTCCCTTGTTTTACTTAGTTATTTCGTATGTACCTCTAACCATGAAAATTGCGTAGTCATTCGTATAGGCACCTCGACCGTCATCTCTTGGAACTATCATTAAATGATTGGCAACAAACTCCATTCCCGAAACGAAATCCTTACCGATTGTAACGTTTGAAATTCCACCCTTTTCACTTCCTATTACAAAAGCTTTGCCGCCTCTTAAAATAAGCTCAGTACCTGCTCCTGCAATCAGTTTTTCGCCTGCATATATTTCAACTACCTCCAAGGCAGCCGAACCGCCTGTACCGCCGCTTGAAATCAAGTTATCAACTTTTTTTTGCAGGTTTTCCATTTCGTCTAATTTATAATCGCTGATTAATGCTTTTATGCGGTCATTTAAGTAGCTTAGTACAACTATTGGGTCATTGCTGTCACCCGGAGCGGCATAAATTACTGCAGTGAGTGCTATTGCCAAAATTAAAGTAAATATAATTATCTTTTTCAATTTACCAACTCCCTTAAAAGTATATATGACATTTTATATTAAATAAGTATAAATTTCAACATAAGAATGCAAATCTTTTAGAGAATTACACTTTTTCCCCGATAGGTGTCCCTGTATCTTGATAGGTGTGTCCTCATATCTTTATAAACATAAGTTGAACTTTACATTGAATTAACCAATGTGAAATGATATAATTGCAAAGGAGAAAACAGTTTGACAAATATTAGTAAGAAGGTTAAAGAATGGTTAGACTATGTATGACAGTAAACAAATTATTTAAGCTGCCGGTACACCCCTTTAATTTACATAATGAAGGCAAAAAGACTTACGCCCAGTGGCAATATGAAAAAGGAATAGATACAATTAAGTTTTATCTTAAGCACACTGATGTTGATGAAATGTTCAAGGATAAGGTTGTATTGGATATTGGATGCGGAGCCGGAGGAAAAACAGTTTTTTATGCTTCAAAAGGAGTAAAAAAAATAATAGGCATTGAAATATTGGAAAAGTATAGAGATGAAGCGGAAAGCTTAGCGACAGAATACGGTTTAGAGGATAAATTTGAATTTGTACAAGGCGATGCTTCAAACATGCCTTTTGAAGATGAAATATTTAATACTATAATAATGAATGATGCCATGGAGCATGTCGACAAACCTGAAAAGGTGCTTGAAGAATGCTACCGGGTTCTTAAAAAGGACGGAAAGCTGTATTTGAATTTCCCCCCCTACAATCACCCATACGGCGCTCACTTAAGCGATGCAATCGGTATACCATGGGTGCATGTGTTTTTCAGCGAAAAAACACTTATTAATACATATAAGGAATTAGTAAAGAATTTGCCTGACGGAGCTGAAAGAATTAATTTTCGGATAAGCAAAAAAGAAGACGGCACGGAGTATTTTTCATATATCAATAAAATGTCAATAAAAAGGGCAAACAATATTTTACAAAACAGTAATTTTAAATTAGAATATTATTCGGAGGAACCTCTTAGAAATTTCTTGAAATACCCGGCTAAGATGCCTGTATTAAAAGAATTTTTGGTTAAGATGGTTGTTTGTGTGTTGAGAAAGTGAACCAGCGGGGACGGTTCTCGGTGGACATTAGATGACACTACCCCCGAGGTTGCACAAGAACTGTCACTCTGAGCGAAGCGAACGAGTCTCAAACGTCACTAAATGCAGATTCTTCACTGCGTTCAGAATGACAAAAGTGTGTTTTTGGGCAATCTGCCTTCCCATGTTATAAAATTATTATACAAGGAGATAAGATGAAACTAAAAGTTGATAAAATAGTATTGCTTCTGATTTGTCTATCGCTGATAGTTGGTTTGTATACCATATATCAGAGAGTCGAAATTGAAAAAGAGTATAAAACTGCTGAAATAGTTCTTGATTACAATGAAATGAAAAAATTCGCCGACAGCTCAAATAATGATTTAAGCTACTGGCTGAGAAAATTCAAGGAATTTGGGGCAGAGTCTGTGGCCATACAGGAAGAGACTATTAAATTATTGATTGAAGCCGGTTACAGCTTAAGAGCCGAAATAGTTTCAGAATTAATTAAAGGGTATAAATGGCAGGATGATTACAGTAAGGAAATCGTAGAAGCAATTTCAGAAAATAAAATTGACCCCGTAGATGTTATAGTTACAACGGAAGATGAAGAACTATTCAGCTATATTGTTTTGGGTTTGGAAGAAAGGTATGCTGAAGATTTTTATGAAACATATATTTTTGACAATGTTTATTACATAGTTTTAAACGGCATCGTTGATGACATATACTACACTAATTTAGAAAAGGTAAATAATTTAGCAGGAAAAGGTGTATATGAAGTTTCAAGGGTAGCTGATTCAAGATTATTGAATATCGGTATCGGCTATGACTCCAAAAAAATATCCATGGTAAAAGAAGCCGGTTTGGATGTAATTTTAAGACCGATTAATTTCCCGGCCTACAATGAGAAATTAGCTGATGCTTATAAAGCAGCTAATGAAAGATATAATTTAAAGCCGAGAATTTACTTGGTTCACGGCAAGGAAGTATTAGGTTATCCCGGTAATGAAGACAGACTGTTAAATTACATAAAAGAAGAGAATATAGCAATCGCCTTGATTGAAAGCGGTACCCAAAGGGAACACTTAGAGCAGGAAGGTTTGGATAATTTAGTTCAAAATTCCGGTTATCAGGCACTTCGTACATTTACAATGTGGGATTTTATAAGAGAAAGAAATAAATACTACAATTATGAAGGTGCAGAAGAAATTGAAAATACAATGTTTCGAGCTGTTACCGAAAGAAATATAAGAGTTATATATTTTAAACCATTTTTTGAAGAAAAGGACAGTACGAAATACTTAATCGATGAAGCTGAATATGAAAGAACACTTAAAAGCCTGGAAAACAGATTATCTGCTCACAATATAAGTTTTGGGAAAGCTCAGTATATGAAAAGCTTCTCCATCGGCTCCAAACGAATGGCTGTGATGGCTTTTGGCATAACTTTGGCTGCAGTGATGCTCTTTATAAAAATGTTTTATATAAAAAATAATAAAGTAAATTATTTATATTTATTTGCTTTGCCTGCAGCATTCATACCACTGGTTACGCGGCGCCTTGCAGAAAAAGGATTTGCCTTTGGTGCAGCGGTGGTATTCTCGGGACTTGCAATTTACTTCTTTATGACAAATATAAAAAAGATTTATGAGTCGGAAGAAAAATATTCAAATTTGCAAGTTATTGTTTATTCAACCCTGATACTGACGGGAAGTGTTGCAATTGCATTGGCAGGTGCCCTATTTACTGCTTCGATGCTTGCTGATGTAAGATACATGCTTGAAATGGATATTTTCAGAGGAGTAAAGTTTGCTCAAATTCTTCCCTTCGGAATTTTCATAATTATGTTTATAATTTACTTTATGAATAAAGATGAGGACTCTTTTAAAGGCATAATAAATACGACGGTAAGGTTTTTAAACAAGGAAATAAAACTATATTACGGCATAATTGCTCTTATAATAGGTGCAGCAGCATATATTTATATTTCAAGGACGGGGCATGAAACAGAAATTCAGCCCTCCAATATTGAAATGATAACAAGAAATTTTATGGAATATGTGCTTTTGGCAAGGCCCAGGACAAAGGAATTTTTAATTGCATTCCCTGCAATATTCGGTGCCGTGTTTGCGGCAAGCAAGAAATCCGAGTTTTATACGGGAATGTTTATGCTGGCGGGAGCAATAGGAACATCGTCTGTAATAAATACTTTTTCTCATATAAGAACGCCGATTTACCTTTCTTTTGCAAGAACGGTAATCGCCCTTGGCTTTGGCATCGTTTTAGGCAGTATACTTGTTTTGATATGTAGCATATGCTACAGAGCTTTTGTGAAAATACAGGAGAGACTGAAGTGAAAAAAATGTTGTTGGCAGGCTATTACGGCTTTGGCAATTTAGGGGATGAAGCAATACTGGAAATGACACTGAAACAAATATTTGAGATAACCGACAGAAAAAATATAACAGTTCTTTCCGGAAACAAGGTAACAACAAGCAAAAGATACAAGGTAAACACAATTGACAGGTATAATGTGCTGTCTATAATGAACGCTCTTAAGTCAACCGATGTGCTGATTTTTGGAGGCGGAAGCCTATTGCAGGATGTAACCAGCAAGAGGAGCATTTATTATTATTTATTTTTAATAAGACTTGCAAAACTTATGAATAATAAGGTTGTAATGCTCAGTCAAGGTATCGGTCCCATAATAAATGAAAAAAGCATTCAAGCAGTTAAAAACACATTGTCCTCGGTTGACTACATAACCGTTAGAGATAAGCATTCCAAGGAATTCTTGGAAAGTATAGGAGTGGATGAAAAGAAGATTTTTCTTTCAACAGACCCTGTAATAAATATCAGGAAAGACGATTCCTTAGAATATGAAAAGCAAAGTGTAAAGAAAGTTTGCTTTTCTTTGAGGAACTGGAAGGATTCGGATGTCAGCGTAAAAATAAGCAAGGTTGCCCAAAAGCTTATAGATGATGGGATAGAATGCCATTTCATACCTTTTTATTATAAGGAAGATTTGCAGCTTATTGCTCAGGTTGAAGAAATATTAGGCAGTAAGGCTGTCTATTATAAGGAGAGGCTTTCAACAGGTGATGCTTTTGACATTATTAAAACTATGGATGTGATGGTTGGGGTGAGATTGCATTCGCTTATTTTTGCTGCAGCTGCCAATGTACCCATCGTTGCCGTATCGTATGACCAGAAGGTAGATAACTTTGTAAACAGCGTAAATATGAAAATAGCCTGCACCATTGACAATATTGATGAAAATAAAATTTATGACGAAATAATCGAAAAAATAAATAACGAAAGCGAAGAAAAGGCAATGTTGTTAAAAAGCGTAGAAAAATTACGGGAATTAACCAATATTAATTATAAAATACTGAAGGAAATAACAAATGGATAAATTAAGTATAATGGGCGTAAGAATTGATAATGTATCCATGAATGAAGTTCTAAGTCAAGCAGAACAAAAGATTGAAAATGATGAAAAGTACATAATTTATACTCCGAATACGGAAATAATCATGATGTGCCAAAAGGATAAGGAATTTTTAAATATGATGAATAAATCGGACATCAATGTTCCCGACGGGGTAGGTTTGATTTATGCGGGAAAAATTAAAAAATTTTCCTTAAAAGAAAAGGTAGCAGGTTATGATTTATCGATAAATTTGCTGAAAATGGCAGATAAAAAAGGTCTTAAGCTGTATGCCGTGGGGGGAAGACCGGGAGTGGCTGAAACTGCCATGAAAAATGTTCAAAAGAAATATCCGGGTATTAAAATTGTAGGAGCACATCATGGATATTTCAAGGGTACTCATTTGGGAAAATTCGGCCACGAGGAAGAAAAAGCTCTTATTGAAGATATAAACAAGCATAAGCCTCATATCCTCTTTGTTGGATTCGGTGCTAAAAAGCAGGAGCAGTGGATAGAATATAACAAGGATTTGATAAATGCCAATGTTATTATAGGAAACGGCGGAACATTGGATGGTCTGGCTGGAATTGTGAAAAGAGCGCCGGACATATTCATAAACTTAGGTTTGGAGTGGCTTTACAGGCTTATTAAGGAGCCAAAGAGAATTACCAGGCAAATAGTACTGCCGGTATTTATGTTTAAAGTTATTTTCGGCAACAAAGATATTGTTAAAAAAATAGAATAAAAGGGTAATATTAATACAAATCGAAGATTTGTCATCCTGAGCGATAGCGAAGTATCTTAGGTCAATGTCATCCTGAGTGAAACGAAGGATCTCATGAGATTCTTCGAGCTAAAGCCCTCAGAATGACAAAAATGTTATTCATAACAATGACACTCTGTGGGTTATTGATAAAAATGATGTAAATAATAAAATAGGAGGAAAAAATGAAATTATTTATCGATACGGCTAATGTTGAAGAAATAAGAAAAGCTAATGATATGGGGGTTATTTGCGGAGTTACTACAAACCCGTCATTAATAGCGAAGGAAGGAAGAATATTTAAGGATGTGGTAAAGGAAATAACCGATATAGTTGACGGTCCCATAAGTGCTGAAGTTATCAGCTTGGATTCCGAAGGAATGGTAAGGGAGGCTGAAGAACTCTCTAAAATTCATAAAAATATAGTTATTAAAATTCCTATGACTGCTGAAGGGTTAAAGGCAGTAAAGGTTTTGAGCAAAGAAAAAATAAAAACCAATGTAACCTTGATATTTTCTGCAGGGCAGGCACTTCTGGCCGCAAAAGCAGGTGCAAGCTATGTCAGTCCTTTTGTGGGAAGACTTGATGATATAGGTAATGACGGAATGAATATAATCAAAGAAACAGTTGAAATTTTTAAGAATTATAATATTGATACCGAAATTATAGCTGCAAGTATAAGGCATCCTATGCATGTTATTGAGGCTGCAAAGTTAGGATGCCATATTGCGACTATCCCTTACAAGGTAATAATGCAACTGACAAAACATCCTTTGACTGATAAGGGAATAGATCAATTTTTGAAAGACTGGGATACGGTACCTAAGTAAAAGCATGGAGGAAAAAATGAAATATGATGAGTTAAAAGTCATAGCCAATAGTATGAGAAAAAATATATTGACTATGATTTATAAGGCTAAGTCAGGCCATCCGGGAGGCTCGCTTTCCGCGGTGGAAATAATGGTGTATTTGTACTACAAGGAAATGAAAATAGATTCTCCAACAGATGAAAACAGAGACAGATTTGTATTATCCAAGGGACACGGAGCTCCCGTTTTATATGCCGTATTGATGGAAAAGGGTTTTATCAGCAAGGATTTGATTCCCACACTAAGGCAGATTGACAGCAAGCTTCAAGGTCACCCCGATATGAAGAAACTTCCCGGAGTAGAAGCTTCAACCGGCTCCTTAGGTCAGGGACTTTCTATTGCAAACGGCATGGCTTTGGCATTTAAACTAGACAAAAAGCCAAACAGGGTATTTGCACTTCTTGGAGACGGTGAAATAAACGAGGGTATGATTTGGGAAGCAGCAATGCTTGCCAGCCACTACAATCTTGATAATTTAACTGCCGTACTGGACCACAACGGCTTGCAGATAGACGGCAAAAATGAAGATGTTATGACAATTGAGCCGATTGACAAGAAGTTTGAAGCATTCGGATGGCATGTTATAAAAGCAGAAGGGCATAGTTTCGAATCTTTAGAAAAGGCTTTTGAAGAAAGAAAAACAATAAAAGGGAAACCGGCAATAATAATTGCGGATACAATAAAGGGGAAGGGTTGCTCTTTCATGGAAAACCAGGCAAGCTGGCATGGAAAGGCACCGAATGAAGGCGAATTTTGCAAAGCAATGGAGGAAATGGGAGACATCGGGGACAAAACGGAAGGAGGCGGATTAAATGGCTAAGGCAACCAGAGAAGCATACGGTGAAGCTTTAAAAAAATTAGCAGCATCAAATCCTGATATAGTCGTACTGGATGCGGATTTATCCGGCTCCACAAAGACAGCTGAATTTAAAAAGGTAAGTCCCGAAAGATTTTTTAATGTGGGAATAGCAGAGCAGAATTTAATCGGTACGGCAGCAGGGCTGTCATTGGCAGGAAAAATTCCGTTTGCAAGCTCTTTTGCAATGTTTGCTGCAGGAAGAGCATTTGAAATTATTAGAAATACGGTTGCATATCCTGCATTAAATGTAAAAATTGCAGCTACCCATGCAGGTCTTACCGTGGGAGAAGACGGAGGTTCGCACCAGGCAGTTGAAGATATAAGTTTAATGAGAACTATTCCCAATATGGTTGTTATAAATCCTGCTGACAGCAGGGAGGCAGAACAAGCTGTTTTAAAAGCTGCCGAATATGTGGGACCTGTTTATATCAGACTTGGCAGAATGGCAGTTGAAGACGTATATACCGATTCATATGTATTTGAATGGGGAAAAGGAGTCTTATTAAGAGACGGCAAGGATGTTTCGATAATTGCCATGGGTCTTATGGTGCAGGAAGCATTGAAAGCTCACGAAATTTTAAAGGAAGAAGGAATAAATGCCAAGGTTATAAATATCCATACAATAAAACCGATAGACAGAAATCTAATAATCAGCGCAGCCAAAGAAACCAAGGCAATAGTTACCGCCGAAGAACACAGTATAATCGGAGGCTTGGGAAGCGCTGTTTTAGAAGTTTTGTCCGATGAATACCCTGTTCCTTTAAAAAGGGTGGGAATTTTGGATACATTCGGAGAATCAGGAAAGCCAAAAGATCTTTTGGAAAAATACAGGCTGACGGCTGATGAAATTGTAAGACAGGTTAAAGAAGTAATTAAATTATAAGTAATTAAAATTATGAGCGCCCCCACAATAGGGGCATTCTCATATTTATGAAAAAAACGTAAATTATTTTTTAATAAAATTTAAAATAAAATCTATTTTAATTGTTGACAAGCATGCGGTATTACGATATAATCATCGATTTGACATTTGTTGCCTAATGAGGTATAATGTATTAATAGGAGGTGCAGCATGTTTAATTTAGGCGACAAAGTAGTATACCCCATGCACGGAGCCGGTGTAATTGAAACTATGGAATCCAAGGAAATCTTAGGTGAAGTTAAAAACTATTATGTACTGAAAATGCCCATAGGGGAAATGAAACTGATGATACCTGTGGATAATGTAAATAATATAGGTTTAAGAAACATCATCGATAAACAATCGGTAGAGGAAGTATATAAGGTTTTAAAACAAAAAGCAGAAATTAATGACTCTAACTGGAACAAGAGATATAGGGATAATATGACAAAAATGAAGACGGGAGATATTTTCGAAGTTGCTCAGGTTGTAAGGGATTTAACCTACAGGGACAGGGAAAAAGGCCTTTCAACCGGAGAAAAGAAAATGTTAGTAAGTGCAAAACAAATGCTCATAAGCGAAATTACGCTTGCAACCGGCATGGACAGTGAGGAGATACAGGATTATATGGACGAAATTATTAACTTTGATGCATTAGAATAGTAAATTTGCTCTAATGCATTTTTTCTGCATCAGCATTTTTGGTGCATACATTTAGCCGGATGTCAAATTTAATAGAATATTAATGAATTCTTATTGTATTATTTCAATAATAGTTATAGCCAAATATCAAAAAACATGTTACATTATAAATAATACTAAATAATATAACTTTTTATGGTTATACTTGTAAGGAGGTGATTATATGATTGATAAGATTGTAAAAGCAGTAATAGCTGTTATAGGTGCATCTCTGGGAGCAGTATCGGGTGTATTGTTAAATAACAGCGGTCTTCTTGAATTATCAAGTTTGCAAAGTACTTTAGTAATTATAGGTATAAGTTTAGTTTTTGGAATTATATTTTTTCTTCTTTCTTCTAAAATTAAAAAGACCGGTTTGAGAATAATAGAAGCTCTTGAGACCGAAATATTGAAATTTTCCACTATGGACATTGTGCTTGGAGCCTTAGGGCTGATAGTAGGATTCATAATAGCATTTCTTATAAGCCAGCCCCTATCCGACATTAAGTATGTAGGTACTATTATTTCAGTTATTTCATTTGTATTTTTCGGATACTTGGGCGTAAAGGTTGCTACAAGAAAAAAAGACGATGTTTTATGGCCTCAAATATTAAATTTAAAAAAGAGCCCAACGGTTAAAAAAACGGAAAAGAATAAAAAAGAAATAATATCTCCAAAAATTCTTGATACCAGTGTAATTATTGACGGAAGAATATCTGATATTTGCAAAACGGGATTCATAGAAGGAACATTGGTTATTCCGGAATTTGTATTGAAGGAACTCAGACATATTGCAGATTCCTCTGACAGCCTTAAGCGCAACAGGGGAAGAAGAGGTTTGGATATTTTGAATATTCTTCAAAAAGACGATACGGTAAGTGTTGTTATTGAATCAAAAGATTACGATGACAGTATTGAAGTAGATGTTAAGCTTTTGAAATTGGCAAAGGAATTAGGCGGCAAGGTGCTTACAAATGACTTTAATTTAAATAAGGTTGCTGAATTTCAAGGGGTTGAAGTGTTAAATATCAACGAGCTGGCAAATGCGGTTAAACCTGTAGTACTGCCGGGAGAAGAAATGACTGTAATGATTGTCAAAGACGGCAAGGAATCCGGGCAAGGCTTGGCCTACTTGGATGATGGTACCATGATTGTAGTGGAAGGCGGCAAGAAATGCATCGGCGATTCGGTAGTGGTTACCGTTACCAGTGTTTTACAGACTGCAGCAGGAAGAATGATCTTTGCTAAACTAAAAAATGTAATCAACAACAAAGCAGTATAATGACAAGGGGAACGGGGGTATTGTCACAATCTCCACGAAGAGTCTCATAGGACACACCGAAAGGTGTGTCCTTTTTGTAACCCAAATTTTCCTGCACATATACTAACCCAATTGTCGAACTTCCCGTTAACTATATTAAACGTATATTATTAAAGGGTTTCGGTAAAAATAGTTTATGATTGCGTTTTGGGAGGTGTCATTATGATTGTTGCAATAAGAGCCTTAATATTGTATGCAGTCTTGCTGATTGCAATGCGCATAATGGGAAAGGGTGATTTAGGAGAGCTGCAGCCTTTTGACTTGGTTGTATCATTAGTATTGGCGGAGCTTGCCGTAATGCCTATGGAAGATTTGGATGCTCCCTTATTTCATGGTTTAATGGCTACTGCCGTCGTTATGTTCTTGCAGTGTTTTATATCATATATTACACTCAAAAGCAATTCGGCAAGGAAAGTTATATGCGGAACTCCTTCGGTAATTTATGACCATGGAAAGTTTAATATTAAAGATATGAATAAACTAAGGATTAATATGAATGATGTATTAGGTCAAATGCGCCTAAAAGGGTATTATGACTTTAAAGATATAGATTATTTGATTATGGAAACCAATGGAGACGTTAGTATCATCGCTCCGGAAAGCAAGACAGCCAAAAGGGTTAAGCGAATACCCATCGCTGTAATCTTAGACGGAAAAATTATGTATAATAATTTGGAGAAATTTGATATTGCAAAGGAAGACCTTGACAAGAGTTTAAAAAAAGAAAATTTACGCTGTAAAGATGTGCTGTACGGTTACATTGATGAAAATGACAAATTTGTTTTTTATAAGAGGTAATTATGAAAATGGTAGTTATTTCGTTGATTATATTGCTATTGATGATAGGTATATGGGCATGGTTTTACTATGGCTCGGTAGACCCTGTTACAACATATTACTGGGATAGTTTAATAAAATTATCTGATATAGTAAGAAAGGAAGACTGGGAAAGAGCTAAGAGAGATATTTCGATATACACCGATAAATGGTATGAAGTAAAAAAAACTTGGGTTTTCTTTATAAACCAAGAAGACCTCGACAATATAGATTCCTCCATACGGCAGCTTAATATTTATATTGAAAATGAAGAAAAAATATTGGCTCAAGCAGAGCTTGAGCACTTAATAGTATTATTTTATGTAATTGACGAAAATGAATGTCTAACTATAGAAAACATCTTTTGATGACAGCATCCAAATCTGGTTGTGTATACGCTTTTTCTCATTACTGAGAATAATCTATGTGTCATTCTGAGAGCTCCAGCTCGAAGAATCTCATCTTATAAAACCTGAGATCCTGAGATCCTTCGCTACGCTCAGGATGACAATTTTTGACGCCTACCGTCCTCCAGGATGACAATTTTTGACGCCTACCGTCCTCTTTTCATTGTAATTTAGGCTATGGTGTTGGAAAGGGTTCCTATACCTTCGATAACACAGTCAACTCTGTCTCCTGGTTTTAAATACCTCGGAGGATTGAATCCTGCTCCCACGCCTGCCGGAGTTCCCGTCAAAATTATATCTCCGGGATACAGTGTTATTCCTGAAGACAGGTCGCTTATGATGTATGGTATATCAAATATCAAATTATCGGTATTGCCGTTTTGTCTGAGCTCATTGTTTACATAGCTTTGAATTTTTAATTTGGGAGGGAATGATATACTTGATTTATGCACAATGTATGGTCCTATAGGGCAAAAAGTATCAAAGGATTTGCCCTTGTGCCATTGACCGTGTGTTGTTTGAATATCTCTTGCGGAAATATCGTTAGCGATGGTATATCCGAATATAATGTCTTCTGCTTCCTCCATGGAAACATTCTTGCATTTTTTGCCTATTATTATGGCTAATTCAACTTCATAGTCTAGCTGTTTAACAAGATTGGAATGAGAATTAACAACATCTTCATGACCGATGGCAGGATATGCAATTTTACTGAAATAAATCGGTTTTTGCGGTATATCCGAATTAACGTTTTTTAAGCTTTTTACTTCGCTGATATGGTCTAAATAGTTTTTACCCAAACAAATAATATTTCTTTTAGGGAAGGGAATGGGAGATAAAACTTTAACTTCGTTTAAGCTTATTACGTCTTTGTATGTATTGATTGTATTTTTTAATTCTTTTAAATTAAAATTATTAAATATTTCAATAATTCCAATCATATCTAAATTTGCCGCACCTTGCAAAACTTCCGATGCAGGAATGATGCCGTTTTTTTCTTCATTCAGAAAACCTGCTGACTGTGTGTTATTATATGAATAAGTTAATAAAAACATAAAGGCCTCCAATATTTTATTCTATATAGACTATAATATAATAAGAATACTTTTTCAAGATAAAAGTGTATTACTCCCCCTGTCCAACGGTGACGGTTCTCGGTGGGCAAAGGATGACACTACCCCCGTCCCCTTGTTACAAAGGTTGGGGGACACACCTCTAAAGTAGGGATATCCTCTGGGGTAAGCTTTAGAGGAATGTCCCCGTTAGTATAACTTTCAATTGCAGTACCAATAAGAGTATGTTATAATTTCGTAAATTAAATTAACAGGGAGGTTACAATGAACAGGTCTGTACTTAAAGAATTACAAAAAGAAATTTTGCTTAATCTTACTCAGAATGAATTTTTGAAAAGCCTTGGTATTTCCGAGAATAAAATACAATCTTTTCTCAATAATTCAAAATTCACGAAAGCTTTATCAACCTTATTCAATAAAAAACAAATAACTTGTAAAGCTGTACTTGACCTGTCAGCGGATATTTTAAACAATGAGCAAGTTGAACCTCCTGAGAACTGGTTATTGTATATATTTCAATATGTTTTGGAAAAGTCCTTTCCGGATGCCGTTACAATAGAGCTGAATTCCGAATATGAAATTTCAGCTGTCATATATCTTGAAATATTGAGAACTATTTTAAAATATGCGCAAATGAACAATATCGGCAAAGTTCCGAAATTTGAATTTTTAACTGAAGAAGAAATAAATGACCTTTCAAACAAACAGGAATATTTGAATTTTTTGGATGTGTTTGAAAAGAATTATATTTATGAACTAATGATGCTTGACGGGGAGGTCAACGGTTACAATACTTTACATCATGTTTCGACAGTACATTTTGTTGCAATGCACCTTGCAAAGCAGCTAAAAAAAGCCGGAGTCCAGGTGGACTTAGGCATTGTTTCCGGCTCTGCCGCAGGCCATGACATTGGAAAATACGGTTGTAAGGGATTGGAAAAAAGAAGGGTTGCATATCTTCACTATTATTATACCGACCAGTGGTTTAAAAAGTATGATATGCCGGGGATTGCTTTAATTGCAGCAAATCATTCGACTTGGGATTTGGAGCTTGAAAACTTATCCCTGGAATCACTATTGTTAATATATTCCGATTTTAGAGTAAGGAACAAAATGACCAAGAACGGTGAAGAAATGCACATTTTTACATTGGCGGAATCATTTGACATCATTCTTAACAAACTTGACAAT
>Ga0209723_1004124_pt1 | contig 16637 bp, 21 predicted proteins | sample BiotimSIPDNA_2_FD_185750 | JGI IMG/M metagenome (GOLD analysis project Ga0209723, IMG submission 185750) | Anaerobic biogas reactor microbial communites from Washington, USA - Biogas_R2 time_0 SIP DNA (SPAdes) (version 2) | ecosystem: Engineered > Bioreactor > Anaerobic > Unclassified | place... | reverse complement strand
TAATTCATCTGGATTTCTCGAAAAGTAAGTATGTTTATCGCCTTTTATAGTAAGAATATTTTCAAGTCGATCTGTATGCCTTGAAGCCATAATGGCGCAAACCTTGGGTAGCATGTCCTTCCAGAATTTGACTTCATATTTTTTACCATCAAATACAAATATCTTTGGACCTGATGTCTTAATTTTGGGAATTATTTGGTCAGAATATTTATAAATGTCATCAATTTCATTTATGACAATCTTCTTCTCCACATCTTTTTGGAATAAACCTATGTATTTGATTATATCATTTAAATATAAACTACATATGGGCTTTTCATTTGAATCGTTATAAAATATAATAATTGAGTTATCTGTTTTCTTAAATGAAATTTTGCCTGAACATGCGATGTCTTTTAATAAAGTTTTCACAATATAATAGCCTTCTAATTCTATATTAGTCGGGTTAAGGTTCTTATTAGTTTTGTCTGAAATATATTCATCAATAACATCTCTTATAAGTGATGTATATTCTTTAACTACACTTTCACCTACAAATGAGACTCCAACTTGTTTTGCCATAAATTTTACAAAATCTTTTGGCGGATCTTCTAATAACTCTTCGATCTTTTTCCTGAGATCCTTCCGTTTTTTTAGCTCCTCTGCTATCTGACGCGCGTTATTTATATCTTCAGACTTACTAAAATAATTTAATATTTTTATATCAGAATCATTTATATTTAATAAGTCAAATTCGAAAAACGGTTTACTATCTAAAATATTTTCATCCTGAATATCTGTATAAAATTGGTACTGGATGCCATTAGTCAAAATGCCAAATTTTGATTTAGCACCTTTAATACCAGGATAGTACGTTTTTAATTGATTGAGGTATTTTTTATCTAAAATGTCGGTACATTTTTTGCATTCAATCAAAATTATTGGCGCACCATCTTTAAAAATAGCATAGTCGATTTTAAAACTCCCATACTCAGTATTGACCTCGGATTTGACTTCATTTAGATTTGCGGTGTTATAGCCTAAAACATTATTTATAAAAGGTTGAATCACAGCAATTTTTGTATCTTCTTCTTTGGGCGCAGGATCCATTTCGATGAGCTTAATTTGCCCTCTAGCATGAGATTGCCAATCACTGATTTTATCAACGAAGTCCATCTTATATCACCGCAAGTAGATCTTTAAGCCCTAAATAAAAGACTTAAGAGAAATACCTTTGCATTTATTATCATTATGAACATAATAGTATATATTTGAATAATAAAAATAGGAAAAGGTATTTAGTTTGATAATAATATATAAAAAATCAATTTAATATTATGCTGTACAGATAATCAACAAGAAACCACAGCAAAAAAGAAAAATAGCTTGTAAAAATTAGTAATGATATAATTTGTCTTTGCCTTAAATGCCGTTACGCTTCTTGACTGGTTATTAGAATCCTATGACTTTATATCAATTTCGATCTGTTGCTATTGTATTTTGCATTCATGTTATTAAAGAGGCGGAGTTTGGGCTATATGTCGTCTGGCACGCCTGCATCTTGCGCGAGCTTTTCAGCTTCCATGTATAGTGTATTATGACTCTGTTGTTGCAGGCGTTCTCAGCAAGGCAAAAAAATTTTCTTAGTTAAAGCGAATCCGCTCTAGCCCGTGGCTCGGTCAAAAGCATATTCTGCTTGATCCTCAAGATTCATTGCTTTTAGAGCTGATCCGTATGAATTCCACGCTTCTGATGATTTTGGGCTTACCGAAGTGAACCAGTCTATGGTGTCATTGTACCTATTCAGTCGATATAAAGAAATGCCGATCTTATCGGTGGCTTCTGGATTGCCTCCTGCTTTCTGATAAGAATCAATTGCTACTTCATATGATCCCTCATCAAAGAACTTGTTCCCTTCACGCAGCCAGTACCTTGAAGTCAATTCATGGATTTCAGTTATTCGAATGCTATTGAACAATGCAAGGCTCTCTTCCGGTGTAACGCCTGTTGTATCTATTATCAAAGCTATCTGATTTTTGATGGGCACTATGAGCGTTCCGCAACTGTTATACGTGTAGTACATATTTCCGCGGTCATCTTGAGCTTTTCCTTCGCGCCGGTCTTGAATCATATATGATGCGGTCAGATTTTGGATGAGTAGGTCACCAGTTTCAACGTTTTTTGAATCGGCATAAGGGCTAAGCTCCTTTTTAAAATCGCCAACGCGAACTTCGATTTCCAGCAATGAACCCCTGTCCTCGAAGTCCTTGCCGTAGATTATAAATTTTGTTTTTTCTATACAACATGTTCCGTCAGGCCCTCCGCTAAGCCCTCGATGTCTGGACGGATACTCCCAGTCATAGCTGGAATTGAAGCTTATCTGATATCCTGAAACATCATCTGGCTGGACTTCACTCCATACTTGACAATCCCAATCGGATTCATCAAATTTATCGAACACCAGATTATATTCGTTTGTTGTAGCGCCTTTTCTCGCAGATGCTATTTTATCCGGAGCCTCGGTCTTCCAAGCACGTTTTGCACTTGCTATCAAGTCACTCATCACACGGTACGGGACTTCATCACATGACACTTGAATAGGATTACTTCGGGAAATGTCATCAAGGTAAATCTCGCCCGTCCAATGCAGCGTGTAAATGGACACAACCAAGGAATTATCAGCATCATATGTTGACGACATGATTGATCGGGTCTGTGGTTCGCCTGGGTCGGAGGTTGGCAAAACACGCATCAATTCACTGCTTGCGTTAAATTCGCCAGTTGAGATAAGATCCTCTTCCGCATCAACGAGCTGTGAAAAAATTGCAAGTGCCAGAACAAAAAATATTCCAACTGTGGTTGTGAATTTAGTCATTTACTTCACCTATACCATTCATAGATCCTCACCAAATTCATTAATGACAATATAGTATTTATACATTCTAGACCACTAATATCCGATTGCTTAATCTGATAAAAAAATATAGATCAAATATTAATTCACTGTTATGCTATTAATGACATCCCAAGCACTCATACCAAAATCATTTGTTGTCTCGACATCTATTAGGGCAACAGTATCATCATCAAGGAAAAATGCGATTGCACCTAGGCTATTATCATTTATGAAAGTATGATAGTTTTCAGGTGTTATTAATTCTCCCTCAACTTCAATAAAGTATGCCTGTCTGCCGTTGTACTCAATCTCTTTTTCTTTTAGATCGCCACCAATAACTGCATTTCTATGATCCTTAGGATTTATGATCATATAGGTAGCATGTTTCAAGATGTCAATTGAACTACTATCTGATAGATCCTCATCAGGCTTTAGCACAAAAATATTAGCCCAACCCCCTTTTGTAATCGATCCCGATGGTTCTCCCGATCTATAATTAAACGCACCGTAATCCTCGAAACCCGTCCAATCGTATGCACCACCAGGTATGCCAAACTGATCTTCAAGATCAGCAGGATTATATTTAGATACCTCCCCGTACGAAGTATCCCATTTGTCATTTAAAGACGCAGTAAATGTATAGCCGTCTATCATTACGCTTTTCTGCTCTGCAGCAGTATCAAGGCAGCCACATACCAATACTGCGCAAATTCCCAAGAATATTATCAAGCTTATTTTCGCCATTATTGTTTCTCCTTAATGTCTAACATTCTTTAAATCATTAAAATCTTTGCTAGCTATACCCTGTGCCAACGAATCGGCCCATGCGCCTTTTCACGGATATAAGTTCCTTATGGATGTCAGAAGGCGCCATTATCGATCCCCATATCAGGTTCGGGGTCGGATTTTCTTTGCCTCTTAGTGCCGCCAATCCCGCTGTCGATAGCAGCCCTCATCTTCTTCCTGGCCACCAACTTCCGCACAGGGGGCACAGTCAGTCGTTCCAAATCGCGGTCCACGCCCTTCATGACATCAAGGGCCATCTCAAAAGATTCGCTGCCCATCATGTCCCGGACCTCCTCATTATCAAATCCAGCTAGGCGCAATTCCCTATATTCCGAAAGCAACCCCAGGTCGTTATCGCTTAGATTGTTAATTATTAATTGTAAAGGATCAGCCCCAAAAGGTATTGCTGACTCTAGCACCTCAATTCGCTTCTCTAGACTCTTCAAGCTGCTCAATTTTACCACCATTAATCATTATTTTCTGTTTCTCATTCTCAATTATTTTCATTTGCTCTATTGCATCAAGCCTTTTCTTGATCGCGGCTATCTCTTCCTCTTCCAAAGAAAGCTTGTGCACATTGACCCAAGAATTCACCAGCGACGCAAATCTGCCAGCATGTAAAAGTGGATCCTCACACATCAAAATCTTGTTGAGCATCCTGGTCAGTGCCTTTTCCATGTCTTCCGGCGTTGATATTTTCAGCCAACCCGACCCCATTTTCTTAGTAGCCATTTAGCTCTCACCATATTGATTTTTCAAAAAATAAGGGGCCTATGCCCCGCTCTTCGGCGCATGATTCCCCAATGCCTTGCAGATGAGCGCCTTGTCATCATCCGTGAGGTCGATAACGCCTTGCTGCGCCGCCATCAATAAGGCTACAGCCCTAACCAGTTCCATCTTGTTCAGCATTGCTGATCCCTCACGGGCTCAATCCCTGTGATCCGGCCCTTGCTTATTATGCGATGCCTGCCGTCCTTCCGTTTGATATCAATCCAGTATGGTGTGACCTCAATTAGCCTGCCATATAGTGGGATGCCTAATTCCTTGATGTCGATTCTTAGTATTTTTCCTATAAGCGATTCCAATTCATTATTACTCATATTAATTCACTTCTGGTTATTAAAATATTATTATGGTTTGGTAGCTTCTTCTGCTTCCGCAATCTGATTTAGGATGGCTACGCACTCCTCAAACAAATCGACTTCTTGTTGTATGCAGCTCTGCCACAAATACATCAATTCTATTATCTTGTCTTTATCAAATTGTCGTCTTTCGATGGTTCTTTTCAGGGCTCTTAGGGCCTTTTCGCGTGCTTTAAATTCATTATTGTGGTTAAAAAACTTCATATTTGTGCCTCAAATGTTTTCAAACTTTATATTCAGATTCCAGCCAATTCTCAACCAGTATCCTTAAAAAAGTAGATACCGATAGCCTGCTCTTTTGGGCATGCTCCTGGATGCCACTTTTGACATTAGGGGACACCCAAAATCCGATCAGTTCAGAATTTCTTCCAGACATTTATAATCAAATTAGTGCGAAAAAAAGAGTTTTACGAATCATAATGATTCATTACTGGTCATCTGATACGGATACGACAATAAGATGAAATCATCAAGGAATATCCGGTTGCTGCAATCTTGTCGCGATTTTGATCATTGTTCAGGAATGAGGCGTCGATCACCAGATACTTCTGCATCGAGCAATTTAATATCTTCATCTGTCATATCAATAGGCCATCAACGTGGGCTATTTATAACTTTCCCTTCGTCACTTGTTAACAGATACATTAAACATTTGTTCAAACTCATTCGAAGTTATATATGGCGTTGCATGTGGTGTACCTTTAGACAATCCATGTGAAAACATATATAATAACTCTTCAGATGTTACAGGTATGCCGAAATAGGCAAGCCATTGGTGCGGCGTAGTCTCCAAAACTTTCATACCTTTCTTTAAGACGAGCCATGCATGAGGGACCCATGTAGGATATATTTGACATTGGCCTGAAGGTGAAACTATCTTGCCCCTATTCAATCCATATCCCATATAGATCATGCTGCTATCATTAACCATTTCAAGGCAATTATCATAACATTTATAGGGCTTGCCTTGTAATACCTTATACGACTTTGATCGCCATAATCTACCCTTTTCAAGTAGCCTTATCTGAAAAGCTATATGGGTATAATCGGCGAACATATCTTCAGCATAAACGTCTTTCAACCTTTCCCTAAATAAAAGTCCGTGTTGATCCATCCACTCCGCTTGCTTATCTTCGGATAGCTTTGCAAAAAGATCATTTGTCTTTTCTAAATCCAGTTCACCCGTTTTTATATAATCCTCAAAATCGCCCAATTTAATCACCATCTCAAAAAATATTATAATTATATATTATTGATTCTGACACTTATTTTCATATTTTTCTTCAATCCGCTTCCATTCTCTAGAACATTCCTCTATCGCTGTCCATTCGAAGTCTACCCGCTTGCTTTCGAAAAACAATACATCATAACCTGATTTGGTTGTAAGCGGATCGCATGAGCATGATATAGATCCTGTGTCTTGAAAATGATGCCAGAACTTGCCAGGTAGCTGGTCATGATCCTTAAGTACCACAGTATCAATGATGCCATTGAACATCTGATGGCATTGCTGATAAGGCGTATATTTGATATCTTTTTCCATTTTAATTTTATAGCTTTTATAAAAAAGCCCTTCTAGCCCACAATCATTAATGAGCAGTAATTGATTAAGGTCTGCTACCGTATATTTTCCCTTAGGCGGAAATATCATGCCCTTGAAAAGCGCGCCCTGATCATTCTGAAAGATAAAGCGCATTGTCAATACAGGAAGTTGCCCATCTACTTCCCCAGGTAGTGCTAGCCGGATGAACTTCCGCGTATCGGGCATCGAATCAATAAACATTTGATCCATTTCAGTGACGAATTCCACAACGTCATTATTTTTTAGGAGCTTTGGTTCTCTAATCATAATTATGCTTCCTCTAACTCTTCTATTTCAGGGCTTTCAAACTCTACATTCAAATTATCAATATTATGATATAAGCAGTTATCACAATCCACGAATTGACTACAATCTCTATGTATAGTTTCACATCTCCACTTTTTATACTTTTGGGCTATAGCATAATCAACTTGGTAAGCAGTCTTTTCAAAAGTAAAATCAGCTTGCCCACTAAATAATTCTATGACAGATTCGCGGTCCATTCCAGCATTTATGGCCTCATGGCAAATAGCAAGGCGCGTCTGATGGCCAGCCCCACCAGTTAATTCTTGGTCCAAGGCTTTTATCAAACAAGGTCTCATATTACCAGAAATACGTCCATCCGGCTCGTATTTTGCAGGTATTTGAACAAATGGCTTTGAAATGGTCTTTCTTTCTTTTCTATGCTTAACAGGAACTTCATTTATTTCGTGAAGCCTAAGCACGCCAGGTATTGTGACATAAGGCACAGGTTCCAAAGTAATTGGATCCACAAGCATAGATCGACGGCCAGCCTTCCAGTTAAAAGCATTGGGCAACTTAAGATGATTACCATAGCCTTTGGCTCCTTTGGAATTGGACGCGGCTCTTTGTTTAGGATAAGCTTCTATGTCTTTATTGTCACCAAAACCAGTATCATGAAGCAATTGCCGAATGAATTTATGGGCAGTAAAGGTCTTACAGGGTTCCAGAAGTATCCAGACGTGATATCCCAAATTGCTACCAGACAGCAGTACAAAGTACGGAATGCCCATGGTTCTAAGGTATTGATTGAAGTGCTTGACATTATTTGTTTGTGGGGTCAGTCCCTTATGATCGTCGAAGTCGGCGGCACACCAATAACAGATATCATCAGAATCAAAAGGTGGTAGCGCAACAGTTTCAATAGCATTAAAATGCTGGATCAGCAGCTCTTCAAAAGGTATCTTGCGCACACCAGTCCAGTATCCATGACTTCCATTAGGTTTTGGATGTTTATCTTGAAGTCCATATTTATCAGTACGGCTAATAATATTAGTATAGAACAGTATTGAATTATTTTGTATCCAGTCAGGACTTTCATTTGGATTATATAATTTAAAGTCATCCAGTAAAAATCCTACTTTTTCCCCTTTATAATTATATAGGCGAAATAGTAGGTTTTTTACTGGTAGTCTAAGATTAACAAGCTCATCTTTCATTCTATCTTCTAATGAAACAGTACAGTCTATAAAGTCTTTAGCAGTCATCTTAGTATATTCTAAAGCAACTTTGCTTTTTGGTTCCATCAATACTTTAGGTTTGGGCAATTCTTCACTAAGGGTTATAGAAGGGGGTATGATTTGCTTATTGGGACCTTTACCATTATAGATTACTTGGCGGTCAGAACCCTGGCGAATTATAGCATCAACGTCATCAAATCTAACACCGATACAATAAAGGGTTGAAGGCACTATACCCTCAGGGTCTTTTATACGCGACCAGGATTGAAAAGAGGCAGCATGGACACTTTGATAACGCAAAGATCTACTTTCGGCAACATTCTCAGTACAGAAGTCAAAAGTATTAATGGGATTCTTTGCTATACCAATAGCAATCCCAATCCTGGCATCACATTCTACGCCAATTGAATCAGATGATCTATAATAATCTATTAGGGATCCTTTAGGCAAAGGCAGCTTCATTTTCTTTATTTTTTCTTGAAGCTTTCTATTAAAACACATAATATATATTGGCTGGCCAGGTTCTTTAGTTATTACATCCAGGATTTGTTCTTTTATTCTTTTATCTTGGGTACCGCTTTTTGTTGACGCGACAGAACTATAAGTCCAGGTATCAGGAATAATAGTCATTTTAGAATTATTTTGCTTAACATCAGGCACACAGACATTGGCAAGTTTGCGGCCAGCAATATCATTAAACATTCCAGGGTATTTTTCGAATTGGCTACCAGACACAAAGAAGACCTTAGCATTAGGACATATATCTTTCAGGAATAGCTTGATAGCATTTTTTATAGTCGGGGAATTCTCGGTAGGCTTCCCTTTTATAGAATAGGTGTCGCCAGTGCTAGAAGTGACCAGGTTTATAGTTATATTACGGCATGTCATTACAGATAAGACGTCCTTCAGAAATCTTATATCATCATCACTAAAATGTAAGGCAGTGCGCGCTTTAGCCAGTCTTCTCAGTTCGGCATAAGCATAAGTAAGCGCTTCAGTGCTTATTGCGGTAGCATTTTCATAAGGGAATGATAAAAATGCCTCACTTTTGCAGTGATCTCTGGTCTCATCCAGCTCCTTTATCATTTGGTCATTATACAATTTATGGCATAAATCTAAATAGTCACTATATATTTTTCTAAGGTTTATAAAATCTATTGGTATATTTTTAATAGTATAGTTTAAGTCAGCTGACGGCGAATTTTCCAAAGAAATAATATGGGACTCATCAAACATTACTGTGCCCACATCTTTGAGCATCTCGCGAAGTAACGCTATTTCAGATGTTCTACCAGGGCTATAAACGAACACTAATGTCAATAACTTGTGATAAGTCATGGCCCGGACCCAGGCACTTTCATACCAAGCCCGATGCATTTGACAATCTGGATTATAGTCGCAAGCACCAACTCGCGGGCAGACATCAGGCAAAGGCACACCAATTTCCAATACTAGTTCATCTATATGATCTAAAATCCATTTGCAATATTTATGGCCCGGTATTATAAGGGCAGAAGGGTAAGCAGCCATTACAGTTTCAAAAATTTTGTTAGTAGGGGCAACTAATAGCAGCTTATCTTGGTGGGTTTCCGCAATTTTAGTCACCGAAGTAGTGAAGCCGAATCTTGTTGTTTTGGCAACAATAGCAGAAGGCCCGTCATACACATCTTCAGTAACTTTTAGAACATCAGCAAATTTATCATCATCACTATATACTTTGCTATACTTTAGTAGGCTGGTCATAGGACCACCGACCAAAAACTATATATACTAGAAGTATCGATATTTATTATTAGTGGCATAAAATTTTCCTAGCAGTGTTTTTGCACGGCACTGCCTTTTTTATTTTTATTATTTTTTATACTAATTGTAGTGTGCTATCTTTTTGTAGATTTTTAATATTATTGCTTATTAAAATACGTATAACATCGGACATCGACATATGGTTATTTTTGGCAACATCGCGTATAATTTGCTTTTCATTATTTGCTATCCATAGGCTAATCATTTCATTATCTTTTGTCATAAAAACACCTTTATCAAATATAATAGCTTTTAAAAAATTTTACGGACTAACAATAACTTCTAATATATTATAGTATATAAAGTTTGTGGTCAAAAGAGCCAGGGACAATATTTCCGCAAAAGCTCCTCATTGTACCCGATTTCTGGTTTGGGAATTGCCTTTCCATCTATGCAAATTTGCTCATCAAAGATTGACCAAAAAGTATTTATAGTAGTGTGTTGTTTATCTAATATCATAATATTATCTCCATAAAAAAGCACAAGGGCGCTGCGAACGCTGCTTGTGCAATTATTATTATTATTTTTATCTAATAAATTGTTTCTCCAATTTTCGTATGTTCACGTTTCTTCTGTAAAGCTCATCCAGGCCAACGCCCATCACATATCTGCAATATGCAGAAAGTGACATGTCCTTGCTATCGGCCATCTCTTCCAAGAAGTCCTTTAATTCAGATTCGCATTTCATGCAAATAGCTGCATCCATCTCGATTGTCATATTGTTATCACCAAAGTATTACTTTTTTCTATAAAAAAATTATTATCTTTCTATCTTTTAAATTTACTCAAAATCGATTCTAAATCCCGGACCTGTCTATCCAATGCCAGGATATCAGATTCGATGGGCTCAATTTGGGCAGCTGCCTTTGCTCGAGCCTCGATGACTTCCGGAAGCTTGTCATAGGTTGCTCGATTTCCGCCTAAGCTGACAACCGATTCCCATCTGGATCTCAGCGAATCATTTTCTTCGGCCCTGATTTGATTGATCTCCATTCGTAGCTTTTCTTTCTGGCCCTTCAACTTGGCCAAACTGAATTCAGTGAGCCCGAGCTCGGCAACTTTTGCATCCAGCGCATCCAAGATCTTGGTATTGTGGTCGACTTTGGACTGAAGGCCAGCGATCTCCCTTTGCACGTTATTAAAAGCGGTTTCATCATAGGGGACGGCCTTACCCTCAGCATTGACCCAGCAAAGGGCCAAAGTAGACCCCTGCAGGGACATTAAGGTTGCCTTCTGCTCGTCATGCTCCCCAAAGGGCCTGATCAGTGCGTCGCTTGCTTTCGAAGCATCGGTGGCATATCCGTTCGCTCGCGCGCGATTTATGATGTCGTGGGCAAAATCATGTAGTCTCATAGACGCCTCTTATTTAGGAGGGACTGAGTTCTTCGGAGCATGCGCCTAGCGCCTTCTTTTGTCATTCTACCGCTGCTGTTCAATTTCATTTTTATCTGGGCGAGCTCGTTCTCAATTTCATTATCGGGGTGCTCAGGATCAGAAAAGAATATTGATTCGCGGCCTAACGTTTCTTGCAATTGTGCCAATGCGGCTTCTCTCTTGTAATTTCTGCGCTCTTCATGCATTTTCATATTATCATTTCCAAAATGGTTCATTAATTTTATTTGCGTTATTTTTGAGTTCTCTCGCTGTTCTTTTATCGCGGATATGATGTCATCATATTCTTCAGGATCATCAATTCTCTCAATCCGAACGCGATTAAATTTCATTATGGTCATATTATCGCCGAGGCGTGATCACAATTGTTCCGTGGGCTTCATCGAAAAGCATGTCAAGCTTCTCGATATCACTCCATACGTCCATAATAGGCTTAGGGATAGTGATCAAGCCATAGCTGTGCTGGCTGTTTTTCTGTATCTTTCGAGAAAAAATCATTTTTATATTCTCCTTAATCAATATAATGCTACAATGGTAATTTTACGGAAAAAAATAATTGTTTATATAAGACTGAATTAATATCCATTCAATTGCCGCAGCCTTTTCGCAATGATATCGGATACCTTATGCTCAAAGGCAGTCTCGTCCAGCAATATGCCGCGCCTCGGGTCAGCTTCGTAGTGAATATGAATTATGGGATTGTTGGTTATGGTGCTTGTTGTAGTTGTTTCGCTACCATATGCTATATTTTCAAGAATGGTTTGCAGGCGCGATGAACTCGCTACCTCGGCAGGAATGATTGGTTCTCCAGAATGTACTAGGGCAAATCCTGTTTTTTGTACAAACCCACCCTTTGCAAAACCTTCACCCAAAATTAATCCTGCATCGATACCCCTTTGTTTAGAAGCTTCGTAATCGATGTTGCCTTCGGAACGTTTAACTTCTGTTTCATGAGGTGATAGATTGCCGGTCGGGATGTTGCTAAACAGAGAAGCTGTTGAGGAAGATGCCCCAGATTTTGCGTATTCTGGTACTGCATATTTGACAATATTATCATACTCATAAGGATCTGTCATATTAGGACGGTCTTGCGGGGTGCCTGTTAATCCTTCTCGATAGGCGGCCCTTAGTGCCTCATCACTTAGCTGGGCATATTTATCATAGTTCTCGCTGCCTTTTTTAGCGTTCCTTATGAATTCTATGAAGCCTTCTTCAGAGCCACTTGCAGCATTCCCGCTATCACTGCCTTTCATCCAGCCAGGAATCAAGTTGCTGATGCTTGTTTTTATGTCACTCACAAACGTTGTAAATTTATCTACAAGGTCCGTGATGGTTGTTTTTATGTCATCGACAAGCGTCGAGAAATTATCAATCAAGTTGCTGATGCTTGTTTTAACATCATCGACAAGCGTCGTGAATTTATCTCCAAGCTCCAGCACATAAGCATTAAAATTGTCCGAAAATTCCCTTAAGCCAAGCGAATCTATGATGTGATCATATGCTTTTCTTACTTCCCCGGCCCAATAAAGTATACCATTGTAGATCCAAGTCGCCCAATAAACTATACCATTGTATATCCATTTGCCGAAATTCGTGAGACCATCCACCACAAATTTATAAGCATTCTTGGGGAAATTTATAATACCGCTGTAAATTCCGTTAATCGCGTCCCAACCCGTTCCAAGCAAACCCTTAATCCATGAAGTGACTTCATCAATCGTGCTTATGTGCCCGGATATTGCAGAAATTGGCTGGAATAATTTTGTCGTTAGGAGTATGCTATTATTTTCAGAAGAATCCCCGCCGCCCAATCCAAGTACGTTGGGGATGCCGCCAGACTTAAAATTTTTATATAAGTTGTCTAACCCTTCTATTGGCCCAACTATCGGATTGATTATGCCTGTTTCTATGCCAGCACCCATCACGCTGCCAAGTTTGTCTACCGCATACCCAGCCCAATAACCAACGTCTTCCAACCATTGTATGAGGTCTTTACTCATTTCAGTTTTAGACAGCCTGTCTAATGCCTTGCTGAAGACGTGGGTCCTGGTCTCCGCAAGGTAAAGCAAGCCAGCGACTGCGATCAGTGGTACCGCTAACAATAAGAGTGGGCTTAATGCGGCCCATTCTGCGGCAGCTAGCCCTATAGTTGCCGTCGTTAATCCTGTAGTGGCGACAGTTCGGGCACCAAGCGAAGTAATTCCCAGCCAATCTGTAACAATACGTGCCTTTGACACCACTAAATCCTTGAGTTGCGCAGCGGAATGCATCTGGGTCCATAACACCATTTGCTTTAATAGTGCTATGCCTGGCGTCAAAACCCCATTAAGCAAAGTAAGGGTCGACACAAATGCTATTGCAGCGCCCGCAAGTCCAATAAGAGGCGCAGCCCCAGGAATCGAATTCAATAGCTTGACTGCGCCCGTCAGCAATTTTATAAAAACGGACATTGTTGGGGCCAGACCGTCGCCGATTGCGTATTTTAGTTGTGTAACGGCTACGAGCATTGCCTCCCAAGGTCTTTTAGCCATTTCAACTTGCATGTCCGTTTCTTGACCTGTTAAGAACTTCATGCGGCTCTTGGCGCTGCCCACATCTTTCTCAGAGGCACCTGTAGCAGTTTGGAATCTTGCGAGCTGCGTTCCTATCATTTTTCCTTCTGATCTTGTGGTCATCCGGATTAGCTGCTCTGGGCTACTTATGCCCTGCTGTTTCATTATTTCTTGTCGTGCGAACCAAAAATCAGTTATAGCATCAGCTTGATTTAGTTTTGCTAGTGAATCACCTTTTAAGTATTTTTGACTAGCCATCAAAACAGAATATATTTCTGATTTGGTATCCTGACGAGTACCTTCTCCAGATTCTGCCTGTTCCTTTACAAAGGCATCCATTTCTTCTTTTGTAATACCAAGCTTTTTGTTTGCAGCTAACGCATCATCGATCTGCTCATTAATCAATTTGAAATCGGCGCTAGCCTTCCAGCTTAGTCCTGAAATTGCACCGCCAGCAGCAATACCGGCAAGAGAAGCAGCCAACGTCTGAACACCGCTATTAAGATCTAATACGCTCTCCTTGATCTTGCCAAAAGCGGATACGCTCTTCCCGGACAGATCGCTTGCATTCTTGGCGACGTCTTGTGTGGTAGATGCAACCTTACCCAGTGCTCCAGCTGCATTATTGGCGCCTCCAGCCAAACCAGAAACAGCATCAGTCAGCCCGATCTTCTTATGGTTAAGCTGATCGGTCAATCGATTGATCTCGGTTAGGCGCTGTTCCGGATTCCCAACAAGCTCAATCAAGATCTGAACGCTTCTGGCAAAATCAGACATGATTAGCTCCGTTTAGGCGTAATTAGTAACGTATCACCGTCAAATAGCATTTCTAGACAATTAAAGCCCGCTTCAGACCATGCTTGCGCAATAGGCCGCGGTATTGCCATTAAAGCAGCCTTATTAGCTTCGCTTTTATCGCATAGCTTCCTTAAAAATCGTAATTCCATGAATGACACTCCTAAAATGTAGGTATGGGCGCAGCTCGGCAGAATAGCCGCGGCCTCGAAGAACAAACCGCAGCCCAAGAGTCAGCTACGCCCAACATGACGGATTAGTAAAAATATTTTTACTAATCAAAATAAAAGCCATAAAAATCAATTTTACGGATTTTTTGCATTATATAAAATACTTTTTGCCCTCAAACAAAGAAAGGACAAAGCAAATTTGCCTTGTCTTATCCTTGCTCTTTTGTTGGGGCACCCTAAAAAATAGCTATTTCGTTTATATACTCTCATATGATTTAGGGGTCTAAAACACACGATCTCCAAAGGGACGTATAATTATTGCCTGAAAAAAAGAACCGCGATTTTAGGCCCATAAAGCCCCTTTCTTCGCTTGATATCATTTTTTTCGCAAACAAAACAAGGGGGGAAGCGCAAGAACCGAAGCAGCGCCTTCACTTGTGAAGGGGCGCTGCGGAGGTTCGCGTAACACCATTTTGGTTAAGATAAACCATTAACTAATAAGTAGCAATAACCTACATATAATGAATTTATTAAATATTATCTCAAATATATCTACATCCACAAATAATAATACACATAAAACAGCGAAATCTCACTGTTTTTTGCATTATTGAAGCAAACTAAATTTAGCCCCAGAAATCAGTTAATGGTTTATTTAAACTAATTCTCCAATTTCTATTTTAACATTATTATCTTTTTACGCTTATCAATATGATATGGCTTCACTTCAATATTGTCTTGCATAGCTGCCAACAGTTGGCTGAATTGGCTCTTCGACAGATGCATCTTCTGACGGGCCTCCTTCTCAAGCATCTTACCGCCATTCGCTACAAGCAAGGCCCTCAAGATCTCTCCTCTATCCATTTGCATGGGCTGTGGCTCTCTCTTCGTTTGGAGTTGCTTGATTAGCCGGGCCTGAATTTCCTGGTTCTCGACAAGATGAGCTTGCATAGCAGCCATAGCAGCATTTTCTTCCTGCAGTTTGACTATTGTTGCCTCTAGGTCAGAAATGCGATCCTGTAAGGGCTGAAGGGCTTTCTTGAAAAGTGCTGCTCATTGCTGCTCTCATCTCAGTCCTCCTCCTGGATCTCCTTAAGGATTTCCTCCAACTCCACTATTCGCCCTTGAAGATACCTGATATCATCAAGCGCAGCATAATATTTTGCATATAATTCTTCACAAAAAATGTTCATCTTAAATCACCTCCACAGGACCATTGAATCCGTCCGGCCACCCTGGCAAGCCATCGCGAAGGTTTTCTTCCTCCTGAGGAAAGTACTTTCTCTGATGCTTGCAAGGGCCATGGTGATATGTCGCTGCAGGACATGAGCAGCCATTCGCAGTAGTCACATAATAGCAGTCCTTCTTTTTACTCAAAACAAGCACCAAGCGACCACTATCCAAGCTAACTTCTTGGGGCAATGGGTCACATGATACCTTTTTCCAGGCCAAAAGTGCTTTCACGGCATCGATTCTTTGGGTTATGGGGCTACCGCTAGCTAAAAGCGTTTTACCTTCCATATTGTTTCACCAAATAGTCATATATACCTGATACTTAATTAACTTTTTGGCGCGCTAAAATTAATAATTAAAATCGTATATTAATATTTCGATTGAATGAATACATCAAAACGAGGAAATGCATGAATAGATTTTCCGAATTAATAGAAGAATGGGCAGATAAACCGCCCACTCTCAGCCGTTAGTTTTGGTGAAACAATACGGCAATTATTATTGCTGCGTATAGGATATAGATTTTTCCTACCCAAAAGCTACCTAGATAATTTTATAAGCAGTCATAAATCTAAAAATTATGCTAATGATTGGTGACAGAAAAGTGCATCCAGTCGCGAAAAACTTTATATCAAGGTGACATAATGTGCATCCATTCAAAAAGGCAGCAGAATCCATAAAATCGTTATCTAGTGGTTTATTAGGTGCGGGGAATGGGATTCGAACCCACGAACACCTTCGTGACTGGACCCTGAATCCAGCGCCTTTGACCTGGCTTGGCAATCCCCGCAAAAGGATGCAGCCCAATCTCATGCAGTAGTAGTAT
>Ga0209723_1004119_pt1 | contig 16648 bp, 14 predicted proteins | sample BiotimSIPDNA_2_FD_185750 | JGI IMG/M metagenome (GOLD analysis project Ga0209723, IMG submission 185750) | Anaerobic biogas reactor microbial communites from Washington, USA - Biogas_R2 time_0 SIP DNA (SPAdes) (version 2) | ecosystem: Engineered > Bioreactor > Anaerobic > Unclassified | place... | reverse complement strand
GTACTTACTATTTTTGCTTTTGCATCCTTCTCTACAGGCACTGATTCTCCCGTTAAAGAGGCTTCTTCAACCTTTAAATTTGAGCTTTCAAAAAGTCTTAAATCAGCAGGAATTATATCTCCTGCCTCCAACACTACCACATCTCCCGGAACAATATCTGCAGCAGGAACCACGGTTAAATTGCTTTCCCGTATAACCTTTGCATTGGGTGCGCTAAGCCTTTGCAAAGCTTCTACCGACTTTTCCGCCTTTCCTTCCTGATAGATTCCAAGAGCTGCATTTAAAACTACTATTGCTAATATTATTACAGCGTCTTCTCTTTCCCCTACAAACGCAGATACTCCTGCTGCTATGAGCAGAATAATGATTAAGAAATCTGCAAACTGAGCTGCAAACTTATTTAAAATACTTTTTTTCGCCTGTTCTTCCAATTCATTTTTGCCATACTTTTCAATTCTTCTTTTAACTTCCTTTTCACTTAACCCTACACTTAAATTTGTGTTTAGTTCTTTTAAAACTTCATTTTTGCCTTTGTTATACCATTCCAAATTATTTTTCCTCCTGTAATAAGAGTTGTTGGTCAACACTAGTATAATATATTGGCAAATTTATAATTTATTCCAAATTTATGGACAATCCTTAATGATTGCCCAATGAATTTTTTCAAAAAAATAAGTTGGGGACACTCCTCTTACTTCAAAGATTTACCCTATAGTAGAAGTGTGTCCCCATACCTGTTTTAATTTGTCCCCATATGCTATTAATTTGTTTTCTTCCCTAATATCTGTCCCATTCGTACTCCCATCAATGATGACATCATCAAACCTCTCGTCCAGCCGCTTGCATCACCCAAACAATATAAATTTTTGATATTTGTTTCAAATTCAGTACTTATTTCAACCTTGTTGCTGTAAAATTTTACTTCAGGCGCGTAAATAAGAGTTTCCGTTCCGGCAAATCCCGGCACCACAACATTTAATGCTTCTATAAAATTCAAAATATTCGTCATGGCTCTATATGGCATAGCTGAAGTAATATCTCCCGCTACCGCGTCCGGCAATGTCGGTCTGACATTTGACCTTGACAGTTCATGATCCCATGTTCTTTTGCCGTCCAGTATATCACCGTATCTTTGAACCAAAATTTTTCCGTCTCCAAGCATGTTTAAAAGCTCTGCAACCTTTGCACCATACTTAATCGGCTCATTAAAAGGATTCCTGAAATTATGCGAGCTCAAAATTGCTAAATTTGTATTATTTGTTTTCCTGTCCTTATAGGAATGCCCGTTGACAACTGCAAGATTATTGTCGTAATTTTCCTGACTCACATAACCGCCCGGATTCTGACAAAAGGTTCTGACCTTATCCCTGTAAGGGCGGGGATAACCGATTAATTTCGATTCATACAAAATATTATTTACCTTTTCCATAACTTCATTTCTTACTTCAACCCTGACACCTATGTCAACAGTACCTGCCCTGTGGGCAATATTATGCTTAACACAAATAGATTTAAGCCAGTCTGCTCCTTTTCTGCCCGCCGAAATAACAACAGAATCAGCATAAATTTCTTCACTGCTATTTTTCTTTGACGAATCGGTAACCACAACACCTTTAATCCTGCCATTTTCAACTAATATATCTTTAGCCTCAGTGTTGAATTTAATTTCAACGCCTTTGTCAATTATATGTTTTTCAATAGTTTTGTAGATTTCTTGAGCCCTTTCCGTCCCCAAATGTCTTATGGGGCAATCCACAAGCTTGAGTCCGGCTTCAATAGCTTTTCTTCTTATCTCCTTAATTTCTTCCTTGGCTTCAACACCTTCTACTCTGCTGTCAGCTCCAAATTCAAGATAAATTGCATCTGTGTATTCAATTAACTGCTGTGTAAAATCATATCCTATTAATTCAGGCAAGTCACCGCCAACCTCCGGGCTTAAAGACAGCTTGCCGTCAGAAAATGCGCCTGCTCCCGCAAAGCCCGTTGTAATATTGCAATAAGGTTGACAGCTGATACATTTTTTTGTTATATCCTTCGGACAATTTCTTTTTTCAATTGCCTTTCCCTGTTCAACTATCATAATTTTTTTATTAGGGTTTTCTCTGTTTAACTCCAAGGCTGTAAATATCCCTGACGGGCCTGCCCCTACTATAATCAAATCATATTTCATAATCTTTCTCCCTCCAACGAGTACATTCGAAAGTGTGTTACATTCCTTTATTTTATTAAGACTGTGTCATTCTCGCTTAATCCCGATAGTACTTCCACATATTTGTCATCCTCAATTCCGGTTGTTATTTCGGTTTCAATTTCATTTTTCCCGCTTAAAACAGTCACGTATTTTATATTATCCTTTTCATAAACAGCGTCCTTATCTACCAGTAGTACATTATTCTTCTCCTTAAGTACTATTTCTACATCAACCTCCGAGCCCAGCTTATAGTCTGCATCATCCAAGTCCGCCTCAATTCTCACACGTTTTTGCTCAACGCCAAGGTCTGAAATTTTTGCCTGAGCTTTCGGGTAAACTCTGCTTACCTGTAATTCTTTTATAACTTCATCATCATCTATAATATTAAAAGCCATGCCCTTTGTAACTTCTATTGCATCTTCAGCTAACACTTCCACATAAATGCCGAGGTTTTTGTCATCCTGTATTTCGACTGTCGGGACCCCTGCCTGTGTCATGCTGCCCTGATGAACATTTAATTCTGTAATTACACCGTCAAATTCAGCTTTTATGGAAGCTTGCTCCATATTCTTTTCCAGTATTTTAATTTGTATCATCACTTCATCTATTTGAGCTTCGTATTCTTTTTTTACATTTGCTGAAACTCCCTGTATTATCTTACTGTAGTTGTTATTTGCTTCCTGAAGCTGGTTTTCCAATATTGTAACATTATTCTTTGCTTCATCGTATTCTACTTGGCTGACGGCATTATTTTCATATAAAGTTTTAATTTTTTCAAGATTGCTTCTTGCAAAATTAAGATTGGTTTCAATTGTACTTATGTTCAGTTTTAAATTTGAAATTTCCTGAAAGTCCGCCCCCTTTACGGATTCATTGTAAGATGCCGTAATTGCTTCAATTTGCTTGTTCGCCCTTTCAATTTCCAAATCATAATTGTTTTCATAAACTAAAATTATGTCACCCTTTTTAACCCTGTCTCCTACAGACACATTTAGAGTTTCAACTCTTTGGCTCATATCCGAATAAAAGGTATTAACTCTTTTTGAAAACACTGTTCCTGTTTCTTCTACCGTTTTTTTAATACTTCCCAGTCTAACCTTAGATGTTTCAGGTTGGTCTGTCTGCCCTCCCAACAATAATGAAGCTATTATGAAAATAATTACTATTACTCCTGTTGCTATAAAATATTTTTTCTTCTTCATATTTTCCTCCACCCTAAGTAATCCTGCTTTTCAGTGCCTGCATGAAATCTAATTTTTTAATCTTTACATAGGTCATTAATTGTGCCGAAATTATAAATATTATGGTTAAAATAATTGCAGTAATTATATCCTTAGCTGTAACAATCCCTTGTAAAGTATAGATATCGGTATTAAAAGTAAAGCCTATATAATCCACCAGCCACTTGCCTAAGGGTATGCCTGCTATTATACCAAGTGCTGACATAACCATGTTTTCCTTAAAAAGCATTTTAAATATTTCAGCTTTTGTAAAGCCCATTACCCTCAGGGATGAAAATTCCAAAGTTCTTTCATTTATACTCATAAGAGTCATGCTGTATAATATAATAAATCCGAGCATCCCTGAAAAAACAACCATAACTCCCATAAACATCACTATTAGTCCCGTGAATTCTTCAAAAACGCCCTGCATTTCCTCCTGTGATTGAATTGACATAATATTATTTATGTCAACCAATTTAGCTTTAACATTATCATCTGAATTAATATATACACCATTGATAATACCTTTATCCAAAAACTTTCGGTTTACATAATTTATATTTATGTAACCATTAATTCCCAGACTCTGCTCTATTATACCCTTTACTGTTACATATTCTCCATCGGTGTCAGGTATGAAGCTTTCCAATAATATTCTGTCACCCTTTTCTGCTTTAAGAGACTTTGCCAAATTCGAAGAAATCAATATCCCTTCTTTAGGAAGAGTAAGTTTGTTTCCGTTCAAATCACGAAAATCATAAAATACAGTATTCTCTTCAAGTCCTATTACATTTACTATTTTAGAGAGCCTGCCATTTTTAATTTCAAAAGGCAGCTCAATTCTTCCCTCTAAATGATTGTAACTTATATTTTCTTTGATTTCCTTAAGAACTCTTTCATCCTGAAATCCTCTAAATCCTACATTGTATCCCATTTTTGTAAATTCTGAATAATGACTTACGAACATAATATCCATAATTTCATTCATCCACATTGTCATAATCATCAAGCTGCAAGTGATGCAAACTGCTGCAGCTATAAATATAAATTTTTTCTTTTCTCTGAATATATTTCTGAAAACTATTCTCCAAGTAAATGTAAGCCCGGTCCAAAAAAATTTAAAATTTTCCAAAAGTATTCTTTTGCCTTGCTTTGGAGGCTCAGGCATCATAGACTCGGCAGGATTAATTTTAATTATGTTTCTGATACCCCAAAAACCTGATGCTGAACAGAACAATAACGACAATATAACTGAAATGAATATTCTATAGTAATAAACTTTGACGGTAAGCATGGGAATATTGAAAAATTCCAAATACATATTTGTCATTGCCCCCGAGGCCAAAGTCCCTATTATTGAACCTAAAAAACCTCCGATTATTCCCACAGAAGCAGCATATTTCAAATAATGAGAAATTATTTCACTATCCGTAAAACCAACAGCTTTTAATACTCCGATAGAAGTTCTGTCCTTCTTTACGATACGAGACAGCATGACGGCAAGCATTATTCCCGCAAAAAGTAAAAATACAATTGGTAAGGACTTAGATACTTTTTCAAGACCGTTGATTTCTTCATTCATCATACTGTTGCTTAATTGCTCATCTCTATCTATAACCCGCTTTACACCGTACCTTTTTAATTCATCTTCCAAAAAATCCTTTGTTTTATCAATATTGTCCTGATTATTTACCCTTATAACCACTTCGTTAAAATATCCGCTGCCTGATATTTTTCTCAAATATTCTTCCTCGATATAGGCTACTCCGAAATTTTCATAATCAGGAAGAAGCACCTGTTCGTTTTCCATCAAGTAAACATATTCCGGACTTGAAGCAATAGCGGATACTATGAATCTATATTTTCTGCCGTTTATGTTAAGATTCATTTCATCACCTATATCAATTCCTCTTGCAAGGGCAAACTGGTCAATAACAATTATTTCTCTTTCAGAAAGAGTTCGCCTTCCCTGTTTAATAAACAATTCATTTATTTTATTTTCATTTGTGTCAACGGATACAGCCCTTACATCTACTCTTTCATCGTCGTTGTCGGTGATAAATCTTGTATCTATGGACAGTCTTGCATCTGCCTGCCTAATATTTTCAGCTTTTTCCAATTCCCTTTCCAGTTTCTCCGGAATGGCTGCTGCTGTTACAAAAATATCCGCAAAATTAGTAGCATCATAATAATCATTCAGGCTGTCCCTTAAATTTATAGCAGAATTGCTGACAGCTGTGAAAATAAAAATACCCGTAATAATTATTGACAAAACTGCAATATATTGACCTTTGGTATTTTTAATCATCCTAAAAAGTCTTAAATCAAGCTTTTTCATTACCACTCAATCCTTTCAGGCTCAATGGGATTTTTATTTTCTATAATTTCGGTTATATAACCGCTTCTCATTTTAATAATTTTGTCAGCCATTTGCGCAATTGCCGCATTATGAGTAATTATAATTACAGTATTCTTGTATTTTTCGTTAACATCCTTTAAAACCCTCAATATTTGAATACCTGTTTCAAAATCCAAAGCACCGGTTGGTTCATCGCACAACAAAATCTGCGGAGCCTTTGCAACGGCTCTGGCTATAGCAACCCTTTGCTGCTCTCCGCCGCTCATTTGAGAAGGAAAATGATCCGCCCTGTCCCCTAGACCTACAGCATCTACTACCTCATCTATATCAATATGATTTTCACATATTTCAACAGCTAATTCTACATTTTCCTTAGCTGTCAATGTTGACATTAAATTATAAAATTGAAATACAAATCCTATTTTGTTTCTTCTGTAATAGGTAAGTTCCTTTTCGCTCATATTTGTTATAAGCTCGTTATAAAAATATACATTTCCTTCAGACGGTTTATCCATTCCGCCAATAATATTTAATAATGTACTTTTTCCGGAACCGCTGGGTCCAAGAATTACAATAAATTCCCCCTTAATAATTTCGAAATTTACATTTTTGAGGGCTTTCACCGTTACTTCACCCATTTGATAAAATTTGCTTAAATTTTCGACCTTCAGTATAATTTCCCTCATAATTACCCCCAAAAAACAAAATGCCACGACCATACATTTAAAACCTACATCTATTATATTATAACATAATCTGGGTATAAAGAAATAAATTTCTTAATGTTTAGCAACCAATATTCTTATAAAATATAATGGCTGCTACACTATCATAAGTACAACAGCCTTATTTATCTCTTTTTTAGTTACAATTATCCCCCTTGAACCTTTGTATCGATTTTCAATAGTTATATTTATGTATTCATTTTTTTATTCTATTGTGTTATGTATATATTCATAGTATAATATTGGAAAATATATGTAATTATTCAAATATTGTCCTGTTTATAGTACTCCTCTATTAATAAAATTTACATTAAAGACGAGTATAGTTATATTACTTAATATAAAGCATAAAAAAAGCCCTACATCGGGCAGCCTTGCGGCGATTTGAATAAATTTTTATTTGAACTTATGGTGTAATCTCATATGGTGGTCAACCTTTGAGATACATTAATAATACCATATAAGGGGGAATTCGTCAAGATGAAAAAAAACGAAAAATACTATGTTGGATTTGATATTGGAACTAATTCCACTGGTTGGGCTGTTACAGATGATACGTATAAGTTATTTAAATGCAACGGTCATAAAATGTGGGGAGTAAGACTATTTGATGAAGCTGAGACTGCTGAAAACAGAAGGATGCACAGAGCTTCCAGAAGAAGGTTGCAACGTCGAAATGCACGAATAGAATTACTTCAAGAATTATTTGCAGAAGAAATTTGTAAGGTAGATCCAGGGTTTTATCAAAGATTGGAAGACAGTAAATTTTATATCGAAGATAAAAAGATTGCTGAAAAATATACGTTATTTATTGGAACTGAATATAACGACAAAGACTATTATAGACAATTCCCTACAATATATCATTTAAGAGCAGCATTAATAAAAGGGAAAAAGGAATATGATGTCCGTTTAGTTTACTTAGCTATCCATCATATTCTTAAAAATAGAGGACATTTTCTGTACGAAGGGGATAAATTTGATACATCATCATTAGATGATAGTATCCATGAAGTTTTTGAAAATAGTGATGTAAATACAAACGATGTAGAATTAACAGATGAACTGTTAAAAAAAATCAAGGATATTATATTAAACGTAAAATTAACAAAAACTGATAAGAAAAAAGAATTAAAAAACCTATTTGGTAAATCAAAGCAGTTGGAGAGCATATTTGGGCTTGCAATTGGAACAAAAGAATCTTTAGAAAATTTATTCGGAACATCTGAGTATAAAGAACTTGAAAACGATATCACTAAAATTTCCTTCAGCGAAAAAATATATGAAGAAGAAAGAGAAAAATATGAAGAAGTTTTAGAAGATAGAATAATACTTATTGATACTCTTAAAAAAATTTATGATACAGTATTATTATCTGGTATAAAAAAAGAAGGGCTTAGTTTATCTGAATCAAAAGTAGAATTATATAATAAACATAAAAAAGAACTTGCTGCCCTAAAAAAAATAATAAAATCCTATTCAACAGAGGAATATAAACGATTTTTTTCAGAAAAAGATGCAGATTTAGCAAACTATAAAAATTATATCGGTGATGGAGATAAGAAATGCAGTCGTGAAGACTTTTATAATTCATTAAAATCCCTTTTGAATAAAGTTGAAGATACCCCAGAAAAAAAATACATTCTTGAAGAAATTAAATTAGAAAAATACTTACCTTTACAAAGAATAAAAGAAAACAGTGCAATACCATATCAAGTACATCAAGAAGAATTAAAACTAATTTTAGATAATGCATCAACATATTTAAATTTCTTAAATCAAACGGATGGAAAGTTAAGCGTAAAAGATAAAATCATCAATATTATGACTTTTAGAATTCCATATTATGTTGGACCTTTAAATACTTTCCATGCCGGAAAGAAAAACGGATTTGCATGGGCTATTAAAAAAAGTAATGAAAGAATAACACCCTGGAATTTCGAAAATATTATTGATTTAGAAGCAAGTCATGATAAATTTATTCAAAATATGACTAATAAATGTACATATATTAAGGGTAAAAATGTAATTCCAAAGAATTCTTTGCTTTATAGCGAATTTACATTGCTTAACGAACTTAACAATATCCGATGTAATGGAGAAAAATTACCTGTATCCATTAGAAATAAAATAATAGACAATTTTTTCAAAAAATCAGATAAAAGAGGCAAAGTTACAGTTAGCATGATTTCACAACTATTAAGATGCGAGGGAGAATGCGAGGAAAATGTAACAATAACAGGAATAGATAATGAAGTAAAAGCAGACTTAAAATCATATCGTGATTTTAAGTCAATTCTAGGTGATGATTTCAATTATGAAATGGTTGAAGATATTATTAGATGGATTACTTTATATACCAACGAACCAAAATCTATAAAAAAAAGAATCAATGATAAATATGCTGATATGCTCAATTGCACTCAAATTAATAAAATATGTAAACTAAAATATAACGGCTGGGGAAGGTTTTCAAAAGAGTTCCTTACTGAAATTATATGTGATGAGTTTACAGATTACTCTTCCGGTGAAGTCGGAAGTATTATTACTGCTATGAGGAACACGACGAACAATCTTATGCAGCTATTGAGTAATGATCATGACTATATGAAACAAATAGAAGAAGAAAATGATTTATTGTATAATCCTGATGAAGAAATATCACATGATATGCTTGATGAACTTTATGTTTCTCCTGGGGTAAAAAGAATGATCTGGCAGACAATTCTCATTATGGAAGAGATAAAGAAAGTAATGGGCAAAGATCCTGAAAAAATTTTTATTGAAACAATTAGAAGTAACAAAGCTGAAAAAAAACGTACCGATACAAGAAAGAAAAAGTTATTAGAATTATATTCATCTTGTAAAGATGAAATAAAGGATTGGCCTAAAGAAATTCAAAGCCGAAGTGACGGCTCGTTAAGAAGCAAGAAACTCTACTTATATTATCTTCAAATGGGAAAATGTCTATATTCCGGTGAAGAAATAAATCTCGACAAATTAATGTCTGGAGAAGACTATGATATAGACCATATTTATCCAAGGTCAAAAACTAAGGATGATAGTTTTGATAATTTAGCTCTTGTTAAAAGATCACTAAATAATGAAAAAGGCGATACTTATCCAATTAGTAATGTAATTCAAGCTAAAATGAAAGACACTTGGGATTTTTTATATAAAAAGGGGTTTATATCACATAAAAAATATGAAAGATTAATAAGAAAAGAAGAATTTGGAGCAAATGAGCTTGCTGACTTTATTAACAGACAGATAGTAGAAACTAGTCAGTCTTCAAAAGCAGTAGCTCAAATTATGCAAAGATTATATTCAGATTCAAATATTATATATGTTAAGGCAGAAAATGTATCAGACTTTAGAAACGAAATGAAATATATAAAAGTAAGGGAAATCAATGATCTTCATCATGCAAAAGATGCCTATTTAAATATAGTTGTTGGGAATGTATTTGATACTAAATTTACACGTTCACCTATAAATTATGTTAAAGAAGCAGGATTTAGAGAATACAATCTTAATAGAATGTACGATTTAAAGGTAGAAAGAGCAGGTTATACTGCATGGGATGGCAGAAACGGAAGATGTAAGAAGATAGTTGATTCACAGATGAAGTGTAATGATGTGAGAATAACAAAAAGAGTTGCAACGCAAAAAGGAGAATTATTTGATTTAACTATATATAAAAAGGATATTGCTAAACCTGATTCTTATATAGGAACTAAAACAAGTGATCCACGATTATGTGATGTAACAAAATATGGAGGTTATAGAAAGATTAGTATAGCTTATTTAATTCCGTATACCTGTGATATGATAAATAAAAAAGGAGTAAGAAAAAGCATAAGAAGGCTTATAGGTATCCCCGTATACTTAGCTAATAATATAAAGACTCCTCAAGAGCTTTCGGAATTTATTTTTAAACATGTTCCTGCTAAACATGGAGAAACTATTGAAAACTTAAAAATTATTAACACAAAACTACGAATTGGCTCCTTAATTAAGTATAACGGGTTTTATTATTATGTAGGCGGAAGGACCGAAGATAATTTTTATGCTGATAGTGCAATTCAACTGCTTTTGGATGAAGACGATGAAAAATATATTAAAGAGATCATTAAATTTACTAATATTCAAAAAGGAGACAAAGAAATAAAAGCTGAAAGATTTTCTGATTTTATTACAAAAGAGAACAATATTAAGCTATATGATGTATTGGTTAACAAAATGAATACTAATATTTACATGCAAGCAAAAGATAATAAATATGATGTGTTTATGGAGGATAAAATGAGAAGCAAATTTTGCAATCTGCTAATTGAGGAGCAGATTAAGATATTGCTTAATATGCTCAATTTGTTAAACAATAAAATCTCTACATATGACTTTAAGTCACTTGGGTTTGGAGTGGGAAGAAGAAAGATAGGATTTAATATAGCTAATGCGAAAGAGTTCAAACTTATTAATCAATCAATAACCGGTCTATTTGAAAATAACATAGACCTACTTTCTTAGTTATGAGTTGGCGAACAATTGTTATTTCAAATAGAGCAAAGTTGGATTTCAAAATGAATTATATGACAGTAAGAAATGACCAAGAAACAACAAGAATATTCATAAATGAAATATATATGGTCATTATTGAATCAACAGCGGTTTCTATTACCGGAGCTTTGCTTTCTGAATTAACAAAGAAAAAGGTAAAGGTAATATTTTGTGATGAAAAAAGAAATCCATCATCTGAACTGTTACCATATTACGGTTCACATGATACAAGTGCAAAATATAGAAACCAATTAAATTGGAGTTCTGATATAAAATCAGAAATTTGGACATTAATTGTCAGAGATAAAATAAAAAAACAATCAGAATTACTTCGGGAGAGAAAATTAGATGAATATTTAAGGTTAGGTGAGTATATTGAAAATATTGAGATAAATGATGTGACTAATAGAGAAGGACATGCAGCAAAAGTATATTTTAATGCATTATTTGGGAAAAATTTTTCCAGAACAGATGAAAGCACTACAAATGCAGCCTTAAATTACGGATATAGTATAATACTTTCTTCATTTACACGAGAAATTGTAGCTAATGGTTATATGACACAATTAGGATTATTTCATAACAATATGTTTAATCAATTCAATCTTGCATCTGATTTAATGGAACCCTTTAGGATACTAATTGATAGAAAGGTGGTAAATATGAATCTAGATAAATTTGAATTGTCAGAGAAATTAGAATTAGTTAATGTTTTGAATGAAAGCGTCATTATTGATATGACAAGAAGAAGTGTTGCAAATGCTATATCCCAATACACAAAAAGCATTTTTGATGCGCTCAACGATAATGATATTTCTTTGATTAAGTTTTATAAAAATGAGTTATAGATATATGAGGGTTATTGTTTTATATGATCTCCCAATTGGAAGTTCCAGTGAAGTTAGTGCATATACAAAATTTCGAAAGTATTTGATAAAGAATGGCTTTATGATGATGCAAGAATCTGTTTATACAAAATTGGCATTAAATCAAACAGTATGTAGAAATATTATGGATAATGTACGAAAAAATAAACCGGAAAAGGGCTTAGTACAAATGTTAGTTATTACTGAAAAACAATATTCTAAAATGGAAATTTTGGTTGGACAAATCCGGTCAACAGTGCTAAGTACTGATGAGAGGCTGGTGGTATTATAAAATTAGCTAGTATAAATTGGTCAAGGCAGATTGAATGTGAGGAAAATGTAATTCCAATTATAGTTATTGAGAATAAAATTATGTTTAGAAAAACTATAATGGATGTTTACAACCAAATTATAGGAAATCCCGGAAATTTAGTTTTATCAGAAAATAATCAAGAAATAAAATTTTCAAAGCATGTTGAGTTAATCAATGATTATATCAATATTGATTTAAATGACAAAAAAATATTAATCAAGTTGTACACCTTGTTAAAAGATAAGTCTTTGGAAGATTACGACAGCTATTGCAGGATATCAGAAAGCATTTCTGATTATGTACAAGAGTTGCTTTTTGATGAAGAATTTGACTTGATTCAAATTGAAAATATTGATCCCATTGATATTTTTAGAGGTGTTTCAGTAAAAATTGATGATAGTAGTATGAATGTCTCGGAAAAGTTATTAGAGTATATTACTATCTTAGAAAAATTTATGAATATAAGGCTTTTTTTATTTGTTAATTTGAAAGAGTTTTTTAATGATGAGGAGATTGTTCAAATCTATAAAAGGTTGCTACTAAATAAAACTAAATTTATAATAATGCAAAGTAAAGTTACTGAACCAATTGATTGTAGAGAGACTGTTTATATAATTGACGAAGATCTCTGTGAAATATAGTTATAATACTTCTATATGAAATTACAGCGTTGTGGTGGCGCTATCATTTGAGGTTTGAGAATGGTGTAATTTCATATGGTGGTCAAACAACAACAAATGAACACAAACAAGAACATAAGTTTGAGAATGGTGTAATTTCATATGGTGGTCAAACGGGCAATGTGTCACTGATACAGATTATTTTGTTTGAGAATGGTGTAATTTCATATGGTGGTCAAACCAAGGATTAGTATTTAATGACGGCAGCGACGTTTGAGAATGGTGTAATTTCATATGGTGGTCAAACTGCTTGTGTCTGTGGTTTCAAGTGTAACCCGTTTGAGAATGGTGTAATTTCATATGGTGGTCAAACCTAATGTTTTTCTGAAAGATAACATATTTGGTTTGAGAATGGTGTAATTTCATATGGTGGTCAAACTTTTTGCCCTTTAGTCAATTTAAAACGAGCGTTTGAGAATGGTGTAATTTCATATGGTGGTCAAACTTATAGTCGAGGTCATCATTGCTTACATTTGTTTGAGAATGGTGTAATTTCATATGGTGGTCAAACAAGCTGTCAATTCATACCTTAAACCATTGAGTTTGAGAATGGTGTAATTTCATATGGTGGTCAAACAATATGGTCAATTCGAATACATTATTGCCTGGTTTGAGAATGGTGTAATTTCATATGGTGGTCAAACTAATTTGTATCGCTGCAGCAGAGGAATAAAGTTTGAGAATGGTGTAATTTCATATGGTGGTCAAACTTGCTAACTTACCACTATTTCCAACAGCCAGTTTGAGAATGGTGTAATTTCATATGGTGGTCAAACATAAAAATAGGCTTTTAAAATACAGACATTGTTTGAGAATGGTGTAATTTCATATGGTGGTCAAACTCGTAGAAAGAATAGGAGGTAATCATGGCTGTTTGAGAATGGTGTAATTTCATATGGTGGTCAAACGTTGATGAGCCAATATCAATTCATCAAAAGGTTTGAGAATGGTGTAATTTCATATGGTGGTCAAACTATAAAAGTTTCTTGAAGTCGATAATGTGTGTTTGAGAATGGTGTAATTTCATATGGTGGTCAAACTGCAAGCAGGAGATGGACAGGGTAACTGGAGTTTGAGAATGGTGTAATTTCATATGGTGGTCAAACAATTACGAAAAAGGCTATCCAATAGGCATTGTTTGAGAATGGTGTAATTTCATATGGTGGTCAAACTTTAGAAAACACTTGCAGGCTATACACAGAGTTTGAGAATGGTGTAATTTCATATGGTGGTCAAACAGCAAGGGCCGGACCAAAGGACCGGACCAAGTTTGAGAATGGTGTAATTTCATATGGTGGTCAAACAACAAATAAAAGATGTTGAAGTATTAGAGCGTTTGAGAATGGTGTAATTTCATATGGTGGTCAAACCGAATGGATGATGTATAATGGAGAAATTCAGTTTGAGAATGGTGTAATTTCATATGGTGGTCAAACTTTTCTTATTACAAAGAAAACTACATCAGTGTTTGAGAATGGTGTAATTTCATATGGTGGTCAAACTATTTATCAATATCTTGCACCCATAAAACAGTTTGAGAATGGTGTAATTTCATATGGTGGTCAAACTATATTGCCGAGTTGACCGTTGACCAATTGGTTTGAGAATGGTGTAATTTCATATGGTGGTCAAACTTGTTGCAATTTTCTGCCCATTAGTTAATTTGTTTGAGAATGGTGTAATTTCATATGGTGGTCAAACATTCTGCTGTTGGATGATGGTCTAATATTGGTTTGAGAATGGTGTAATTTCATATGGTGGTCAAACTTGCTATAATCAATCCAGCTTTGAAGCCTTGTTTGAGAATGGTGTAATTTCATATGGTGGTCAAACTATTCTCTGATAGTTGATATCAGATTTATTGTTTGAGAATGGTGTAATTTCATATGGTGGTCAAACTTATTTTTTTTAACTCTCGCCTCTGTCGCTGTTTGAGAATGGTGTAATTTCATATGGTGGTCAAACAATTTATTTAATTTTTTAAGTTCATACATAGTTTGAGAATGGTGTAATTTCATATGGTGGTCAAACAATTTGATGCACATTACAATATTACAGGAAGTTTGAGAATGGTGTAATTTCATATGGTGGTCAAACAGAAGAAAAAACTTTAAAACAGCAATGCCTGTTTGAGAATGGTGTAATTTCATATGGTGGTCAAACTAGATTCTTGTGTTTCAGGATTTAAGTTTCGTTTGAGAATGGTGTAATTTCATATGGTGGTCAAACATTTCCTTATTGGTGAATCCCAATGCCTTCGTTTGAAAATAGTGTAATTTTATTTGGTAGACAATCATGACACCGGCTCAGCCGGTGGTTTGCTCTAGCCCTATAAGGGCCTGTTACCTGCTTGAGCCTGAAGGCTCACTAAATAGTTTGCCAACCGCATATATTTACTCGCTACCGCTAAAGCGGCTGGTTATTTGCTTTTCTTCACCTGCTCACCCGTAAACGGGTCCATATATTCTTTCAAGCTTATTTGATCATTTGCTATATCCTCTTGAAGCTGATTTCTTATGTATTCCTCAATCTTTTTTGCATTTTTCCCTACTGTATCGACATAATATCCTCTACACCAGAAATGCCTATTCCCATATTTATATTTTAGATTTGCATGCCTATCGAATATCATTAAGGAACTCTTTCCTTTCAAATATCTCATTATTTCAGCTACGCTGTATTTTGGAATTTCATAATAAAATTCTGCATATTAATTTAAATTTAAGCCAATTAGTACAGACTCTATTTAACGAATCTTTTTTATGTTACCTCTATTTCATGTACTATAATAAAAAGGTCAAAATGTTCAATAATGTTTAAGTATGAAATTAATAAATAGTGGAGCCCGGTGTTTTCTTTCTCATATCATATCCCAACTCATAATAATGATTGTTGTTGTAATCAAATGTTTTTATAACTTCAAGTCCCAGCTTGTCGACATGGGCACGGTATGATCTTCCGTTTATTTGGTTTATGAATGTTATTAATACAGGGTATCTGTCTTTCATTTGGAGTCTTGAAAATTCGAAAAGGTTTGGTAATACTTCGGTGCCTCGATATTGCTTATCAATGCATATGGGTCCATATTGGTAAGAGTTTTCTGTTGAGAGTGTGTATCCTAAATATTGTATGTTAGGCAAGTCATTTATCATGTATTGAAAAAGCGACCAAGCTGACCAATAATCCCATGAAGCTGCCATTGCATATGCTATAACTTTGTCATTATCACATGCTATGGCAAGTCCGTTTTCTTTCTCTATCAATTCTTTGAACTGTTCATCTGTAAATAAAGTTGTTACGAAACCGTCCTGTTTATCTTCTTCACTTATTGTAGATATATGATATTTTTTTTGAAGCTGTGAAACTCCGTAAATATCATTTAGATTAGCATTTCTATACTCCATAGTTGCTCTCCTTTTCATTGGCATAAAATTTTGTTGTGTGTTTTATGTTAAATCTAATATCATTAACACCATGAAATCGATATCATAATTCTATTATACCATCTATTCCCAATTATTGAAACAATATTAACAATTATTTTAAGGAAAAGGTTGTCGTTATTTTTTTAACATTGACTTAATACTTATCTTAGTATAAGATTAACTATAACAATGATTACTAATAAAAGGAGGGGTTCAATTGAAGAAATTAGACGGCAGAGTTGCAATTGTAACCGGTTCAACATCAGGAATGGGGCGTGCCACTGCAGTATTATTTGCAAGAGAAGG
>Ga0209723_1004118_pt1 | contig 16653 bp, 11 predicted proteins | sample BiotimSIPDNA_2_FD_185750 | JGI IMG/M metagenome (GOLD analysis project Ga0209723, IMG submission 185750) | Anaerobic biogas reactor microbial communites from Washington, USA - Biogas_R2 time_0 SIP DNA (SPAdes) (version 2) | ecosystem: Engineered > Bioreactor > Anaerobic > Unclassified | place... | reverse complement strand
CGGAACCATCGTACGCAATGTTCGTAAAAAGGACGAGACCGGAGGACAAAGGTAACGATTTCAGGTTCCACCCTCATAACCCGGAGGTCAGTGGTTCGAATCCGCTCCCCGCTACTGAGAAGGAACCAGAGTACTCTAAGCTCTGGTTTTTTCATATCCCGGCGTACTGTGGTTGATGAAATTCATAAAATGGAAGGATTTCTCATGAACCGCAGTACTCTAAGCACGTCAAAGAAAAAAGTATCCATAAACCTCTCAAAAGCCTGTGATGGTTTCCTGAAATTCAAGATTGCTGAGGGCTTAAGTCACCGCACAATCGAATCGTATGATTACTATTTGAAGCAGTGGATAGACCACATTGGCGACCAGGATGTTGCCAATATCCGCCCAAACGATCTGACAAGTTACCTGGCATGGTTGCGCACCGATTACAAGCCCAAACGATGGAATGGGAACCGGGATCCTCTCGCGCCGAAATCGATGAAGAATGTTTACACCGCTTTGAAGTCCTTTTTCAAATGGTTGTCGGTAGAGTTCAACCTGCCCAATCCCTTTGTGAACATTCCAACGCCTAAGTTCCCACCACACTCGATAGAAATTTTCACACGGGAGGAGATCGATAAGTTACTGAAGGCTTGTACTTACTCTCGGGAAGCAAGCCCGAACAACCGAAGGTCATTTGTGATGCGCAGACCTTCCGCAGATCGGGATAAAGCGATTCTGCTTACGCTTCTTGACACAGGCATGCGCGCCGGAGAAATCTGCTCGCTCCGAGTTGAAGATTTAGATCAGAAAACCGGAAAGATTACCATCAAGCAAGGCATCAGTGGCGGTGCCAAAGGCGGCAAAGGCAGGGTTGTTTTCTTAGGTAAAGTTGCACGCAAGGCTGTTTGGCTTTACTTGGCAAAAAGGGAAGATGGTGAGGAACTCACCGCACCGCTCTTCACCAGTCACCACGACCGACCCTTCAACCGCAACAGCCTTCGGATTCTAGTCCGCCGTTTGGGTGAACGCGCAGAAGTACCCAAAGCACACCCTCATAAGTTCAGGCATACTTTTGCAACTTCTTATTTGCGCTCTGGTGGAGATATCTTCACGCTCCAGGCACTGCTGGGTCATGCCTCTTTGGATATGGTCAGGCACTACGTCCGCATTGCTGAATTGGATATTGAGAACGCTCATCGCAAAGCCAGCCCTGTAGATAACTGGAGGTTGTGAGAGTTATCGAGATAACTTGGACGCAACAATTCGCAAGACCTCAGCCAGGTTTTCTTTTTCGAGACCTTGAAGGAACTTTTCAATCTCGCTAATGGATGTGGATGCAGACGGGTTGGATAGATTCGTTATTCGGTTTTGTACATCTGAGGAAAGCATGGGAGCATAGATGCTATCGGTCGTCTTGATACTTTCGTGCATAAGATTCATGGAAACAGCTTTGTAGTCAGCCACTGTTTGAGCATGTAAGAGACCATAAACTGCATTCCCATGTCGAAACTTATGAGGTGATTTGTATTCCAGGTTGGTTAAGCTAAATAGTTTTTGCATCCGTTTCTCAAGCGCGTTCAGTCTGTTTTTGCCTGGGGGTTCGCTTGATAATTTCTGCTCACCCCAAGACTGATCGATGGGAGCATACCATTGGCTTGTACTGGGTAAACCAGATCTAACGATACCATCCCACCTCTTGATTGGACCTAGCAAGTCGGGGATATTGAAAAGAAATGTCGTGGCTTTCCTTCCATTCTTGGTTTTTACTCCAAGCTCTGGCCACTGACGAACCGTTAGTTTATCCACATCAAACGCGCTGATTGGAAGCGTTACAAAGGCAGAGCCACGCATACCAGAGAGGAATAAGAATGCCGCGGCAGCCTGATCCCGAATGAGAGCCAAATCTCCCGGGCTGACTTGGAAAGAGATCAATTGGCGAACTTCTTCTTCGGAGACGTAAATGTTTTCGTTTATTTTTTGAGGCTGACGAATTAATCTCAATGTATCGATCCATGAATTCGTGAGGAGGTTAAATTCTTTCGGATAGATGGTTTTAGCCCAGCTGAAAAACCTTCTACTGGAATCGAGGATCTTCTTTTGAGTGCAGGCTGCCACATTAATCTGATTCTCTTTTTTCAGCGTAGCCAGGTACTTTGGAAGTGTTGGACGCAAAATTGTTACCAAAGAAAAATCCTTTTCCCCTGCCCAAAGCAATAAGTGACGCAGGTAAAAACGATAGCGATCTACCGATGCCTGACTGAGTTGCATGACATCCTTGAGGTAGTTGAGATGTTCATTAACTTTCTGAAAATTCTTTCGTTCTATCATTTCGATCTCCGCGAATTACTTTCCCGCCACATTCTGGACAGCTACCAATTTTGCGAGTGAGCTTCTCGCTCACCTGATGAATCTCGGCGTCTAACATTGGGACAACCTGGTTGCAGTGCATACAATAGCCCTCATCAGCTTCTAGCTTCCTTTGCTTTACAGTTCTCTTTTTCTCTTTGACCCAAGCAGCGAAATCCTGACCATTTACAAAGATGTGGCCGCGGCTATCCCGTTCACATGGCGCACCAGCATCCAGCCAATTGCGTAATGTGCTATATGGAATGCCCAATTCCAAACCTAATTCCGGCAGCGTGTACATCATCGGTAATAGCCCTGGAGCTCGAACGATCACAATATGCGGGATTCTAATCTTGCTTCTTTTTTTCATGCCTTCACCTCCTAATTACTGTTTCCATCTTTTCCTAAGTCGACTTCTTAGTCAGCTCACTATCGGGGAGTATTGGTACTTAGCCGTTTCTCCGGTGTTGATTTGATCTACTATATAAACAACAGTAAACAAGGTTTTGCCAATGGTCAATAGATGGAGGTGAGGCGGAACGAGAAGCGTTGTCTAAAGCGGATGTTCGTGCATTTGCCAAAAAAACAGCAAGTACGTAAACCGCTTACCCTATTAAGAGTATTGAAACTAAAAAAGGACAAGATTACCTAAATAGCTCTTAGCAAGCAAAGGAAGTGTATATACACATCCGGTTTTTCGACTGAAAAACGACCAAAGGAATCGAAAAAAGAAATCGCTTGCTTTGTAGCAAGCAAAGGAAGTGTGGCCACACTTCCGATTTTAGGTTTATCCAAATATTGTTCTCACTATTCAGTCTAATGCATCTTTGCTCCAGATAATGAAGCAAATAGTTCTGAATGAGATTGCCTCAATAAAACTTAAACGATGTATACTTAAGTTACTTCGTGTAAAATTGAATTACATATTCTTATGCCGACGGTCGAGCGTCTTTAGGAGTTTTCATTGTGGATAATGAATTGAATAAAGCTGAACTGACGAAAAAACTCGCTGACAACCTACTCACTTTAAGAAGCAAACTAAAACTTAAACAATCCGAACTTGCAGACAAAGTTGGTGTGAGTCGACAGACCTTAATCCAAATTGAAAAGAGGAAACGACCAATGCAATGGGTCACCTTCCTGGCGATTCTATCCGTATTTAATGCAGATCCTGGCACGAGCGAATTACTAAATTATTTCGGTATTTATACACACGAACTCGAAAATTATTTGAGTTCATCTGAGAGATCAGTTGAACCAGTTCTAGACAACATTGAATCTTTGGAGACAAAAAATCATGGCAGTTAAGAAAAGTGAACTCTACTCCAGCCTTTGGGAAAGCTGCAATAATCTTCGCGGTGGCATGGACAGCTCGCAATATAAAGACTATATCCTGACGCTGCTTTTTGTGAAGTATGTCTCTGATAAGTATAAGGGTGTCACCTATGGAGACATCGATGTGCCAGAGGGTGGCAGTTTTGATGACATGCTTTCTTACATCGGTAATAAAAATATCGGCGAAGAGATGGATAAAATTATCGCCAAACTTGCAGAGGCCAATAACTTAAGGGGAGTCATAGACAATGCTCACTTTAACGACGAGGATAAACTCGGCAAAGGTCAGGAACTGGTTGATAAACTGAGCGAACTCCTGGCAATTTTCCGAGATAAAATGCCAGACTTTTCTAAAAATCGTGCTGATGGCGATGACATCATTGGTGATGCTTATGAATATTTGATGCGTAAATTTGCCACTGAAAGCGGAAAAAGCAAAGGGCAATTTTATACTCCAGCTGAAGTTTCACGTATCATGGCAAAAGTTATTGGCGTTGAGAATACTAAAAATCCAGATACAACCTTATATGATCCCGCCTGCGGTTCCGGAAGTTTGCTCATCCGCGCAGCCGAAGCGGCACCAGTGCAGATTTCTATTTATGGTCAAGAAAAGGAAGGAACAACAGCTGGCCTTGCGCGCATGAATCTCGTCTTGCACAACAAAGCGACCGCGGAGATTGTTGGAGGAAGCAGTACGTTCTCGGCCCCTTTCTTTAAAAAAGATGGAGATGATGGTGCAATCAGACAATTCGATTTTGTCGTAGTCAACCCGCCTTTCTCGGACAAGAACTGGACCCATGGCTTACAAGAATATGATCGTTTTGATGGCTATGGAGAAAGACCGCCACAGAAGAATGGCGATTATGCCTGGCTTTTACACGTCATCAAATCGCTTAAGCGAAACGGTAAAGCAGCGGTCATTCTTCCGCATGGCGTACTCTTCAGAGGCAATGCCGAAGCGGCAATACGCCAGTCCATTGTCGATAGAGGGCTTATCAAAGGTATCATAGGATTACCTCCCAATCTTTTTTATGGAACTGGGATTCCAGCTTGTATCATCATCATCGACAAAGAAAACGCCGATGAACGCAACGGCATCTTCATGATCGATGCCAGCCGAGATTTTGTCAAGGATGGGAACAAAAACAGGCTTCGTGAACGCGATGTGTACAAAATCACTTCGGTATTCGAGCAAAAGCTGGAGCTTAATGGATATTCACGGTTTGTACCATTGGAAGAGATAAAAGAGAAGAACTCATATAACTTAAACCTCCCCCGCTACATTGACATCAATGTCCGTGAGGATTTACAAAGTATTGAAGGACATTTGAAGGGGGGCATTCCTGCAGAAGATATTGATAGTCAGGAGAAATACTGGCAAGCCTTCCCTAAGCTCAAGCAGGCTCTCTTCAAGCCCTTGCGAGAAGGATTTTATGCCTTAGCTGTTGAAAAAGATAAAATCCGAGAAACGATCAACAACGATTCTGATTACTCTGCCTATGGTGACAGAATAGAAACCGCCTTCAATCGTTGGAAAGATTTCGCGGACCCATTGCTGCGACAGATTGATGCGGCGACCAAGCCAAAAGAGCTGATTACCCAACTTTCTGGGAAAATTCTTGAAGAATTTGAGTCCGTCTCCCTCCTAGATAAATATGACGCCTATGAAGTTTTGCGGTCTTATTGGAATGAAGTCATGGCGGATGATGTTTACTTACTTGTTCAAGAAGGTTATCAGGTCATCCGAGATATTGAAGTGTACAAGAAGACATCGGTGAAAAAGAAAAAGGACGGCACCGAAACCAGACAAGAAAAAGAAACTGGCTGGGATGGCAGACTGGTTCCTAAAAGTTTAGTTATTGAAATGTTCTTTTCTGGTGAGGAGAAGGCTATTGAAGACCTGGAAGTTGTTATAACGGCTGCTCAGATAGAGGTGGAGGAATTAATTGAATCTGCGGATGAGGGTTCTGTCATCAATGATGTGCAAAAAGAAAATGGAAGTGTAGATAAGCAAAGTCTAAAGAAACTTTTAAAAAGCAAAGACATTGATCCAGAAGATAAAGAAATCCTGATAGTCATGCAGGGATTAGTTACAAAAGTCGATGAAGGTTCAAAGACACAAAAAGGGTTGCTGGATGCGCTCGATGCAAAAGTTCGTGCCCAATATCCTAAACTCTCCGAAGAGCAGTGCCTGGAGCTGCTGCTCGAAAGAAAATGGTATCGATTACTACTGCAGAAAGTGTATTCTTTGTACCACACTGTGTGTCAAACAATTACGGACTACAACTCAAATCTCACCGAACGATATGAAGTTGCTTTACCTGTTATGGAGAGTGAACTTTCAAATCATTCCAAACTAGTCAAGGAACTTCTACTAACCATGGGGTTTGTATGGTAAGCCCTTGGGACACAGTCGAACTTGGCCATTTTGCTGAAATATATCGGGGAGGATCTCCACGCCCTATTCAAGCTTACCTAACTTCAAGAATGGACGGCGTGAATTGGATAAAAATTGGGGATGTTGCTCCTAACACAAAGTATATAACTGACGCTGAAGAAAAAATTGTTCCCGCTGGTGCCTCATTGTCCCGCAAAGTATATAAGGGAGATTTCCTTCTTTCTAACTCGATGAGTTTTGGGAGGCCATATATACTTAACATTGATGGTTGCATTCATGATGGTTGGTTGACAATACAAAATTATCAAGCAAACTTTGATTCTGACTATTTATATTACATGCTTGGTTCCGAGGTCACTCTTCAGCAATACCGCACTATGGCTGCCGGTAGTAGCGTTCAGAACCTGAACAAAGAAAAAGTCTCGAAATTAATAATCCCGAAACCGTCACTTTTTGAGCAAAAGGCAATTGCGAGAGTCCTCTCGAACATGGATGAATATATTGCTGCGCTTGAGAAACTTATCACGAAGAAGCAGAACATGAAAAAAGGTGTAATGCAGGAACTGCTCACGGGACGGCGCCGGTTGCCTGGATTTAACCGTGAGTGGCATCATGTCTACCTTAAAGACATTTCAGAAGTGATAAAAGGCTCTGGTCTTTCAAAAGCCAAGATCAGCCAAAACGGGAAACATCAATGCATTCTTTACGGCGAACTGTTCACAAAGTACGATGTAATGATTCGTTCGGTTTTCAGCAGAACGGACCATGAGGAAGGCATTAAATCGATATCCGGAGATGTACTAATACCTGGCTCTACAACTACAACTGGTATTGATCTCGCTCGTGCGTCCTCACTTCCTTACGATGGAGTTTTACTTGGCGGAGATATCAATATTATCCGCCCTGATAAAACCAAAATCAATTCCCTGTTTTTAGCATATTATCTATCACATATTGCCAGAGAAGAGATTGCGCGGCTATCTAAAGGTGTCACTGTCTACCATATTCATGGTAAAGATCTGCAGGAGCTTCCACTTTTCATACCTGAGAGTGTTAAGGATCAAGGTGAAATCGCTAATGTCCTAAATCGGATTGATCTCGAGATTGAATCACTACATTTGAAGTTGAATAAACTACAGAACGTTAAGTTGGGGATGATGCAAGAGTTGTTGACAGGCAGAATTCGCTTGGTGGAAGAGAATGAACTTGCCGGCACCCCTGAAGCAATTCCTGTTATTGAGTGAGAAAGTGGGAGAGCCCAATGCCAAAGATTAATGAAGCTGAAAGAAGAATCCAAAACCACATCATCGACTTCTTCAAGTCCCCTACAACTTTGGGATACCAGTTTTATGGCAACCTGAGCGAAGATATCAACACTAATATCATGGAAGATAAGTTGAAGTCTTGGCTCATCAATCGAGGAGAGAGCCCCACGTTAGCTGAGAAAGCTATTAATGAGCTCGTAAAAACAGCTGGCAACTTACAGCAAGGTCTCTACAAAGCAAATCAAGAAGTTTATTCAATGCTTAAGTACGGAGCCAAAGTTCACGAGGAACCGGGGGAATCAGACAAAACAGTTTATTTAATTGATTGGGAGAATCCGCAGAACAACGAGTTTGGAATCGCTGAAGAGGTTACGATCAAAACGGCGGCTAAACGCCGACCGGATATTGTGATCTACATTAATGGAATCGCTATCGCGATTATTGAACTCAAAAAATCAACCGTATCGGTTTCAGCAGGCATCCGTCAGAACCTCTCCAATCAAAGCGAACATTTTAACAAGCCTTTTTACACAACCATTCAGTTCCTGATGGCCGGCAATTCAAGCGAAGGCTTGCGTTATGGCACGATTGAAACCAAAGAGAAGTATTACCTGGAGTGGAAGAACGACCAGGTCGATACAGCAGCCCAGCCTCAAGACGAAAATTCCATTAATATTTTGGAAAAATGTAAACAACTCCCTGAAAAGCTTGACTGGCAGCTTTACAGCATGTTTCAAAAACGTCGGTTCTTAGACTTGATCCATAACTTCATAGTGTTCGATAAAGGGATAAAGAAGGTTGCACGCCATAACCAGTACTTTGGGGTCAAAAAAGCCCAGATCAAGCTGAATCGCAAACAAGGTGGAATCATCTGGCATACACAAGGGAGTGGAAAAACCCTAACGATGGTCTGGCTTTCCAAGTGGATTCTATCTACCAATCCGAATGCGAGGGTGCTGATTGTCACCGACCGAGAAGAACTCGATGACCAAATGGAGAAAGTGTATAAGGGAGTAGAAGAAGAGGTCTATCGAACAAGATCGGGTGCGGACCTGGTTGGTGTTTTACAAACAACCAGCAAGCGCTTGATCTGTACATTGGTCCATAAATTTGGCGTTAGGAGCAACACAGAACCCACGGAGCACCAACAAGAGAGGTCTGTTGATCAGTTTTTGAAAGAACTGAGAGCCGCATTGCCTAAAGATTTTAGTGCCAAAGGTGACTTCATTGTATTTGTTGATGAATGCCATCGCACACAAAGCGGGCTCCTCCATGAGGGAATGCGGGAAATTGTTCCCAATGCAATCTTCATCGGGTTTACTGGAACGCCCTTGTTAGTCAAGGATAAGAAGACAAGCATTGAAGTGTTCTCGCCTGGTTACATCCACACTTATAAGTATGACGAAGCAGTGAATGATGGGGTTGTACTAGACCTGCGGTATGAGGCAAGAGACATTGAACAAACCGTACATAATCAGGACAAGATCGACCTGTTTTTTGAGAAGAAAACTGCTCCATTGAACGATGTCGCAAGAGCAAAACTCAAATCAAAATGGGCAAGCATGCAAAAGGTATACAGCTCTCGTGATCGGCTGAATACCATATCAAAAGACATCATTATGGACTTTGATGTGAAAGAAAGACTACTCTCAGGAAATGGGAATGCATTACTCGTCGCGGATTCAATCTATTCCGCTTGTAAATATTATGAGATATTCCAGTCATTGGGTTTCAAAGAATGCGCAATAGTGACCTCATTTGATCCTCTCTTAAGTGCCCTTCGAACTGAGGATGAAGAATCAGAGGAATTTGAGAAGTACGAAATATACATGAAGATGTTAGATGGACAAAGCGTTGAAGACTTTGAAGCTGAAGCTAAGCGGAAGTTCATCGATGAACCCGCCCAAATGAAACTGCTCATCGTTGTGGATAAACTGCTGACAGGTTTCGATGCTCCACCATGCACCTATCTGTACATAGACAAATCAATGCACGATCACGGTCTGTTTCAGGCAATTTGCCGGGTAAATCGTTTGGATGGAGAAGAAAAGGATTTTGGTTACATCGTTGACTACAAGCAACTGTTTGGCGATCTGGCGAATGCTTTAGATAAATATACTTCAGGGGCTTTCGAAGGATATGATGCGGCAGATGTTGAGGGTCTGATCAAAGACCGCTTGACGGAAGGTAAGAAGTACCTGGATAAGACACTTGAAGAGCTGGACGACTTGTGTGGCGGCGTACCTGCACCAAGAGAAGAGATCGATTTCATCCATTACTTCTGCGGTGAAGATGGGGTTGGGGGATTAGATGACGAAGCATGCTCAAGAAGCCGTGAAAAGCTTTATAAACTCGTGAATCGCTTACTCCGAGCCTATGCTGAAATAAAAGGTGATATGGTCGAAGCCGGATATAGCAGCTCTGAACAAGCCGATATCGAAAAAATGGTTAGTTTTTACACTGCTTTGAAAGCAACCATTGGCTATGCAAGCGGAGATCTTCTCGACCTCAAGGCTTACGAACCGGATATGCGGAGGTTGATCGATACATACATTGGTGCCGATCCCTCTCGGAAGATTGGTGAGTTCGACGACCTATCCTTGCTTCAGTTTGTGGAAGCAAAAGGCGAAGAGCTGGGAGGCAAAAGCAAGGAAGCAGCAGCCGAGGCAATCGAGAATAATATCCGGAAAAAGATAGTTGAAAAAATTCTTATCAACCCAAAATACTATGAAAGCTTATCGGCAATTCTCGAACAATTAATAAAAGATCGGCACGATGGGGCACTTGCCTATGAAGCAATGCTCGAAAAATATATCGATCTTGTCAGGAGCATAGAAAATCCTGAGCTCCAACCCCGCTATCCGGATCGTATTCGGAAGAGTAAAGCCTTAATGGCGTTTTATGACAATTTTGGTGAGGACGAAGCATTAGCTCTCGCTTTGGATGAAGCGGTGAAAGCAAGCAAGGAAGCGGACTTTCGATATAACCAATTTAAGGAGAGGCGAATTAAAAGGGCTTTATATGGGGTGCTCAAAGATGAAGCAAAGGCTGAGCAAGTTTACGACCTTGTTGTAGAACAAAGTGAGTATTGAGTGATCTTGAACATTGCAGGCATCCACATAGAAGTGGTAAAGAAGAAGATCAAAAACATGCATCTGTATGTGAAACCACCGGATGGACATGTTTCTGTTTCTGCGCCAGAAACTATGAGTGATGCAGCGATTGAACGGTTTGTACGGACTAAGCTGTCATGGATCAAAAGGCAAACGCAAAGTTTTGATCAGCAACCTCGGCAATCGAAACGAGAGTATGTCTCTGGTGAGACTCTGTATCTCTGGGGTAAGCAATACTTCCTTCTTGTTGAGTATGGTAACAAGAATGATGTTGACCTGAGGGGTGATAGTGTGATCCTAACAGTCCGAAAAGGAAGCGCTGCAAACCAACGTGGAAATGTGATTAACGAATGGTACCGGAAAAGGTTAAAGGAGGAAATAACTAAAATTTTACCCAAATGGGAAGAGAAGACAGGAATAACTGCTACAGAGTGGAAAGTAAGGTATATGACATCCCGCTGGGGCTCCTGTAATGTAGAAACTGGAACGATATGGCTGAATTTACAGCTTGCGAAGAAGACCCCGGAATGCCTGGAGTACATTATTCTGCATGAACTGGTCCACCTTGTTGAAAAAAATCATAATGAAGCGTTTCTTTCGTTGTTGGATCTTCACATGCCAATGTGGAGAGAAATTAAAGCCAAGTTAAATAGCCAAACTCTCGATTTTATGGAGTAAATTTTTTGCATAATCTTGTGAGTATGATAGATAAGGTTGGTTAGTTTTGGAGGGTTTTATGATTAATTACGGCAAAGGTTCTCAATGGGCAAGGTGGGATCTTCACGTCCATACACCATACTCAATTCTTAATAATTCTTTCGGTAACCCTGACGATGAGGGAACTTGGGATAAGTATGTATTTGAGCTGTTTCAAAGCGCCGAAGAAGGAGAGATCGTCTGTATAGGATTAACAGACTACTTCAGTATTGACGGTTATCGAAAAGTGAAAGAAATGTTGATTGATGAGGACCGGATGAAAATGATTTTTTCCGACAATCCACATTTGATCACTTACGCAAGATCAGTTCTTTTGCTGCCGAATATAGAGATGAGATTGAATTCTTTTGTAGGCGGAGCGAGCGTTAACTATCATGTCATTTTCTCAGAAGAAGTTGATGCCGATGAAATCCAATCGAATTTTTTGGATTCCCTTGGTTGCACTGTTGACAAGGCAAAAGAGATTGGCACTGAATCAGTTAGTATAAAAACTATAAATATTGAAAAGATAGGAAAAAAGTTAAAAAAAGAACAGGGATTTAATGGTTCAGATTATTTAGTGGGTCTGCAAAACATAACTGTAAGTTATGAAAATATTTCTCAAACTCTTAAGAAAGAAGTTTTTAAAGCCAAGCATATGATTATATTGCCTTGTGATGAAGATTTGTCCAATGTTGACTGGAACGGCCGAGATCATCTCACAAGAAAAGGGATTGTAAAATGTAGTCATGCATTTTTTGCATCCAACCCCGCAACTCGTGATTGGGCATTAGGAAAAAAGTCAAAGAATCTTAGGTCTTATATAGAGGAATTTGGTCGTTGCAGGCCTTGTCTACATGGATCAGATGCACACGATTATAAGGGACTTTTCAAGCCCGCTGAACAGAGATATTGTTGGATTAAAGCACTTCCAACCTTTAACGGTTTATACCAGATACTTTCTGAGCCTGAAGATAGAGTAAAAATACAATCCTATAAACCTGACAACAAAAACAACTTTCAAGTAATCGATTATGTTGAAATTGAAGACGAAAAAATGCAAACTGAGAAGATTCATCTGAATGAAAACCTAAATTGTTTCATCGGTGGGAGATCAACAGGTAAATCGTTATTACTTTTTAATATCGCAAACGCAATTGATCCCACCCAAGTTGAAACTAAAGGTCTTAAGACAATAAATTCGAAACTTTGGAATTTAAACAATGTAAAAGTTTATTGGAATGATGGGTTGGTGAATTCTGGAGAAGGTTCGAAAAAGATTATCTACATACCTCAAGGCCATTTGAACCTATTACTGAACGATGGGGAACAAGTAACCGAGATTGACAACCTCATCCAGAATATTATTTGTCAAGATGGAATTATCAAGACCAAACACGATGAATTTCGCCGTCATATGTCCGAGGTTGACTTCCAGGTTGCTAGAGAGATTTCCGAGCTAATACTTGCTGAGAACCAATTGAAAGAACTAATCGGAGAGTATAGTGAGCATGGCTCAGTAAAAGATATCCAGAGGGAGATTGATTCGAAAACAGAAATACTCCAAAAAGCCGAAGGTAAACCAGTCGCAATTGAACAACTTATGGAAGACCAAGCTGAATTAAAAAAAGCCAGTAATGTTCTACAGCAAAAAATCCGAGGTAGAGATACCGATAGACAGAATTTAACAAATAGCAGATTAGTTGTGGACAGAAGCTTCCTCGAGGGTCTCTCCTCTGAAAATACTAAGGAGCAACTGATCAAACTAATCGACGAGATTGACCTATTTATTGAAAATAATTACCAATCAAGAAGAGCACAAATATTGAATGTGCTTACTGAAGAAATTGAGGGTTATCAAAACGAATTGGAAGAAACTACAGACCGATTGGAGACTCTTGAAAAAGCCATCTATTCGAATCAAGAAACAGTGACTATCTCGAAACAGATCACTGAGCTGTTGGATAAAAAAGCTCAAGCCGAGAGACTGAATTTGGGGATCGAGGCCAAACAAAAGGAAAGAGACGATACACTTAAAAGGATTGTCTATTTATTGAATTTATTTGAGAGTTACACTGACAAATTTTGCAATGAAGTTAACTCATTAGTAGTGCAAGATGATGGAAATGAGTTGGTTTTCTCCCTGCAGAGAAGCAGAAAGGATAATTCATTTACCCAAACATTAAGACAGATATTTGATATGAGAAGGATGAAAAGTTCCGATTTCTCTGACTTCCTAGGAGAAGATGCACATTACTCGACAGAAATTGTATCTACCCTTATTATGGAAGTACTCGAACCAAAAAACCTTTCGTTAAAGGGGACTTTAACGGAAGAACATGCAATAAAAGCAATTTCACAGAATTTCCTGAAGGTGAATTATCAGGTGGCTATGGAGGACGACGATATTGAGCATATGTCTCCCGGGAAAAAGTCATTGGTTTTATTAAGGTTACTAATCGATTTGAGCGAGTCGGATTGGCCAATTTTGATAGACCAGCCCGAGGATGATCTGGATAATAGGTCGATCTTTGACGACCTTGTTGCATATATCAAAACCAAGAAGAAGGACCGCCAAATAATCGTTGTGACCCATAATGCGAATATCGTTGTTGGTGGGGATGCTGAGCAAATAATCATTGCTAACCAACATGGGGGAAGCACCCCCAATACTTCAAGACGTTTTGAATATCGTGGAGGTGGTATAGAGTCAACCGAAATAGATTTCTCAAATCCAGGGATTCTGTATCAAAGCAGTATTAAGGATCAGATTTGTAGAATACTTGAAGGCGGAGAAAAAGCTTTTGAGCTTCGCTCGGAAAAGTACTTCTCCCACTGAACCCCACACAGGTCGTGGTATTCAGTCTCTTTTCCTTATTTGTTCAACAAATAAAAGAAAGATAGTCTAATTGTTGCTCCGCGTTCAGCATGAAGATTATCGAATTGTGTATTTGAAATTAGGGTGCTTCAACTTGGAAATCGTCTTAAATTCAAGAGAAAAAATCATCTAAGATAATTCGAAGGCTTAACCAAACTGCATCGAAAGTCTGGTGATTATTCGTCACTAAATATTGTAGTCTGCGGTTCCAATCAAGCTCGAATTCGGATCGGCGATTAGCTAAACTTCTTGGATCCACATCGTTCAGGTTCAGCCCTTTCGATGCGAACTTTTCAGGTAAGATCCGTTTTACAGCATTAATATCGACACCTGACTCCAGCAGGGTGTAAATGTCGTACAAGTCCCTTGAAATCGCAAACCGACGTTGACCACCAATCGCCCGGATCTTTTCAGCCATCACCTCTTCCAGGGGATAGCAGGAGAGTTCAAGCTCATAGAAAACCTTCTCATCCGAATAGGGATGGAAGATCTTTCGATCAAGCCTGGGTAGTAAAACCTTTTCCGCCCTGGTCACATCCAGTTTGATACTTCTGGGGGATCCACCCCAATTCAAAGGTCCGCGGTAGTAAGCTCGGATCTGGTAGGATTCCTTTCCATACTCGTCATCGATGATCTCAAACTTATAAGGCTGAACAGTAAAATCAGGGCCGTCATGCTCCCCAATCCAATCAAAACTGGTCTCGATCATGTTTGTTAGTTCAGTTTCTGTAATAGGGGCAGTGGCAGTAAAATCCAGATCTTCGGAAAAACGATAATCCGGTAAATAACATTTGCGCAGACAGGTTCCCCCTTTGAAGATCAAGCCGAGTAGATTATCACTCGCTTTCTTCATGCCAAGCAAGATCCAACTAAGGCTGTAGTCAAGATCGATGACCATTGGATCAACTTTATTGGCGGCTGCAATGCGGCGGATTTCGGCTTCTTGGATCATCGATTATCCTTTGGTAACAACGAGGGAACATTTATCTGAAGCTGCCATCGAACGAGCGTTGGTCCAGCCTTCGGAGACCCTGGTTCAAGCGGACTAATGCCTTTCGAAATCATGGATTGCCACTTGCTGAGTATCAGTTCTCGGTTTGGTATTGGTAAGCCAAGAAATTCCAACACGTAACCCAAGCGTTTGGCAGCAGCCCCACCGCCCCATTTCTCTAAGTACTCGGTCAACTTTTCCCAGTCAATTTGGTCTTGTGCGGTGGACATGGCTTCGGATAGTTGGACAATTCCACCGCTCAAATCTGGTCGATCTGCAGCATCGATCAGGGTCTTCTCGCGATCAGTGACATTGATTGACTGACCTTCAATCTGGCGGCTGACTGTTCCAAAAAAACGTTTTTCGGAAACTGTAACGAACCGATAATCAACTCCTTGGATAGATACTGAGCGCTTTCTCTTTGTCGTTTGGATAAACTGAACTCGGGGAAGCTGCTCAGTCATATTCCAAAACCGCAGCGCGGACCAATAAGCAACTGCTCCTGGAGATACTAAATGAGATGCGATAATCAGAGCGTTTTCAGACCATTGCCGTTCTGGACCCGCCTCCAAGGGGATGATCATGTACAAACCGTTCTCGAGTCTAAATAACCAGCGGTTCTTTACCAGCCTGCCCAAGGCGTTCATAGTCGCATCTGGTGACACCCAAAACTCCAGGGCATCTGGGAACGCGAAAATAGTTTTCCCTTTTTCGAAAAAAGTTGCTAAGAATTCTGTTTCCTGTTTACTCAAAGACATGATATTCCTTGTAACAATACCTTGCGTATCCAAAGGATTTGTTACATAAACTATCATACCATGAATTGGAGCGTTTATAGTTTCTGGTACTATTGGCAAACCAGGAAGCCTTGGGATTGGCAAGACCTCAAATGTTTGAAATAGGACAACCAAAAAAAGCAGGAAAAAGGTTAAGTTATGAACAGGCATCAGATACCTCCAAGGTTTTTAGTCCTGTTATATAAACAGCACAGATTCAGTTTTTGCCAAGTACTTGAATGACCATGGATTCAAGAAAACTACAAACGAATCGATCCATCAATCTATCAAAGAAAAAATATTGAAAGCGTTAAAGAGATTGATAGATTGATAGATAAAAATCTTTAAACTCAATCTTAATTAACTAAGTCTTATTAATATCAGTATTAATTGACTCCGTTTTTCGGAAGTCTTGACTTCCGTTTTTCAGAAGTCTTGACTTCTACTTTTCAGAACTCTTGACTTCTGATTTTGAGAAGTCTTGGTGGTGTGGATCCAATTCAATTCCAAGGATTCTAGGACGAAATTTTAGATTAACCACCTCAAAAAACCCTTGAAACTCGATTCAAGTTCAAAGCGCTTTTGTTGACCTCGGCATCGAACTGAAGTATGATTCTAAATATCAAACCGCAGTTCGTTTTGATCGAACGAACCAGAGTACTATAAACTCGCTAAATCGGCTGGCTTAGAGGTCAGAGGTTACGATTTCGGGTTTCACCCTCATAACCCGGAGGTCAGTGGTTCGAATCCACTCCCCGCTACTATTTTCCAGACGACCAGTAATGGTCGTTTTTGGTTTAAACATGCGTTGATTCCTTGAATAATTTAATTGAGAAGAGAAATTTGTGTTGACCACTTTATGGTTCTCTT
>Ga0209723_1004113_pt1 | contig 16658 bp, 13 predicted proteins | sample BiotimSIPDNA_2_FD_185750 | JGI IMG/M metagenome (GOLD analysis project Ga0209723, IMG submission 185750) | Anaerobic biogas reactor microbial communites from Washington, USA - Biogas_R2 time_0 SIP DNA (SPAdes) (version 2) | ecosystem: Engineered > Bioreactor > Anaerobic > Unclassified | place... | reverse complement strand
GGTCTTTCCTGCAATAATTGTTTTAATGCCCCCACCGGCCTGAAAACCAGTAAAGACAGGACCAGGAGCATTACTAAAAAGACCCGGCTCCAGATGGTATAACGGATCAGCTTTATATTCATGCTGGCTTTGCGCAGCAGGGTCTGGCTCAATTCAACAGTGCCTCCCTGAATCAGATGATGGAAAAAACGACCCAGATGTGATTGCATTTCCAGGGGCTTACTGAGCTCATAACCTATCAGGCCTGCAATTGCAGCCAGAATTATGCCGGCTGCTGCGGCCACATAGCCCCAGTGCATTTTTAAATTAGACAGCAGGAAGATGGTAACGGCAAAAGCGATGGGGGCGGTAATAAATCCGTCGGATTGAGCCCCCAGGGAGGGATTGCCAATGATGAAACAAAGGAACAGAAAACCGGCCGCCAGCAAAGCTAAAAACCAGCGGGAAGGATATTTTTCAAAAAGCGCCGCAGCGGTGATGATGGCCGCCCCCACCATGATCCCCATGTATTCATTGCCTATGCCATAATAACGGGCACCAACCATGGGATCATACCCCAGGACGGAACTCTGGATAAGCCTGGTACCGGTCAAAGAATCGATGACCAGCGCCAGTAAAGTGATGCCGCTGATAAATATGAAGGCATTAAAAGGGCTGCTGTTTTTATACAGCCTGGTCACCAGAGCGGTAATTAAGACCACCAGCAGTACAGCAGCAATAATCAAAGCGTTGTCATTGGGTAGGGGGATCTTGCCCAGAAATAAAAGGATCAGGGGCACTGTAACCAGGGATAAAACCAGTGCCTGCGCAAAATTTCTCAGGGGTTTGACCCAAAGAAGTGCCAGAACAGCTAAAAGAATGACAATGATCTGGGCCACTACATAAGATTTCACCAGGATAGTCCTGAGGCGGGTAGTGGTACTGGTGGAAGCAGAAATGTTCCGGGCCGCCTCCAGAGTGTCTCCCGAATAGGGAAGACTCCTGACCGGGAGCCCGATAATGGACATCCCTTCATTTTCCGCCTGGAAAAAATTAATAATAGTCGGTGCGATATCAGTACTGGCAATGATGAAATCACGCCTGGTAGAACCAGAACTGAGAGCACCCGGTGTGATATCCTTCCCCCAGGCAATTATGGGCAGGAAACTATTTTTAAGTTTGAATTGTTCAGTTGCCGGTGAAACAGGAAACAGCAAAACCAGGTCGCGTTCCATGTCCGCACCATTTAAAATATGCCCGGTCATCCGGTCGATATCCTGTAAACATTGGATTTTTTCAGCACTCTGCAAAGCTGGAAAAACGGGAAAAGCTTTTTCCCAGCGGGCCAGATCGGATAATTCCACAATGATCAGATCAGCAGAAGAGCTGATAGCGGAAAGTTTTTGCCGCAAATAAGGATAATTGGTACCCTGATTGAGATAACGGCGGGGCAGATCAATAAGTGTATCATCACCCACATCACCCAGGGCTGCCTGCCCGGATGCATTCATGCCCAGTGCCGCCCCCAGCCGCAGCTGGGTGCCCATGTAGTCACTATTGCCCAGTACAGCAGTTTTAAGATGGTTGAGCTGCAGAATTTCACCTAAAGCGCCGGGAGTTGTCGTAACATTTTCGCCCATCATACCGGTTACCACTTCGGGGAGATTAACCAACAAAACTTCGCTGTCCCCTGGTTCATATCCCGTGACAACATAATAAAACTGAGATGCTGTTTTGCCCTGGCCCGTAACCAGTTCATCATGATTATAGGCCATAATACCATTAGTATAAGCCCGGGCAAAATTGCCTGCTCCAATTGTCAGGCTGCTGTCAATATTGTTTTGACCCCTTAAAGTCCGGTTGGCGGCCAGGCCCAGACCACCCTTTTGTACCATCCCGTAGATCTCCGGAGTTATCTCCGGCGAAATATCGTAAATGGATAATCTATCGACTAAAATAATATAAGCTTTACCAGCTGTACCGTCAGCAGGAGGATTGTCCTGAGCATTGACGGGGCCCAAGGGCATAAAGAAAAGAAGAACGGCAATGATCAGGACATATAATCCGGTTTTAAAGAGCCGGTTAAAAGCATTCCCCCCGGTTTCAGTCTGATTATTATATAAAGTTCTGGTAATTGCGCCTGGATTCTTCATAAAAATAATACTCCGTCTGTTCCCTGTATTCATAACTTACAGTCAATCTTATAATAATTTAAAGCAAAAGTCAGTAAAAGATTATGATATTACTGCTCTTAAAGACCGCAGTGGTACGCATCAGAAGGATAAAACCAGGCAAGGAAACCTGATAACAGGATGTTTTCCCGCTTATCAGGCGATAAGATGAACATAAAGGAGGATTTTCCCGCAGAAAGAAGATGAAGCCAGAGGGTCATCAGATATATTCAGGTTTTAATCTGTTGACTATTTTTTAAGCTGATGCTATAATAAACTTCGTTGCGGAGCCGTGGTGTAGCGGTTAACATGCCGGCCTGTCACGCCGGAGATCGAGGGTTCAAATCCCTTCGGCTTCGCCATATTTTTTTTATGATAAATAAATACCAGCCTCGATAGCTCAGTAGGTAGAGCAGCGGACTGAAAATCCGCGTGTCGGTGGTTCGACTCCGCCTCGAGGCACCATCTAATTTGCGGAAGTGGCTCAGTGGTAGAGCATCGCCTTGCCAAGGCGAGGGTCGCGAGTTCGAATCTCGTCTTCCGCTCCATTAATTTTCTGGCCAATAAAATCGTCCATATTCAAGGACGTTTTTATTTTTTAATGCGGCTTATCAAAGTAATGACGTTTTTCCTGATGAGTTATACTATGACATTAGTGCTGATTAACAACAGCTTTTTATTCACCTTGCAAAAAAAAAAGAAGGTTGATATAATAATTTGTGCGCGGAAAACGCAATACCCAATAACTTGGGAATCAGGGCGGGTGGCGAAGAGGCTAACGCTGTGGTCTGCAAAATCACCATTCACCGGTTCAAATCCGGTCCCGCCCTCCAAAAAATATTATGACGCCCGGGTGGCGGAACAGGCAGACGCACGGGACTTAAAATCCCGCGATGGCAACATCGTACCGGTTCGATTCCGGTCTCGGGCACCATATAAAAGATTTACCGAAGGCTTTAACAACCTTCGGTATTTTTATTCTGCCCTGTATGCTGGCATAGATTGCCCTCTGAAGAGCAAGAATACTATTAAATATTAAAGCAGGGGGGCCAAAGCAATGACTGAAAATAATAAGGGTGATCTTCACAATGATAATCTGAGCAATGAAGAAGAATTTGTGGATATTCAAAGCGGTTTGGTCATGAATAGAAATGAATTTAACCAGCGCATTCAAAAGGGACAGTATCCGGGTTATTATGTGGGCACAGATCTGAACGGTCAGTTGACCGATGATCTGGAAGAAGGATAGATAATTATTTCCCGGGGAGGGCGGAAGCTGCCTCCTCCTGAGGGCCGGGACGATGAGAGATAATGGCCAGATACAGGCTGACCAGGACCAGTATTGCTCCGAAGATTTCCAGGGGGGACAGTGTTTCATGCAAAATGAGCATGGCCAGGAACACTGTCAATACCGGTTCCAGGCTGCTTATAAGGGCCGCCCGGGAGGCACCAATCTTCTGCATGCCTTTAAGGTATAAGGAAATAGATAAGACGGTATTAAATAAGGCCATAGCCAGACAGATCATGAACTGTACAAAGGTCAGTGTGACAATAAAATCGAAACTGCGGAAAAATATCACCGGTATGATCAGGGTGCCCAGCAAAGCAAAATTGGCTGTTAAGGCCAGGGGGGATGCCTGGGTGATGTTTTTTTGCCCCAGCAGGGCAAAACAGGCATAGCAGATACTGCTGATCCCAGCCAGCAACACACCGGCTGTGGTGACATTGGCGGAACTGCCCAGGACTCCGGAAACTAAAATGATCCCCAGCATGGCCAGCAATAATCCGGCTGCCAGGGGGGCATTTATTTTCTCTTTGTAGATCAGAACCGCCAGAACAGCAACGATGATGGGATGGGTGAAGAAGATTATGCTGCCGGTACTGGCGGCAATGTACTGGAGGGAATAAAAATAAAACACCGAACCGGCGATGAGAAACAGACCCTGGCTAAAGACTTTGACTGAAGGGAGCAGGACCCTTTCTTTTTTTAATCCCAGATAAACCGACAGAATGATAAAGGCCAGGAAATAACGATAAAAAATCGCCACACTGGGTGATAAACCATATCGGTAAGCCAGTTTGGTAAATATGGGCAGGGTGGCATACATAAAAGCAGATATAAAAACCAGCAGGGCCCCCTGGGCAGTTTTAGACAGATTCGATGGCAAGATAACCCCTGACCTTTCCCAATTATATTTATAAAACATCATGTCGATAGAATACATTCTACTCTAATTCACCCATTTTTAGAAACTTTTAAATATTTAAAAAGGCGATTTGGTATGTTAGGCAGGGACGTAATCTAGTATCATTATATACAGGAATTATTTTGGAGGGTCAGGGAAGATGGAATTGTTAACAATGGAGAATTTTCGTTTTATCGACCGGAACAAAGCTGGTGCCAATGTTTATCTGGACCATGAGGGGAGAAAGGTCCACGCCGAATTCAATTTTTACCTTCAGGGGAACCAATGCCTGGGCATAAGATTAGGACGCCACGATCAAGACGTTGAGACCGCGCTGTTGGAAGAATTTATCCGGGAAAACCATGGCTGGATCAAAAAAATGGTGATACCCGATATCATCAGGATCAGGCAGGAAAGGCTGGAAAAAATGATGCAGGCAGACCAGGGCTGATATTAGCTCTGACAGAACTAATTTAATCGGCATTGCCAGCGGGCAACAGGCATGATATATTTGAAATCTATCGATTTTGATCAGGTAAAAGTAGTTGATATTCAGGGTTTTTCACATATATTAAAAAGAGGCTGAGTAGAATTAAATGATATAATCGTTCCCGGCAGGATAAGTCATGGAAAGTAATCGACCGAGGGGTTTTTGAACCACTAGTTGCGGAGGTGAGGGTATGAAAAAGAGATGGGGGAAAGGTGAACCGGTGAATTTATCAGATCTGTTAAGGATCACCCCGGTGGCCAATGAAGTAATGCTGATAGCAGAAGAACTGGATATAAGTGCAGCAGATATTTTATGGATCGCGGCCCAGATCATAGAAAACAACGAAGAAGTCAGCAGCCATAACAAAATGTACCGGGAAGAACAGGAACTGGAAGACGAATGGGAAGAATTCGACCTGGAAGCCATTGAAGATGAAATAGATCAATCTTTATACATGATCAATGTGAAAATAACCAGTGGCGGCAGATTCCCCGAGGTGGGCTTTAAAGCCGGAGTCAATGATAAAGAAGACATCAGTTATTTTTTCGAGATGATAATTGAAATGCTGGATAAACTGGAGTAAATAAGACAGTTTAAATAATTTGACGGCAATAAAAAATAGAGATATGGCTAAAACCCATATCTCTATTTTGTTTTAAAAGCTATTTTACATCAGCTTCCTTTAAAAGATCGGAAACGAAAACGAATTCATAGCCCTTGTCTTTCAAGTTTTTGATAACCGTCGGCAGTGCTTCCGGTGTCTGTTTGCAGGTGTCAGAAGCGTGCATGAGGATTATATCCCCCGGGTGGGCCCGGTTGCTGACCCTTTCTATAATGGTGTTGACACCGGGATTCATCCAGTCCAGACTGTCGGTGCCCCACTGAATGGCCTGATAATTGATCTCCCGGATGGCCTCGATTACCTGGTCATTGTAATCACCATTGGGGGTGCGGATCAGATTGGCGTCCACTCCGGTTACTTCCTTGATATTTTTGTGCGCCTTCGTGATTTCTTCCTTGATCTCGGTTTTGCTGATTTTGCTGTAATCGATATGGCGATGACCATGACTGCCGATCTCATGCCCATCAGCCTTGATCTGTTTGGCTATTTCCGGATATTGCTTAACCCAGGGGCCGGAAAGGAAGAAGGTACATTTAACATCGTTTTCCCGCAGGATCTCGATGACCGGCTGCGGGGTTTTGTTGCCCCAGCTGATGTCAAAAGTTAATGCGACAATTTTCTTATCAGTTTTTATTTCATAAATAGGCTTTTGCTTGCCGTAAGCCTGGACATATACCACACTGCTGGTCAAAAATACTATCGCCGCCATGCTGATAAGTGCCACTCTGACCCGGTCAGGCATCTGGTAAAACCCAAATAATTTTGGCATGGTTACCCCACCTTAATAGAATTATTTTTATTATTCTATTATGGGCAATTTTGCTTTATGCCAGATTTTAAAGGTCTAAAGCCTGGAAGATAAATTGTTTTAAAGCAGGCAAATCCTTATTCTGCACGAATTAATTACCGGGGTGCTATTGCTTTTGGCCAGGGATTTATATATACTCTTTTATAGATTGGGTCGTTAACTCAGTGGGAGAGTGCTTCCCTGACACGGAAGAAGTCACAAGTTCAAATCTTGTACGACCCACCATTTAAAGCAAGCAGTACCGGGGTTTATCGCCCCGGTATTTTTTGTTGAAAACATCTAAAATATATGCTGCCCATTAAATTGCCCACAAGGAAGGCAGAAAAGGCAGATGTTTTTGTCTTCCGTTAATTCATTAGACTCAGATGATATAGTTGTTCCCAAGCAAAGAATCAATTTATGATTGTTTATGCAAAATATCCTTTTTCACGAATGTATAAAATGCAGGAATTTGCCAGGCAGGGTAGAAATCAATATTATAAACCGACTTTATATCATCTTATATTCGACTAAAAAAACATCTATCATCTGACCTTTATCTAGCATCGGACCATTTTTCATTATAACTACCAGCGAAGCTTTACAGCTAAATAGATGTGAGTTTTTGGAGCGTGAAGATTTTGGATGAATTGCAGACGAAGGTAGTCTGGGCAAAGAAGTCTCAAGACAATATTGTTGAGCAATGGCTTCCCCTTTTTGTGCATATGTCAGACGCTGCAGGCATTGCCAGATTAGTTTGGTACCATTGGCTTCCATCAGGTACCAGGGGAAGGATTGCCCGGGGAATTCATGGCACTTTGGGAGGCGCTGATGATTATGAAGAGGCAGCCTTGTCTTGTTTTGTATTTCTTGCTGCAGCTCATGATTTAGGAAAAGCAACCCCAGCTTTCCAGGGGAAGTTAAGGAATTCTGAGTTTGATGCTCAGCTATATAAGCAGCTAACTGAGGCAGGGCTGCCATTAACAAATGATATCCATTCTCGAATAGCCAGGCATTATTGGTCTTCGCAGCTCATTCTTGAGGCCCACGGGTTTTCAAGAAAAATCGCGGTCATTCTAGGTGGGCATCACGGGCAACCTCCGAATAGCAATAATTTGGAAAACCTTCGTAAAGGTTACAAAAAAGATCTGGGTTGGGATGAAGGACAACAGGCCTGGGTTGAAGTCCAGGAAGAATTACTGGAATATGCATTAAAACTGGGCGGTATATCCAGGCAAGAAGCACGATCATGGGAACCTGATATCGCAGCTCAAGTATTGCTCAGTGGGCTTGTAATCATGGTGGATTGGATTGTAAGCAATGAAACTTATTTCCCTTATATAAATCTGTATGAAGGTGTCAGTCATCTAGCCAAGCGGCCAGAAACAGCCTGGGACGAAATATACCTGCCTGAATGCTGGAACCCTGACAATACTTATGCAAATAGTGATCTCTATACAGAGCGTTTTAATATCAAGCCTCGTCCTGTACAGACAGCCGTTCTGGATATATTCAAGAAGGTTGTAAATCCTGGCATTATAATAATAGAGGCACCCATGGGAGAAGGAAAAACAGAAGCAGCCCTTGCAGCTGCAGAAGCAATGGCAAACATAACCGGTCGGAGTGGAGTGTTTTTTGCTTTACCTACCCAGGCCAGTGCCAATGGTTTATTTTTACGATTTTGCAATTGGATCGAGAATCTGGGTGACGAAGTGGCACATTCAATAAAGCTTGCCCACGGCAAAGCGGATCTCAATGAAATATATAATAAAATCCCAAAAAGAATAGAAAGAATAGGTGATTTTTGGGTTGGCGGTGAAGTCAATGAAGAAACCAGCGGCGATGCTATTATTGTACATGATTGGTTTTCTGGCCGCAAAAAAGGCATACTGGCAGACTTTGTTATTGGTACCATTGACCAGGTGCTTATGGTTGGCCTTAAACAAAAACATCTTGCATTACGTCATCTAGGGCTTTCCAATAAAGTTGTTATTCTGGATGAATGTCATGCTTACGATGCCTATATGAGCCAGTATCTATATAAAGTCTTGAACTGGTTAGGTGCATATGGTGTGCCAGTAATTGTTCTTTCTGCAACACTGCCTGGAGAAAAACGTCAGCAGTTGATTGAAGCTTATCTGAATAAGGAATTCTCTTCTATGTCAGAATACGATCCTGTATTCGATACAGAGAAACCTGAAAACTCGCCATTGCCTTCCTGGGCAAGCACTTTAAACTATCCCATTATTACATATACTGATAGCAATATTAGTGAAGATGTCCGTCAAAATGAAGTTTTTGGCAAACGACGCACGCTTGATGTAAGGCTGGATATTTTATCTGATGATGAGGAAATATTATCGAAGCTGGAATATCTGCTTTCAGAAGGAGGCTATGCTGGTCTTATTGTGAACACAGTAAAACGTGCTCAGAAAATAGCCCACATGCTCACCCAGCATTTTGGTGATGATCAAGTTCATCTTCTCCATTCCCGTTTTCTCGCGGTGGATCGTGCACAAAAAGAAAAAGAACTCTATGCAAAGTTTGGTGTTGCTGGAGAACGAACAGGGCGTTGTATTGTTGTAGGAACACAGATATTCGAACAAAGCTGTGATTTGGATTTTGATGTATTGATCACTGATATCTGCCCAATGGATCTATTGATACAACGTATTGGCCGCCTACATCGGCATCTTCGCAACCGTTTGCCCAAATTGAACCAGCCCCGGTGCTTCATTACGGGTATGAATGATTCAGGCTTTGACCGTGGTGCTGAGATTGTTTATGGGAAATATTTACTAATGAACACAAGGGCTTTAATTCAGCCACATATGAAATTACCTTTAAAGCTGCCTGATGACATTCCACATCTTGTGCAGGAGACCTATCGTTCAGAAGGAGTATCCATGCCTCTGGAATTAAAAGAGGAATATAACGAAGCAAAAAACACGCATGAACAGCGAATAGTTAAAAAAGTTGCCAGGGCCCGAGTTTTTCAGATTGTTGATCCATGTAAGGGACTAGATGATCTGGTCGGTTGGCTGGATACAGGCATAACAGATGACCCATCCGGTAAGCGTGGTGAGGTTACTGTTCGTGACACAGATGATTCACTGGAAGTTTTGGTAGTACAGCGCCGTGGGAAAGCATACTATATGCTGCCCTGGATTACAAAATTCACGGATAAATTGATTCCTGCCGACACGCCACCAAATGCAGAACAAGCACGGGCGATGGCAGAATGCAGTATACAACTCCCTCGTGAACTATGTTGGAATATAGACAAAACCATTGCAGAATTGGAGAAAATTACACTCAGTGAGTTGCGGGCATGGCAGCAGTCATCCTGGCTTAAGGGGGAATTGTTCCTGGTACTTGACGAAGAGCTAAGTGCAGAACTGTGTGGCTATCACTTGCGATACGACAAGTGTTATGGATTGTTATCCAATAAAAAAGAAAAGGGGGATCTGAATGGAGGAAAAAGCATTTAATCTGTTGTATGAGCCTTGGATCAGGGTGCTGAACCTGGAAGGAGAAACAGAAGAAGTATCTTTGCTGACCGTGCTGGAACATGCCCATGAATTCAATTGTCTTGCAGGGGAATTGCCGACACAGGACATTGCAATTTTACGTTTTGTACTGGCAACACTTTACGCCACCTTTACAAGGGCTGATATTCAAGGGAACCAAAATCCCATTAAAAATGCCTCGGAAGCATTGGATCGATGGCAAAGTATATGGGAATTGAGACATTTTCCGATGGAACCAATAAAAAAACGCTTATGCCATTATGAAGAGCGTTTTTATCTTTTTCATCCGGAAAGGCCATTCTATCAGGTTGCTGGGATGGAAAAAGGTACTAATTATTCTGCAGCCAAGCTGTTAGGAAATCTTTCTGAAAGTGGTAACAAAGTAAGATTGTTTCCGGTCAGAAGCGGTGAAGGGAAACAATCACTATCATATGCGGAAGCAACAAGATGGCTGCTTTATTTAAACGCCTTTGATGATACTTCCAGCAAACCGTCAGCTCGAGGACAAAACATGCCTTCTCCAGGGGCCGGGTGGCTTGGTAAGCTTGGTTTAATTTATGCGGAGGGCACTAATCTTTTTGAAACACTAATTCTGAATTTTGTTTTGCTTAATGACAATGGCGAGCCCTGGAGCAATGGCAAGGCTATATGGGAAGTTGATGAACCAAGGACTAAAGAGCGTGAAGAAATAGTACTTCCGCAGAATCAGCTTGCCATGCTTACATTGCAATCGCGCAGATTGCTCCTGCAACGAAAAGGAAGCAGAGTTATAGGTTACAAATTATTGGGGGGAGACTTTTTTCCAAGGGAGAACGCTTTTACTGAGCAAATGACACTTTGGAGGAAAGATGCCAAAAACGATGTTTACCTACCCAAGCGCCATGATCCTTCTAAACAATTGTGGAGAGATTTCCCCTCTTTTCTAGCAGAGGGTGATGGTCTGAAAAAACCTGGAATTGTTCGCTGGTTATCAATGCTGAAAGAAAAAGTAGAAATTAACAACATGGTAACTTTTAAAATATCCAGTGTGAAATATGGTGATAAAGATTTCTTTGTTACGGATGTATTTGAGGATCATCTTTCTATAAATACAGGTATGCTCTCAAATCTTGGAGAAGGTTGGATTATTCGAATTTCTGCACTTCTTTCCGTCACGGAAAAAGGTGTCAACCAGCTTTTCTATCTGGCTACTGATTTGGCTAAAGCCTCTGGAGATAGCGACAGTTTGCGTCATAAAGCGGGAGAAAACATCAGTGACGCAGCGAAAGCAGAGGCCTATTTCCGTTTGGATATACCATTTCGCAGGTGGCTTGCTGATATTAATCCAGAAGAAACAGATATGGACGAAGCTGAGAAGGAGTGGAAAGAAACTGCTAAACAGGTTCTTTTGCAACTAGGAGAGGAAATAGCCAATCAGACCGGAGAAAAAGGCATCATTGGCAGATGGGTGAAAAGCAATAAAGATTCAAAAGAAAAACTTTTTACAGCCCCAGGTGCACTAGTAAATTTCAATTTAAATATTAAACGTATATTAGAGAAAGGAGGTTGAGAGAATGGGAGAAAACCAAGGAAACCCAGCCTACCAGATCAAATGGCTGACCCAAAAAAAGGTTCAGCAGCTTTTAATGGACAGTCCATGGAGCAAAGCTATGCTGGCTAAACTACGCAGGGGAATAGGTAAGCAACCGGGGGAATTACCCGAGTTGTTTGAAATTTTGTTTATGGATATGCCTGAAGAGCTTTATGGCAAAGGCGATGAACCCAGCTATGCAGAATGGGCGCTTTACACGTCTTTGACGCTATTTGCATTGCATCAACAGGGTAAAGAACGTCCCATGAGCGTTGGAGGAATAGTTGATGGCAAAAACATCGGCAAATCCTTTGGCGCTGCTATTGGCACCCTGGTGAAACAGGACAAGGAACGAGAAATTGCCATCAAAAGAAGATTCGATGCTGTGCTGACATCTAACGAATTCACAGAATTTGCATACCATGCTCGTAGTCTGATTCAACTTCTCAAAGGTGGGGATATTGCCCTGGATTACCCTCGCTTTGCAACAGAGTTGTATTGGTATCAGTTTGAAGAAACAAGGAATCGAATCCGATTGCGCTGGGGCGAAGACTATTATCGCATCGCACACTTAAATGTTAAAACTGACAATACTGAGAAAGAAAAGGGAGGGGTTTCATAATGAATGGTAAAAGAAAGCTATTTGTTGATATTCATGTTATTCAGTCCTTGCCTCCGAGTTGTGTCAATCGGGATGATACTGGCAGCCCCAAGACAGCTATATACGGTGGTGTGCGTCGTGCCCGTGTTTCCTCTCAGGCATGGAAACATGCTGTAAGGGAAATGTTTAAAAGCTATTTTGATGAAAGCGAATTAGGTGAACGTACTAAGAAAATTGTTGAAAAGGTAGCAGGTCAGATTTCTAATTTAAGTAAGCTTAGTGAAGAAGAAACTATAAAATTAGCCGAGAAGATTATTAATCAGGCAGGAATAGGCACCAAGGACTCAGAAGCAAAAGCACTATTTTTTATGAGCAATAAACAAGCAGAGAATTTAGCGCAGATGGCTATAATGGATCCTTTGCCCGGAAAAAAAGAAGTACAGCAGGCACTGAATGAGAGTAATGGTGTCGATATTTCTTTATTCGGCCGTATGGTGGCAGATGATCCAGCCTTGAATACGGATGCTTCAGCTCAGGTTGCTCATGCAATTTCTACTCATAGGGTAGAAAACGAATATGACTATTTTACAGCAATGGATGACCGCTCGCCAGAGGATCAGGCCGGTGCTGGCATGATTGGAACCATAGAATTCAATTCTTCCACCCTTTATCGTTATGCAACGGTTGCGGCGCATGATCTTAAAAAGAATCTGGGTGATATTGATGCCACTAAAAAAGCCGTTAAAGAATTTGTTCGTGCCTTTGTTTGTTCCATGCCTACAGGAAAACAGAATACATTTGCTAATGTTACTCCGCCTTATGCAGTAATGGTTGCTTTTCGCAGTGATCAACCTGTCAATTTAGTAGGAGCATTTGAAACCCCTGTCAGGGCAGGCGAGGGTGGTTACCAAAAGAAATCTACTGAAATGTTGGCCAAGTATACGAAAAATGTGTATGAGAAATTTCTAGCTGTACCCGAAAAGGTTTTTGTAACAGCTATAAATGATGAACTTGCCGAATTAGGCGACTCAATAGAGTTTTCCGATCTATTAAACGGGACTGAGGAAACTGTAAGTAATTATTTGAAAGAAACAGAAGTGAATTCATGAGTACTTTATTGCTGCGTCTGGCTGCACCTATTCAGTCCTGGGGTGTTGCCAGTAAATTCGATACCCGTGATACTGCAAGAGAACCAAGTAGAAGTGGTGTGATTGGCTTGCTGTCTGCGGCACTTGGACGCAGCCGTACAGATAATTTAGATGATTTAAAGACCCTTCGTTTTGGAGTGCGCATCGACCAGCCCGGAGTATTGTTACGTGACTATCATACGGCAGCCCGACAAACAAAAAGGGGGGATTCTTTCGTCACAACGCGTTATTATTTGGCGGATGCAGTTTTTCTGGTTGGATTGGAAGGCGAAAACAGATTTATGCAGGAGTTGGATACGGCATTAAGAAACCCAGTTTTCCCGTTGTATTTAGGGAGACGCTCATGTCCGCCAGAGGGTCAGCTGGTGCTGGGATTACGGGAACAGGAACTTATGCAGGCTATAAAGGAAGAACCCTGGCAAGCTGGTGAATGGTATAGAATAAAGCTGCAAAAAGAACGGTTTGATGAGGTCAAACTAACCATTATTTGTGATGCACAACCGAATACGATAGGTGCTTTTTTGCGCCGTGATGTGCCAGTTTCTTTTGACCAGCGACACCGCCAGTATGATTTTCGTATGGTAACAGACACAGTTGATGCGGTGACTATTCCAATACTGGAGGCCCCGGCAGAGATGCCGACAGAACATGATGCGATGGCAGGATGGGGGGATTAAACGATTATGTATTTATCACGAATCGAATTGAATACACGAAGGAAAAACACCATGGCTGCACTTGCTTCACCTCAGAAGCTGCATGCTGCAGTTGAATGCAGTTTCCCTTCTAATACGGACAATGCGTTCAGAAACCTTTGGCGTATTGACCAGCTTGGTAATACATTGTATCTATTAGTGCTCAGTGGTGGGAAACCTGACTTTACTCACATTGTTGAACAATTTGGCTGGCCTGGTGCTGAACAAAAATGGGAGACTAAAAAATATGATCCACTCATGGAAAGCATTGAAGCAGGACAGAAATGGCAATTCCGTTTACGTGCTAACCCGGTACATAATGTCAAAAATGATGTTTCATCAGGGGAGCAACCTGCCAAACGCGGGAAGGTATATGCTCATGTTACTGCGGAGCAGCAAAAACAATGGTTGTTTGAACGCGCAGCAAAATATGGGTTCGTGCTTAATGAAGATTCCTTTAATGTTGTACAGAGGGAGGTTAAGAAGTTCAAACGCCAGAATAATGTTGTGACATTGGGCATAGCGACCTTCGAAGGCATTTTGGAAGTTAAGGATGCAGAGCTGTTTCGCCGCTCCTTAACTGATGGGATTGGACGTGGTAAGGCATATGGCTGTGGATTATTGACCGTTGCCAGGATGTCGTCATGAAAAAAATACCCGGGATGGAAAAACCCGATCTTCATGCTTTGCCCACTATGAAAGAAAGAATATCATTTTTATATTTGGAACGCTGTTTAATTAGTCGGCAGGACAATGCTATCACTGTTACTGATATGCGTGGTACGGTACATGTACCTGCTGCAGCACTTAGTGTGATTCTGCTTGGCCCCGGCACTAATGTATCACACCGTGCGATGGAGCTTATAGGTGATACTGGTGCCAGTGTGCTCTGGGTAGGTGAACATGGGGTTAGGTATTATGCCCATGGCCGTCCATTAACTCATTCTTCACGATTACTTGTTGCCCAGGCAGCCCTGGTTTCAAATACACGCAGCCGTTTGGCAGTTGCTCGGCGTATGTATGCCATGCGTTTTAAAGAAGAAGTTTCTACGCTGACCATGCAACAGTTGCGCGGACGGGAGGGCGCAAGAGTTCGTGCTGTTTATCGTCGAAGCTCCCAGGAAACTGGGGTTCCCTGGGACAAGCGAGAATATGATCCAAATGACTTTACCGCAAGTGATCCAGTAAACATGGCACTTTCTGCTGCGCATGCCTGCCTTTACGGGGCAGCGCATAGTATTATTACAGCATTGGGATGTGCACCTGGACTCGGCTTTATACATACAGGGCACGAACGGTCTTTTGTATATGATATTGCCGATCTTTATAAAGCAGATATTACTATCCCTATTGCATTTGAGATAGCAGCACAGCAACCCGAAGATATAGGCGCCGTAACACGTCGTGCAGTACGGGATGCCATCTCAGATGGCAAATTAATGGAATGCATGGTCAGGGATATCCGCGAATTGCTTCTGGGGTTTACTGAGGATGGCTCATCACAAGATGTTCCACAAATTGAAACCGATGTTATATTTCTTTGGGATGATAAGAATGGTTTTGTAAAAAATGCTGTTTCTTATGGTAAAGAATTGGATGAAATGGATGTTGAGGGGGTTGAAATATCTGAGGGTTACGGTAAATTGCTGGAGGAAGAATAATGATTGTTATCACAATGACGGACTGTCCCGTTGGATTGCGTGGGGATTTGACCAAATGGCTGCTAGAGGTAAATACTGGAGTATTTGTAGGGCAAGTCAGTGCACGGGTGCGGGATAATTTATGGGAACGAATTAAAGAAACTGCAAAAGACGGCAGGGTGACAATGGTGTTTAGTACAAACAATGAACAAAAACTTGATTTTCGTATCCACAATAGCACATGGGAACCAATTGATTTTGATGGAATTAAACTGATACTAAGACCAAGTCCTTCACGTATTAAGCAATTGGGCGAGCTTCGGTTGGGGTTCAGTAAGGCTAGTAAAAGGCAAATCGCAAAGCGTGCCGAAAAAAAGCGAGGCGCGAATACTCCTGATGATTATGTGGTAATTGATATTGAAACAAGCGGTCTTAATCCCGAAGAACATGAAATCATTGAGCTTGGAGCCATTCTGGTAGAAGCACATAAAATTAAGGAAAGATTTTCGGTGCTTGTACAACCGCAGAAAGATATTGCAGAGCAAATTGAAAATATAACTGGCATTACAAACGCCATGCTAAGAGAAGAAGGAGTGGACATTTCTATCGCGATGCAAAGATTTATTGCTTTTATGGATGGATTGCCTGTAGTAGCACATAATGCGGATTTCGACTATAGTTTTCTGCGCAAGGCTTGCGCTTTATGTAACTTGCCCTTGTTTTCAAATCGCAGCATTTGTACCCTTATACTATCCAGAAGAAAGATAAGGAAAGTAGACAACTACAAGCTGATTACCCTGGCAAAACATTTTGGAATTCCGACTACAAAAATGCATCGCAGTCTTGCAGATTGTGAAATTACTTATCAACTTTATGAGAAACTGATAAATTTAGATACTTCAGGTTTATGAGAATGTTGTTATAAAGGGATTATATTAGTGTGGTCCCCGCACAGGCGGGGGTGATCCTAGGTGAATCATTTGTGAAGGTACATAACAACCGTGGTCCCCGCACAGGCGGGGGTGATCCTGACTTGAGTAATCTCTGTACCTGTCATTAAAAGTGGTCCCCGCACAGGCGGGGGTGATCCTGAGATTATCCCTATGACTAGATTGGAATGGGAGTGGTCCCCGCACAGGCGGGGGTGATCCTTTCAACCCCTTATAATAAGGAAGGTAACCAGAGTGGTCCCCGCACAGGCGGGGGTGATCCTTGTTGGGAAATTGAGGTCAATTTAGG
>Ga0209723_1004111_pt1 | contig 16666 bp, 12 predicted proteins | sample BiotimSIPDNA_2_FD_185750 | JGI IMG/M metagenome (GOLD analysis project Ga0209723, IMG submission 185750) | Anaerobic biogas reactor microbial communites from Washington, USA - Biogas_R2 time_0 SIP DNA (SPAdes) (version 2) | ecosystem: Engineered > Bioreactor > Anaerobic > Unclassified | place... | reverse complement strand
TGTGCGTTCCTGCTGGCGGCCATAACGGCCATAATCCTCGTAAGCGTATTCTACAGGTACGTCCTCGGGAACGCTCTCAGCTGGTCTGAGGAAGCAGGAAGATTCCTTGTTGTCTTCGTAGGCCTCACCGGCGCAGCAATTGCGCTTCACAAAGATGAACACGCATCGTTCACGGCGCTGCTCACCCGTTTCCCGGCCCGGCTGCAGAAAGCCTCCCGGATACTGAACTACGCAATGATCGCGGTCTTCGCGGGGATCATGCTGGTCTATGGCACAGAACTTGCCTTCGATTCAGGCGCAACGGCTGAGATAATCCCCATGCCCATGTGGATCCCTCTCCTTTCGGTCCCCTTCAGCGGCGGGATCATGCTGCTCGTGGCACTGATGAAGATCGTCTCGGAACTGAGGAGGTAACCGTCCATGTTCGCACTCATCGCCCTCGCCTTTTTCACCATGGTCCTCACCGGTATGCCCATCGCCTTCGCCCTGGGGCTGACGGGCCTTCTCGGCCTCCTGATGACCATGGGAACGAGCCTTCTCATGCTCGTACCCCAACAGATCTTTTCCGGAATGAATTCCTTCGTCCTCATGGCCATTCCCCTGTTCCTCCTCTCCGGGGAACTCATGAACGTTTCCGGAATCACGGAGCGGATCGTCCGGTTCACCAACACCCTTGTGGGGCACCGAAAAGGCGGCCTCGGCCACGTCAATATTGCGGCCAACATCTTCATGGCAGGAATTTCGGGAGCGGCAGTGGCAGACGCGGCGGCGCTCGGCACAATGCTCATTCCCGCAATGAACAAATCCGGGTATTCCAAACCCTATGCCACGGCCCTCACAGGGGCCGCGTCCATCATCGGCCCCACCATTCCCCCGAGCATGGCCATGATCGTCTACGGATCAGTGGCGAACACGTCCATCGCGGGGCTTTTCGCCACCGGCTTTCTGCCCGGTCTCTTTCTCGGGCTTCTCATGATGGTTCTCAACCATATCATATCCTCCAGGCGGGGCTACCAGATGCAGCAGCGGAAAGCCTCACTGGGGGAGGTTTTCAGGGCCCTGAAGGACGGCATTTTCGCCCTCGGCATGCCGGTCATCATTCTCGGAGGCATACTCTCGGGCATCTTCACTCCCACCGAGGCAGCGGGTGTGGCCGTGGGCTACTCCCTCTTCGTCGGCCTGTTCATTTTCCGGACGCTGACGCTCCCCATGATCTGGCAGGCGCTGAAAAAAACCATATCCATATCGGGGGTCGCCCTGCTCCTCGTTTCGGTGGGGGGAATACTGAGCTGGGTCCTCACGGTCGCCCAGGTTCCCCAGACGATTGCCGCGGGGATGCTCGGCATCACGTCGAACAAGTATGTTTTCCTTCTCCTCGTCTGCGCCCTCCTGCTCGTGGTGGGCTGCTTCATGGACCTGACCGCGTCCATCGTCATCCTCACCCCCATCCTTGCCCCCATAGCCGCGCAGATGGGCATCCATCCCCTCCATTTCGGGATAACAGTGGTGCTTGCGCTCAATATCGGGCTCAACACACCGCCCGTGGGGGCTGTGCTCTTTGTCGTGGCATCAATCGGACAGATCTCCATGGAGAGCATCATAAAGGAGATCTGGCCGTTCGTGGTCTGCCAGATCGTCACGCTGCTCCTCGTGGCGCTCGTCCCCTGGTTCAGCCTTCTGGTTCCCTCGCTGCTCGGCCTGTATTAGGCATTTAAAATTTTTTGAGGAGGATTCCCGTGAACGACCTGCTTCTGAAAAACGCGGTGATATACGACGGCAGCGGAGGTCCCTGGTACCGGGGCGATGTGGCGATCAGGGAAGGAATCATCAATGAGATCGGAACCCTGACACCCGGCTGTGCCTCCGAAACCATCGACCTGGAAGGCAGGGTTCTCTGCCCGGGATTTGTGGACGTGCATTCCCATTCCGATTTTTCCGCATTTCTGGTGAACGACGTGGACGGAAAAATCACCCAGGGCGTTACCACTGAAGTGGTCTCGAACTGCGGGCTGGCCATGACTCCGTCAGTTCCGGAAAGAGCCGGCCTGCTGCAGGAATACATGCGTCCCTACCTTCCGGAAGGCGTTTCCCTGCACAATGAGTGCAGCTCGCTGGAAGAGATGATGGACCGGATAGATTCATCCGGATACGTTACCGACCTGGCCTTCCATGTCGCACACGGTCCCCTGCGGATCGCCGCTCTGGGTTTTGAGAACAGGAAGGCAACACCCGGCGAGCTGGAGCTCATGAAAGATCTTCTTGCGCGGGAGATGGAGAGCGGCGCCGTTGGTCTCTCGAGCGGGCTCATCTACCCTCCGGGGTGCTTTGCCGATACCGACGAACTCGTGGAACTCTGCCGGGTCGCGGCCGCGTATGGGGGCATATACGCCACCCACATGCGGAGCGAATCGGGGAACACCCTGAACGCAGTTGCCGAGGCGATCAATATTGGACGGAGAAGCGGCTGTGCGGTGCACATCTCCCATCATAAGATAATGGAACAACTGGAAGGCCTTTCCGAAAAGACCCTTGGAATGATGGAAACGGCGCAAAAAGAAGGAATCGACGTGACCTGCGACGTCTATCCCTACACGGCGGGATCCACCATGATAGGGGCCCTGCTTCCTCCATGGGTCAACGAGGGAGGCGCGGCCCGGCTCGTGGCCAGGGTCGCCGATCCAACCTGCAGAAAAAGGATCGCCGAGGATATGAAAAAGGAGATCCCCGGATGGGATAACTTTTCCAGGGCATCTGGACTGGCAAACATCCTCATATTCACGGCGGAGAAGGACAAAACCCTCGAAGGAAGAACCATAGGCGCTTCCGCCGCCGACCGGGGGCAGGATCCTCTTGACGCCCTGTTCGATATTATCGTCTCCGAACAGGCGAACTGCACCGTGGCCATCTTCTCGCAGTCTGAGAGCGACAACCGGAGGATCATCGCCCACCCCCTCTCCATGATCGGTTCCGACTCCCACCCTGCCTCCACGAAAGGAATATACGCCTCCCGCAGATCCCATCCCCGGGCGTTCGGCACCTTTCCCCGGGTGCTCGGAAAATACGTGAGAGAAGATCACGTGATCCCCCTGGAGACCGCCATCTGGAAAATGACCGGATTTCCGGCCCGGCGCTTCGGTCTTTCCGACAGGGGGCTCATCAAGAAAGGGCTCATCGCCGACCTCGTGGCCTTCGACCCGCAAACCATACGGGACTGCGCCGATTTTACCGACACAAACGCCCCTTCAAAGGGAATAGCCTGCGTCTGGAAACGGGGGAAAATCATCGTCAGGAATAATGTTTCCGTGGCCCAGCCGTCCGGGAAATGCATCAGGAGAAAGAACAGCTGCTGATTTCCCCGTACCTCCATTACACTCAAACAGCCCCGCCCGGATCCGGGCGGGGCTGTTTTGGCGTTGATCCTTCCCTGAAAAAACTACCTGCGCAGCAGGAACAGCACCGGCAGCAGGAGCAGCGGCATCCACTGCGTTATTGGGCCAGACGAACACCCTCCCCCTGACCCTGAGGACGCGTCTGTTTTTTCGTGGGCATACTCCAGGGACGGCACCTCAAGGGTATTTCCGTCCGCGAATGTCACCAGCAGGGGCGACGTTCCCGGGTTGTAGGCCGTGTACACCGTGTCCCCCCGATCGTTTCGAAAACTGGCGGCAGACGTGGAGTTCGCGTCATTCTCCCCATGGTGGGGAACGCCGTGAGCCAGCAGCGTGTCGATCCACCAGTACATGGCGCCCCGGGAGGTGTCCTGGAGAATCAGGTTATCGTATGTGGGCGTCGGGATCTCCCACTGCATCCGCCACGAGTCGAGAGGCGACGTTCCTCCCGCCGGGGTAATGAGGGCCCGCGGATCGGCGGTATGGTTTTCCGTCAGGGCCTGGAGCATCAGGATCTTGTCCTTGTTGCTGGGGGACGTTCCCCCGTCGGCGAGCTTCGGCAGGTCGTTGTCGAGAAAGCCCGACACAATGGCATCGGCGTTTCCTTTCACCGACCCAAGGTAGAAGGAAGACCCCGTGAACGGCAGCACCTGGATCCCCAGCTTCAGCGCCGGAGGGTTTCCGAAGTCCGTCTGGTAGGTCATCTCGTTCTGGTTCACCTGTGAGACCATGGACGGCACATAGGGCTTGGGAACGGCGTCCGACTTCAATGAATACTGCCTGAAACTCAGGTGGGGATTGAATTCCTTCACATCCGTCAAACCGAACCAGTAGAGTTCCGCCGCCCGCGCCTCCGAGGCGAACATGTAGGCGGCCCACCGCTCGAGATCGGCGTTTTCTCCGTACTCGGGGAAGTTCAGCTGGGACCACAGCAGGATCGCTGCCCAGGCCTGGATCGCCTCCGGCGTTGACTCCTGCTGCCCTCCCTGGTTGCCCCGCGAGGACCCGCTCGCCCACGAGTGCCCCGCATAGGGGCTGAAATGGCGGAGGAAGGGGAAATCCGGATCCGTGCCTGCCCCCGTACGCTCAATGTTTGCAATGTCCTTTATGAGCAGCCGGATCATGGGGGCATAGGCTTCAGCCCACTTTTTGTTCGCTGGGTGGCCTGGATGGGTCTTCTCCCACCTTGCCAGTTCCGTGGCGATCTTCAGGAAGTAGCCGTAATGGAAATGATGGTCGTTGAGCAGGCTGTCGGCGGCAAAGCCGTCCTCGGGGGTGGGGATCAGGCTGCCCCACCTGGAATCGTAGTAGAAAAGCCGTTCCGCCGCGTTTTTCGGTGTCGTTCCGCCGTCCCGGGACGCCCTCAGCCAGATCCCCATCTGTCCGGCGAGATATGTGTAAATATCCTCTGCCGCCTTTTCCACGGCAGCCGGGTCCGATGCCGTGCTTTTGATCATATCGGCGACGGGAAGCAGCATGGCAAGCCGGTGCATCTCCTGGGCCCCGAAGTAGCTTCCCTGGTTCAGGAAGTGGGGGTTCCTCGAATCGTAGGCCTGCCGGATGTACCCGGCCATCCGGTCGGCCTTGGCCTTCTCCGGAGCGTCAACCGGCGCGGGAAGACACGGAGGAACCTCGAGCACGTTCACGAAGGAGTTCCCCGATGCCAGAAGCAGAGGCCCCTTCAGCGACGGCCAGTACCACCCCTGTTCCCGGGAATCTGAGGAAACCTGCTTCAGCAGCTGGTCGATAATGTACACCTGGGGCTGCCCCAGGTACTGGTGGGGATACATTGCCCGAAGGGGCGCCCCTGCGGCAGGAGTCTCCGTGCCCACGGGCACCGTGGTGCAGGCATAGGTCACGCTGATGTCGTGCCCGTCAGCCTGGGGCGCGTATCCCGGCGTCACCCGGGTATCCGTTACCTCCGCAAAGGCGTACCGGGAGAAAAAGGCCAGCAGATCCTTCACCTTCGCCTCGTCCGGCTCGTCGTAGATACTCTTTCCCCAGGCATAGGGCAGCAGGGCTACCGCATAATAGTTTCCGGTCGAGCACACCGCGGTGTTGAGCACCCGTCCCTCGTCCTTCTGCACGTCGGTGAGCTTCCAGGTGGAGCCTGAAGGTCCGAAGAAGGCGTAGACGGTATAGGCGGAATACTCCGACCCTCCGGCAGCGGGGCCGAAAGGCACATGGTTGATCACAGCGAAAGCGCTGGAGGGAATATCCTGGTCCTTCGCCATGCCGGCGTTCAGGGAAAATCCCGCTCCCTCCAGGGGAATGACCTTCCCTATGTTCCACGTCCTCACCGTCGCCTGCGGACGCCCGGACTTCGTCTTTATCAGCAGGAAGGGAGAACCGGCCCCTGCCGTGATATCCAGGACCTCGCCGGGCGAGGACACGGAGAAATTGACGAACCAGTCGCTCCACCCGGTGACCTTCACGCCTGTGTACGCAGCCTCGTTCCAGCCTGCCGCCGTGGAGCCGAGGTACAGGTCCTGGTCGAAGAAGGCGTTGAAGTAGGGGGATATCCCCTTTAACCCGTGAGTGTCATCACCCACTACCTCGAGCATGAAGCCTTCTCCGGCTGTGATGGTCCCGTCCTTCATAGCCGCCCTGCGGCTGTCGGGCATATTGAGCGCCGCGGCCAGCCCCCCCTTCTGGGGCTGAAAGACGAAGGGCTCGCTGAACACCTGCCAGGAAAGCGCGTTCATGGCCGGCTTGGTCGAGGGATCGGGAAGATCCGCGGGATCCACCCAGGCCAGGGGTGTCCACCAGTCGCTCGTGGGCACCTTTCTTGTCTCCCCGGGCAGCACGTTCGGCCCCACAGCCGGAGGAACTGCTTTCACCACCGTCACCCCGTCCGGCTTCGTCCCCTGTCCGGGAACCGACGTTGAATAACTTCCCGCACCGCCGCCCGGGGGAGTCACTATATCAGCTGACGAACTGCCGAAAGACACAAAAAAACAAAAAAGCACCGACAACAGCACTGCAGAGTAAAAACTCCTGCGCCCCATTCCTGTTCCACCCCTTCCGACTTCCCTGCACGATCTCATTTCCGTTCCCCGGTATCCGCACCTGAAACTCATTCTGAATCTTAGGATAGTTTCGCATATTTTGCAATAAATACCGCATGCGAAAAAGTCTTTTCAGTCAGAAAGGGAAGTGAAAAGTGGAGGGGGAACGCCTTGCGGGGCTGTTGCAGGGGGTTATTGCCGGTTTTTCCTCCAAGCCGCGAGGAGGGCCATGCCGCCCAGAACGCCGAAGACTCCCATGAAGGAGAGGATCTTTCCGAGGCCGAGAACCTGCCCGCCGTACCCCATCACGAAGGGGGACAGGATGAACCCCAGGTCTATGGCGAAGAAGCAGAGGGATATCCCCTTGGGGCGGAGATGGTCTGGAAAAATATCCGGCATGAGGGCGAGGATGATGGGAAAGGCCATTCCCATGGCCACTCCGTACACCAGCCCGCCCAGGATGAACCAGCCCCGGGACGAGGCAAGGGGAAGAAAAACCAGGACTATTCCGAGAGCAGAGATGACCGGGCCGATGGCCGTTTTCCGGTCGATTTTGTCCATTACCCTGAATGCCGTGAGACGGAGCGCAACGGCCATGAATGCGTTGGGCACGACGAATACGCTCGCCGCGTACCCCTTCATCGTGAGGAAGGTGGGCAGATACTGGAGGGTGGATGAGTTCACGAAAGCGAACAGAAACATGGACGCTAGAACTGCCCAGAACCCGGGCAGGGAGGGCAGCTCCCGCCACGCACCCCACGGCCTGGGCTCTCCGCTTCCTCCCTCACGCCTCACCGGGGGCAGGGGAAGACCCGCGGGAACGATAGCGGCCTCAACGGCGGCTCCCAGGGCGAAGAATGCCAGGAGCATTCCCGAGGATGCGAACCAGTCCGCCAGCGGAAAAAGTGTCACCTGGGGAAAAACGTAGGCGATGGAGGCCCATGCGAAAGCGCTCCCCCGCCTGTCTGCGGGAATGGACAGCCCCTGGTACGATGAAATGGCAACCACCGAAATTCCCCAGAAAGCGCCGGAGATCCCCCGGAGCACCAGAAGCAGCAGGGGATTTTCCGTAAAAGCCAGGGGCACGGTGAAGACGGCCACGAGCCCCGAGGTCCATATCAGGGTCTTCCGGATCCCGATCCGCTCCGTCGCCCTCGCCCCCAGGGGCCGGCCCAGGGTGGAACACAGGTTGAACGTACTCATGAGCCACCCGGAAATTCCCAGGGAAAACCCCTGGCTCCGCAGCACCGACGGGTACAGCATGAAGATGGCCATGTATGCCTGGGTCAGAAAGACCACCAGCATTGAGATGAGGAACGTTTTCCGGTAGGATGCGTCAGCCTGCATTTACATTCTCCCCTGTTTCACGAAAATAGTTTTGATTTCCTTTTGACATTCCCGAGGTCGGGGTTATTATATCAGCAGTTACGGAAAGGTATTTGAGAATGGAATTTCCACAAGGAGGACATACTATGCCCGCAGTGAAGATAGCAGACCGTTTTTCATCGCTCCAGCCGTCGTCAATGATCAAAATATTCCAGGCCGCAGCGGCCGTGGAGGACCTGAGCAACCTGAGCATCGGAGAGCCGGACTTTCACACCGAGCCCGAGATCGTCAACGCGGCTGCAAAAGCCGCCCTTGAAGGGTGCACCCACTATCCCCCGCTCCAGGGATTCGAGGACCTGAGGAAGGAGATCTGCGCCTACTGGAAGCGCCATCACGGCCTTGAGACCGAACCGGAAAGCATCCTGCTCACCGTGGGAGGGCTTCAGGCAGCCCATCTCTGCTTCCAGGCAATGCTCAACCCCGGCGACGAGGTGGTGATCGCTGAGCCCTGTTTCACCGCATACTTCCAGCAGGTGGAGAACAACGGCGGCGTGGTGGTCCCCGTGCCGTCCAGGGAGGAGAACGGATTCTTCCCCACCGCCGAAGACTTTGAGAAGGCAGTCACCCCCAGGACGAAGATCCTGGTCATCAACTCACCCTGCAACCCCACCGGCGGCGTGCTGACCAGAGAACAGGCCGGGGGCATCGCAGATGTGGCGAAGCGCCACGACCTCTTTGTCCTCTCCGATGAGATCTACGAGGCCTTCATCTACGCCGGGAAACACGTCCCCCTCGCATCCCTTCCCGGCATGAAGGAACGCACAATGACCGTGGGCGGATTCTCCAAGAGCCACTGCATGACCGGCTGGCGCATCGGATACGCCATGGCCCCCGCCGAACTGCTCAAGGTCATGATCACCCTCTCCGTCTCCCAGACCTACGGCGTCAACACCCTCGCCCAGAAGGGCGCCGCCTTCGCCCTCGCCACCCAGGACGAAAAGGTAAAGGCACGCACCGCCGAATATGAAAAACGGGTCCGCTACTGCGCCGGACGGCTCAACACAATGCCCGGCGTCACCTGCCCCGAACCACGGGGGGCGTTCTACCTCTTCCCCGACATCTCCGGTACCGGCAGGAACGATGAAGAATTCGCCTGGTGGCTCCTAGAAAAGGCAAAGGTCGCTGTCATCCCCGGAACGGCCTTCGGGGCCAGCGGCGCAGGACACGTCCGCATCGCATGCACCCTCGGCATGGACGACCTCAAAAAAGCCATGGATCGCATGGAGGAAGCCCTCAGCCGGTAAGATGTGCCGTCCTGAAGTCTTGTCATCCTGAGGAGCCCCAGGCAACGAAGTGGGCTTTGTCATCCTGAGGAGCGAAGCGAGGAAGGATCTGGGCTTGTTTTGGCTTTGTAGTCCTGAACGCAGTGAGGGCCTGGTTCTGTTTTGTCATCCTGAGCGGCAGCGAAGGACCTTGCTTTTGTTTTTCCTCTAAAAACCACCCCGGATCCTTCGGGCGGTAGAACAGCCCTCAGGATGACTTTCCCCTTGTCGTCCTGAGCGCCAGCGAAGGATCTGGTTTTGCTTGTCATCCTGAGGAGCGAAGCGAGGAAGGATCTGGGCTTATTTTGGCTTTGTAGTCCTGAACGTAGTGAGGGCCTGGTTCTGCTTTGTCATCCTGAGCGGCAGCGAAGGATCTGGTTTTGCTTGTTGGAATCCCAAAATTCGGCGCACAACAGGCGGATCGAGTTTTTCCAGGTCTTTTGCCGCCCTCTCTTCAAACTCAATCCTCCAGGCCATAACGATCTGTCAATTCATCAAGCGAAACAGTACGGGAACTTCCGACCCGGAGATCGATCAGTCTCTGCTCAGCATCATAAATGTCTTCCAGGTCCTCAAGATGCCTTTCTATCGCCTGTCTGGCATAAAATGTTTTTGTTCGGCCTGTTCGTTTCGCAAGGGCTTCAAGGCGATTCTCCCAAGTCTTCAGGAAGTCTGATTGCAAGCATCTCCTCTCATCTCCTCCTTTCGCTATACACATATAGCATTTTATCATACTTTTGGAGAATCTCAGAAAGAGGTGGGTTTCGCCTGGACGGTAAATTTTTTCCCCAAGGACGGAAAGCCCCGGAGGAAGGATCTGTTTTTTGTCGTCCTGAGCGGCAGCGAAAGTGATTGTCATCCTGAGGAGCGAAGCGAGGAAGGATCTGGGCTTGTTTTGGCTTTGTGGTCCTGAACGCAGTAAAGACCTGGCTCCTATGTCATCCTGAGAGACAGCGAAGGATCTGATTCTCTGTCGTCCTGAGCGGCAGCGAAGGACCTTGCTTTTGTTTTTCCTCTAAAAAACCACCCCAGATCCTTCGGGCGGTGAAACAGCCCTCAGGATGACTTCTCAATTTTCGTCCTGAACACATTGAGGGCCTGGTTCTGCTTTGTCATCCTGAGGAGCGAAGCGAGGAAGGATCTGGGCTTGTTTTGGCTTTTTTGGGTTTTGTCATTCTGAGCGTTAGCGAAGAATCTGATTTTGCTTTTGAAAAGTCTTACCCCGGATTCTTCAGGCCTTCGGCCTTCAGAATGACACCCCCGGATCCTTCGGCGATAAAACCGGCCTCAGGATGACTTCTCAATTTTTGTCCTGAACACATTGAGGGCCTGGTTCTGCTTTGTCATCCTGAGGAGCGAAGCGAGGAAGGATCTGGGCTTGTTTTGGCTTTGTAGCCCTGAGTGCAGCAGGAAAAACCTGTGTTTCCTCATATGCTTATCGCAGGAAGTATTCGGTTTCGAGACCTTAAAAATCCCATAAAATAACGAGGCACCTTGATTTTCTGTAGTTTATAAATTACAATAGTGGCATGATGCGGATACTCCAGACCGAAACCTACCAGAAATGGGAAACAAGACTTCGGGACAATAGAGCGAAAGCCCTGATAGCCTCCAGAATTTTTCGCCTGGCTCATGGTCTTACCGGAGATGTTGTTTCGATCAGCGATGGGATCAGCGAATTGCGCATCCATTATGGTCCGGGGTACCGTATATATTTCAGGCAAAAAGGGGACGCAATAATAATACTTCTTTGCGGCGGCAATAAAACAAGTCAAAAAAGGGACATAAAAAAAGCCATACTTTTGGCAGCAAATCTCTCTGGAGGTGATGAAGAATGACCGAAAAAATCTGTGCATACGATCCTGCCGATTCCCTGGACAGCCCGGAGAGCATCCAGGTGTTTCTCGAAGATGCTTTTGAGACAGGAGATGCCGGTTATATTGCCAAAGCCATCGGTGTAGCGGCACGTGCTCAAGGAATGGCCTGTATTGCAGAAAAGACCGGACTCTCCAGAGAGCAGCTCTACAGATCGTTCAGCAATCAGGGGAACCCGACACTGAAAACCCTTCTGGCTGTAATGCAGGCAATGAATATGGAGATCACAGCCACTCCACGGCGTGCAGGATAAGGGTTGTATTTACCGGTCGAAGCGGAAACCGAGGTTCTCTACGCCGTCCTGAGCAAAGAAGTACCTGAGTTTGATTGTCATTCTGAGCGCCAGCAAAGGATCTCGCTTTTGTTTTTCCTCTAAAAACCACCCCGGATCCTTCGGCGATGAAACTGCCTCAGGATGACTTTCCTCTTGTCGTCCTGAGCGTCAGCGAAACTGGTTGTCATCCTGAGGAGCGAAGCGAGGAAGGATCTGGGCTTGTTTTGGCTTTGAAGTCCTTAACGCAGTAAAGACCTGGCTCCTATGTCATCCTGAGAGACAGCGAAGGATCTTGCTTTTGTTTTTCCTCTAAAAACCACCCCGGATCCTTCGGCGATGAAACTGCCTCAGGATGACTTTCCTCTTGTCGTCCTGAGCGGCAGCGAAAGTGCTTGTCATCCTGAGGAGCGAAGCGAGGAAGGATCTGGGCTTGTTTTGGCTTTTTTGGGCTTTGTCATTCTGAGCGTTAGCGAAGAATCTGATTTTGCTTTTGAAAAGTCTTATCCCAGATTCTTCGCCCTAAAACCAGGCCTCAGAATGACAAGGCTCCAGATCTTCCACCGATGAAAACCGACTTTAGGGTACTCATTTTTCAGGCATTGTGGAATCCTTGAACCATTCCTCGCTCAGATCGTTCCACCCGGAGTTTTCCTTTTCAACAAGCGAATTCTTTTTCTCCCGGAGCCATCCCTTGATTTCCTTTTCCCTTGCGATGGCAGTGTTCACATCATTCGTCTCCTCGAAATAGACCAGTTTGTGCACGCGGTACTTTTTCGTAAACCCCTCCACAAGCCCGTGCTTATGCTCGTACAGTCTCCGCTTCAGGTTGTTCGTAACTCCGGTGTACAGCACGCGATTGTTCCCGCTCGCAAGAAGGTACACATAATAGGAATGATCTGCAGCCATGATGAGAGGCACCTCACTTGATCGATTGATTTCGGATTAAATTTATCCTTTTGTCGTATTCAACGTCAGCGAAGGACCATGTTTCGACCCCAAGATCAGATCCTTCGGGCGATGGAACAGCCCTCAGGATGACAGGCTTTTGATTGTGTCGTCCTGAGCGCCAGCCCGGTTGACGTCCTGAGCGCAATAAAGGACCTGGTTCTGCTTTGTCGTCCTAAGCAACGCGAAGGACCTGGTTCTCTGTCGCCCCAAGCATAGCGAGGGGAGAATCTGTTTTTGCTTTTAAAAAACCTTTACCCAGATTCTTCAGGCCTTCGGCCTTCAGAATGACAATTCCGGTGTCGTCCTGAGCAGCGAAGCGAGGAAGGATCCCGGGCTTTGACGACCTGCATCTTTACCATTGATGGGAAACGCTTTCTTACCGGCAATTTCTACCTCCGGCGGGAATATACTTTTGAACGATGCCCAACATCTACAGCAATAACCACCATTTCCCTGTCACGAATCTCTGCCAGCAGCCGGTAATCACCTATCCGGTAACGCCAAAGACCCCGCAGCGGACCGCTCAGGGCCTTCCCGGAAGCTCGCGGATCCTGACAATTTTTAAGGTTGCGGTTGATATAACTCAGAATCAGGTGCTGCGTCTCCCTGTCCAATTTTCTTATCTTTTTTGCGGCCTCCTCGGCAATCTCGACCGAGTAACCGTTCATAATTCCTCCTCGGAAAAGCCGCACTCTTTTACAAAGTCCTCGAAAGGCACCGTTTTTTTTCTGCTCTTCAGCCAGGCTGTATAAACTTCCAAATCGTAGGCATCCTCGATCTTCTCAAGAATCGATTCCCTGGCAAACTGGGCGAGGGACATGTTTTTTTCCTTTGCATATTGTTCTGCCGCCAGTCGCTCCTCCGGAGTAAGGCGTATCGTCAGCGTCTTTTCCATCGTCGCCATTATCTTCACCCCCATCTGTGTTGCATTGTAACACAACGCTTTGCCCGGTCAAATCCTTCAAACCCACCCCAGATCCTTCGGCGATGAAGCCGCCTCAGGATGACTTTTTTGTTGTGGTCCTGAGCGCAATGAAGGATACGGTTCTCTGTCGTCCCGAGCATAGCGTGGGGAGAATCTGATTTTGCTTTTGAAAAGCCTTTACCCCAGATTCTTCAGGCCTTCGGCCTTCAGAATGACAGCCCCAGTTGTCGTCCTGAGCGTCAGCGAAGGACCTGGTTTTGCTTGTCATTTTGCTTCTCATTCTGAGCGAAGCGATCGCGGAGCATCCCGAGCATAGCGAGGGGAGAATCTGATTTTGCTTTTAAAAGGCCCTTACCCCAGATTCTTCAGGCCTTCGGCCTTCAGAATGACAATTCCGATGTCGTCCTGAGCAACGCGAAGGACCTGGTTTTGCTTCTCATTCTGAGCGCTCCTGTTCTGTCATCCTGAGCGTAGGAAGGATCTCGTTTTGATTTTTACGGCCCTTACCCCGGATTCTTCAGGCCTGCGGCCTTCAGAATGACAATTCCGGTGTCGTCCTGAGCGTCAGCGAAGGACCTGGATTTGCCCCTAAACCCACCCCAGATCCTTCGGGCGGGAAACAGCCCTCAGGATGACAAACCCGGGTGTCGTCCTGAGCAACGCGAAGGCTCTTTTTCTCTGCCGTCCAGGAAAAGCTTTTCACGCGCATTTTTCCCAGTCGCTGTAAAAAATTTTGAGCTCATTGTTGAGAAAATGATTGAAGGGCAGGATCCCGTCATGCTGCAGGCGGCCCAGAACGATGCCGGGGGCTATACCGATTTCGTCGGCGAAAGCAATGATATCGCCGCGAGAAAAAGATTTTTTATCTACAAAAGACCTCAGCCTGGATGGAGGAATGAGCTTATCCTGTGCGAAGGCGTCCGCTTCCTCCTCTTCTTTTCCGCTGTCTGTTCCACTGAACTCGATGAAGACTTCCTTTCGGCCGTGTTTCAGTATATGCCCTGCCTCATGGAAAAAAGTAAACCAGAGCTGGTCATTGCTTTTATAACGCATACTAAGCTGAATAACGGCCTTGTTTCCGATCCATCGCGTTGCACCGTATACTCCGCATTTCGGCAGTTCCGGCACGAAGAGCACAACAACACCGACTGAGGCACACAATTCCTTCAGTCGCGGTACGAAAAAATCCGGTTTTTCCCGTGTCAGGCGCCGTATTTCCCCGAGTACCTTCTGGAAACCGGCACGATTGTAGGGAGCGCAGGGAAAACCCCGTGCAAGAATTTCCCCCCGCCGAAGCCAGGCAGAGAGCGATTCAACTGAAAACTGAAAACGGGTCGTCTTACGGTAAGATACCTGGTATTCCTGAAAAACAGTCTCCCATTGATCATAAGAGGCTATTCCGAAGAATCGAAGAAGAGCATCCGCCTGCTCCACCTTGTCTTTTGACTTGGGAAGCCATCCAAGATCTGTCATTTTCTTTACACAGAATCTTTTCAGCCACTCTTTGGAGGACTCCATGCGCTCCCGTTCAGCGATACGGGCTTTGTCATCCTGATACTGCCGCTCGAGATTGCTCCAGAAGTGAGCCGGACGCCCGAGGACCTTCTCCAGTTTCCGCGCTGTCTCCGGAGTCAGCTGCGACTTTCCGCTGATGATCTCGTTGATGGTCTTTTTCGAAAGTCCCGTTCTGTCTGCAAGCTCAGCCTGGGTCATGCAAAGATCATCCAGGTAATCGGCAAGGATCTCCCCTGGCCTTACCAGATAGTCAGGAAAGAATTCGTTCTCGCGTATTTTACTCATGAGTATTCTCCACCCCCAATATTATGACAGCAGTTACTTTTGACCAATCCAAACCGCCATCATCGTGTGCCGGGATCGGATCATGTGAGGGAATAAAAATTAAACGGTAGGGATGATCCAGATCCACGGAGAGATGGTATTTGCCCTTCCTTTTTCCCCCTGCCAGTTCGTGACATCGGGACGGACCGCTCTTCGGAGGCCATAAATCATATAAGCTTTCTGCGGCTTTCAGCTCGGTCATACGTTTGCGTATCTTGTCGGCCCGCTTTGTTCCGTATACTTTGACCAGCCTGGCCCATTCGTTGAATTCCTTCTCAAGCTTCCTGCTGATAAAGGATATATCCAAAACCAACTCCGTCAATATTTATTAACCCTACAGGTTAATAAATAATACCTTTATATAGTTTATCACAACCTGCCTTGTTCTGTTGATGATAGTTCCGTATTTTTACAGAGTTTTCAGGGAAAAACCGGGTTCTCAGTCATTCCTCTAAAAAACTACCCAGATCCTTCGGCGATGAAGCCGCCTCAGGATGACAGCCTTTGACTGTCGTCCTGAGCATAGCGAAGGACCTGGGTTTGCCTGTCATTCTGAGCGCTCCTGTTCTGTCATCCTGAGCGTAGCGAAGGATCTCGTTTTGATTTTTACGGCCCTTACCCCGGATTCTTCAGGCCTTCGGCCTTCAGAATGACAATTCCGGTGTCGTCCTGAGCACAGCGAAGGACCTGGTTTTCATTGCCTCAAAACCAGATCCTTCGTCGCTATGATTCTCAGGATGAGATCCCCCTTGACGGAGCCGGTCTTGAAAGGTATCATTCATTTTATCTAATCACGTATAGTCTAATTATGATTAGACTAATAATAAAAAGATCCCGGGAAGGTGTTTTCATGTTCATCGGCAGAGAATCAGAAATGGAGCAACTGAACCGGCTCTACGGCGAAAAAGGGTTCCAGATGCCAGTGGTCTACGGCCGGAGGCGTGTGGGAAAGACCCGCCTGATCAGCGAGTTCTGCAGAAATAAAAAGACCGTTTTCTTCACGGCGATCGAACAGAACGATACCGAAGCCCTCCGCATGTTCTCAGAAGCTGTGCTTCAGGAGCTTCCGGGGATGCAGTCCTCCTTCATCACTTCTTTCGACTCCTGGGATTCAGCCTTCCGCTACGCAGCGGAATTCGCGAAAGATGAAAGGATCATCCTCGTGATAGACGAATTTCCCTACCTGGCCTCCGGGAACCCGTCACTCCCGTCCATCCTTCAGAAGGGCATCGACCACTACTTCACAGGAACCAGCCTTTTTCTCATCCTTTGCGGGTCGTCCATGAGCTTTATGGAAAACCAGGTCCTGGACTACAAGAGCCCCCTGTACGGAAGACGGACTGCCCAGTTCAAAATACAGCCCCTGGACTGCTTTGAGAGTATTAAATTCCTCTCCCTCTGGAAGAAGGATGAGAGATTCCAGGGGTATGGGATCACCGGGGGAATCCCCCAGTACCTCCTTGCCGCAGGACGTCACGGCAGTCTCAAAGAGGCAGTCCGGGAGGAATTTCTTTCCGGAAGCGGCGTCCTGCTCGAGGAACCGGCAAACCTCATGAAGCAGGAGATGCGTGAACCTGCGGTCTATAACTCCATCATCCGGGCCATCGCCGGAGGAGCAAGCCGCCAGGCCGAGATCTCCACGAAGGTGGGAATTCCGTCGAAAAGCGTCGCGAACTACCTGAAAGTGCTCATCGATCTGGAAATTCTCGAAAAACAATACCCCTTCGGCGAGACCAACAGCAGGAAAGTCATCTACCGGG
>Ga0209723_1004105_pt1 | contig 16681 bp, 6 predicted proteins | sample BiotimSIPDNA_2_FD_185750 | JGI IMG/M metagenome (GOLD analysis project Ga0209723, IMG submission 185750) | Anaerobic biogas reactor microbial communites from Washington, USA - Biogas_R2 time_0 SIP DNA (SPAdes) (version 2) | ecosystem: Engineered > Bioreactor > Anaerobic > Unclassified | place... | reverse complement strand
CAGTGCCATTCCCATGACATGGGTTGTCAGCTCGGGGTTGTTGACATCCTCGGCGCGGCGGTACTGGGGCAGCAGCATGCGGTCAGGCCCGATGTTGACGACGTTTTCATAACGAAATTCGTCCAAGGTCAAAAAATCAAGGAAATAACGATGATTGACGAAATTGCCGCGATACTGCTCACCCATCAGCACCACATTTGAAAAGGCAGTGAGGGTGCTGGCCTGGTCAGCGCCGAGGTGCGAAATGGTCAAGGACTTGGGGTTGTGCAAGCGTTGCGCGTGATAAACACGTTCATGGAAAGTGCGGTTTTCAAAAATTGGCAGCACTATTCCGTCGTTATCCTGGAAGGTATCTATGCAGAAGCAATCGTAATAAATTCCACCCCATTGGTGTTCTTGCAGATGATCCACCATTGTCTTGATATATAAGTCCACCCAAGTGCGTTCACGGAAGTCGCCCTTGGGCATCATGCCGCCATGCGAAGCGCGGAAATCATAAGCGCGGGCAGGCAAGCCACGCCATTTTTTACGGAAATAGCTCCATTGCGGAATGGTTTCAATAATATAGGTCGGTATCTGGTAGACCAATTGATATTCAGCGCCTTTCTGCAAAAAAGCTTGAACTGCTGCAGAGTCTTTGAATGTAAGCAGGGAGCCGGCGTATGGCATCATAGAGGCAGTTTGCCACAGCAAATCGCAATTCGAATTGGCGCCGGCGCGGAAACGGATTTTCTTCCAGTTGTCTTCTGCCGGTCGGAAGGGATAGGGACAAAGCGCGAACTCAAGCGTGAAGGCGCCGTCTTTACTGAGTGTCAAAGGGGCATTGATCAGCTGCATGGTCAAATCCCCCTTTGTGCTGGCCTTGACCCAGTCCTGCTCAAAATCAGCTACTGCCGGCCACAGCTTTGGCGTGTAAAAGCAAATCCCTTGCTTTATCTTCCCGAATTGCAGGAAGTAAAGATGCTTGCTTGACCATTCTTGGTGTCGGTTGAGGTCGACGGCGCCGACCTCTGTCCAGGTGCCGTCACAGCGGTGGATGAAGTCAACTTCCGGCAAACTAAGAGCCAAGGTGCCCTGGCTCAGGGTAAAGTCGCGCAGAGCGTTGAAGCGCAGGGTGTAGCGCATAAAGCCGACATAGTCGATGCTGACCTTGACTTGGCAGGTGAAGTCATCACAGCGGAAAGTGCTTGTGCCTTTCACCATGCTGCTGCCAGCTTCCCAATCGGCATCTTTGTCACCGCCCAGGACGTCATGTTGGTTGAACGTCAGGCTCATGGGAGCTGAAATCCAGGGATGCCGACCGTCAAGCCCGGTCAATTGCTGGAGCTGCAATGCCTTGTTGAACGTGAAGCAGTTATTCCAGGTGCGCACCTGTTGGTCATTCAGCTGCAAGTCCTTCCAGGGGGCAGGAGCAGGAGCAGTGGGTTGATAGATGCCGATGTCATTCAGCCAGTCAGGATGATTATACACGCCAAAGGCAACCGGCTCGGACGACTTTTGCGAACCGTCCTTGAAAGCCGCTTGAGCAGACAGCAGGTATTCACCGTCAGCAAACTCAGTAAGGTCAACCAATGTTTCGCCATCAGTTTTCCCGGGTATGCTTCGGACGAACTGTTCTTTTTGGCTTATCCGATAGTCAATGCGTGCTACATCTTCCTTGGTGATATTGCCGATGACATAGCTGACGATTGCCATTTTACGGGTATCAGGGTCAATGTCATAACGCAGTGACAGCTGATCGTCACCCTCTCGCAGCCGGATATGATCGAGTTGAATGATGTCGTTGGCTGTCATCTTGCGCATGTTCATGCCTATATCCAGCCAGGCGCTGTTTTCCGGGGCAGTGAACGCATGGGCGAATTCCTTCCATTCGCCGGCGGTCGGACGAATGTGGTAGCGGGACTGGCCAATGGCCTTGCCGGCTGCGTCTTTGTAGAAGAAAATCAGGATTCCATTGGCAGCAAATGAAAAGCTGTCGGTTGCGTTAAGCCATGCCTCGAAGATATAATTATGCTGCGGCTTGAGCACGATATTTTCGATGTAGAAGGCATATTGCATAGGTTCGCCAGAGCCGCTGGCTTGCAGGAAGGCCTCACCGACTTTGGCTTTGCGCCATTCGTTTTCAATGCTTGCCCCCGGCCCGGGCATTAGGTGATCAAACAGCAAGTGTCGGTCAAGCGACCACTGATCAAAATCAGTTTCGAAATCAGTCAGGTCAATGCCTTTTGCAATGCCGTCAATGACTGGCGCTACGCGCAAGTTGTCAATGCGCACTTGCGCTGTAACTGGAATGAGATCGAAGCGGAGCAATACTCGCGCTTTGCAGGTACCTTCCGGGATAGTAAATTCATGGCGCCGGTGCATCCATCGGTTGCTCATCCGGTGAAAGCGGCCATAAAAGCTGGGTGGCGTCTCTTTGCCGGGCTCAGGCGTGAAGGCGACGACGGCAAGCCAACCAGTAGTGGGAAAATTCTCGCTGGTACGGTAATTGAGAGCCAAGGCAAAGGTCTCGCCGGCTGTGACAGACATCTCATAGGAATAAAAATATTGCATTTTGGTTCCATTGCCGTTGACTACCAGCGCTCCGCGTTCAAGACCGGCTTGCGGAGCAATCACCGCTCCATTGCTGAGGGTTCCGCAGGTGTCTGTCGAGTCAAAGCGTTCCAGGATGGCTCTTCCAAAAAGCGGATGCAGGCAAACAAGCACCAGGAACAGGAAAACCTTGTTGATTTTACTATGCATGTCACCATTCCTTCTACATTGTCATTTTTTGTTTTTGAAAAAAGTAATCTAATATATTACAGTTATAGTTATTCGGAAAGTAGCACATTTTGTCACAACAGGCGATAATGACTAAAAAAAGGAGACTGGAGATGCAAAAGCCGAAAGCGAGAAAGTTTTTTACTTTAATTGAACTACTGGTCGTCATCGCCATCATAGCGATCCTGGCTGCGATGCTGCTGCCGGCTTTGAGCAAGGCTCGGGAAACAGCATTAACTGCGCGCTGCACAGGAAACCAGCGCCAGATAATGCTTGCTGTGTTCACCTACACCATGGATAATAAAGAATGGTTCCCCAACACCACCCCAGTTCATACTAAGCACTTCTACGACACGGATATCTATTATCAACTGGCGACCTATACTGGAATTGAGCCGAATCAATATCGTTACAGGGGTTCCTGGCACGACCGTCAGATATGGGCCTGCCCAGCAGACCTGTTCCGTGCCGAGAATTGGTCGACATCCCCTTACGGCAGGGCAGGAGGCAATCCTTCTGGCAGCTATGGGTTCAATTTTTATATGAGCAGCGGGCAACCCGCCTATAATGCGGGTTCTGGGGGAGCCGCACCAATGGCCAGGATAAACCGTTTTTCAGACCATTCCAGCTATATCTTTGCAGGCGATGGACGCAGGAATACATACGACGGCTTCGCAAGAGTTGCGTTGGCCATGACTACTTTCCCTTTCAGGCCAGCCAGCGTCGAATACGAGACTGACGGCTTGGAATTCCGGCATCACAGAAAAGCGGTGCATGTTTATCTGGACGGGCATACCGGCTCAAAAAGCATTCCTGAACTGCGGATGAAATATGGATACCTGTACATCGGCTATGAGACCTATCGCTGAACGCTTTTTCGCCTGATCAGCCGGTTTGACTTCATTAAGAAAAGACTCGGTGCTGTTTTTACCCCAAAAAGCGGAGACTATGATGAAAAATTTTCTTTCAGCCAGATCGTACCTGGCAACGGCCTTGTCCCTTTTTCTCTTTTTGCTGCCTGGCGCTGTAAAGGCGCAGAACAAAGCCGAGGGGAAAAAGCCTGTGCTGTATGCTGAAGTTCCTTTTTTGCAGCAGCAATGGCCCTCTGTCATTGCTTTTCGCGCAGATTTCGCCAGTTTGCTGACCGCTGCCGGAATGACACAGCCATTTCAGGAGGTGACTCTGCTCGCACAGGCTGGGGATTCTGAGCAGCCGCTGCCGCTCAGCATTCAAAAGGAGGACGAGGTCTTCAAGGTCCTGGTTCAGGTTCCAGGTGCTGACAAGCAGTCGGAAATCGGCGCAACGAAAGCCCTTCGTCTGCAATTTGGCGGTTTGCCAGCCAAGGCATCGCCGTTGCAAGCAACAGAAAACCTGGTGTGGAATGGCGATTTTTCTTTGCTGGACCAGGATGGCCGCCCGGTTGCTCTGCCTCTCCCGAAAGAGGCTTTCAACCTGGTTGAGGGAGCCGGCGGCGGCTGGGCATTGGCTTTTAACAGTACGGTGGAAAAAAGAATCCAACTTACTACTCCATGGATTCGCATACCAGAATGCAGCAAGCTGGAATATTCCTTCCGTTATCGCACTGGGGGCGGCAAAGCCCATCATTACAATGTAGTCGCCTACGCTTTTATCAATTTTCTTGACCGCGACGGCAAGACTCTGCCGCGCCAGGGCGTGTTTCGCACGCATGTAGAAACCAGCGATGGCTGGCAGGAAGAGCGCATGACGATTACACTGCCGCCAGAAGCCGTTGCAACTAATTTTGAGTTCAACAGCGCCAGCAGTGTGCCTGGTTCGGTCATCTTGGATGAAGTCAAGATAATTCCTGCCAATCTGCCGGAATTGCTCCAGGTGCGTTCCGAGGAAGGTAAGACATTCAGCCTGATGCCGGAGCATCCAGGCATTTTCCGTTTTGACCTGGGACCGGCGAATTCTCCGGTGATGCAGGGGTTTTTGCCGCTGACCCCGGAAACAGAGTACTCTGAAGAAAGGGGCTGGGGATTCGTCAAGCTGGCCAGGTTTGCGGCCAGGGACAAGAAACGGCCCGATGCGCTGTCCCGGGATTATCTGGCTGCCGCAAGAGCCAGTTTCCAGATACGCTTGCCAAAGGGCGATTATATCGTTTGGACGCTGAGCGGCGACTCCCAGGCCGACGGCGCCGTGCCCTATTTTTTCTTCAACCAAACTCTGCGCATCAACCGGAAAGAAGTTTTCCGAGATGACACGAAGCCGGCTGAATTCTTCCAAACTTACGATCTGCAAAATTACCAGCACTTCTGGCTGCCGGGAATGGATTACCATGATACGTTTACCGCGCCAAGATTTCAGGAAAAACAGTTCACGGCCAGCGTAGACAAGGAGTTCTTGCAGCTGGAATGGGAAAATTTCCCGTTGTGTGCGCTGATTATTTATCCAGCCGAGAAGCAGACTGAATTAGCCGGGGAACTGTCCCGGCTGCAAAGACGCCGAAAAACAGATGCTCAAATCAGGCTTGAACCCGGCCCGCAAGAAACAGCCTGCAAACCAAGTTTCCTGGAAAAGCGCAAGGGCTTCATCGTTTTCCGACGGCCTGACAGCGATCCGGTTTTCCCTTCCAGCCGTCCCCAAGAGAAAGAACGGCTGGAAGAACTGAGTACTTTCGCTACTCCGGAGCAAGTCGCCTCTGTGCATTTCTCCCTATATCCGTTGCAGGATTTAGGGGTTGTGCAGGCAAAGACCAGCGATTTGACTGCCGCTGGAAAGACGATCAAAGCCAGCCAGATAGATGTGCGCATGGTGCGGTATATTTTCCGACGAACCGGCGAAGGCGCTTTTCAGGTCGCGCCATTCCTGCTGGATTGCCGTGACCAGGTGCCGGTGCATGCGGAAACCTGCTGGACCTGGTATCTGTTGATTCGGGTTCCAACCAGCGCTGCCCCTGACACCTATAAGGGCGAAGTCAGCCTTTTCTCCGTAGGCCAGGGAAAAGTGCTGCAAAAGATCCCTCTGCAATTGCAGGTTCTGCCGTATCAACTGGAGCCCCTGCCTATCTTGCAGGGATATTATTACTATCCCTCCGAGCCTTGGTATGCCACTTTTTGGAGAGCCAATGTCCTGGGAGCTACCCTGCGCGGCGACCATGAAATCATGAAAATCATTGAGGAGAATGAACGGCGTGAGTTGCGTTTTATGAAAGACTTAGGGCTGAACAGCGTGTCATTCGGAGATGACGTCCGCGGCGATATGGAATTGGTCGATGGCGAAGCCCGTTTCAAAGAAGACAACCGCTTCTCCTGGTGGATGGATATCTATGCGTCCGAAGGCATGGGAAAAATGCCGTTTTACGGATTCCAGTCTATCGGCTGCGGCACTGGCAACGTGAACAAGATTTTCTGGCTGGACCGCAATAATGCGGCCCTGAAGGAGCAATTTTCGCCGGAATGGAATCGAGCCTACCTGGGGCTGATACGTCATGGCATGGAATTGCAGAAGGCGCGTCAGTGGCCCGAAATCCTGTGGTATGTGTCTGACGAACGCAGCAATTACCGCGAGGTCGGCGCACAGCAGGGCGTCGAGCTGGCAAAACTTGTGCGGCAGATTCCGGGCGCAGTGAGCATTGCCTCAATGAACGGGCCTTGGGAACACATCATGGTGCCATATTTGGATATCTCCATGCCGAATATCGCATTCCCGATTACCGATGAAACGCTGGAACTGCTGAAAAAGCATCAGTCAAGACTCTGGCTGTACAATTGCGGGTCTCAGCGCCTGACTCTTGGCCTTTATCCCTGGCGCGTGAAAGCCGGCGGGCGTTTCCAATGGCATTACCGCTCGTATGGCGAACAGTGGGACGACGGCACTTGCGGAGGTGCCAGCAAATATGCGATCAGCTTTAACAGCCCTAAGGGCGTCATCCCAGCACTGGCTGCGCAAACCGTTCGAGAAGCCATCTATGACCATCGATACATGGTGACACTGGAAAAAATGTTGAGCAAAGCCAAAGAGCTGCTTGCGGAAAAAGACTCCGCCGCTCTGCGCAAATGCGTTGACAGCGCCGAAGAATTGATTTCCTTCACGCGGTCTCGGGTTCCGGTAGATGTACGTGAAGTCATCGGCTTTAATATTGATCCGCGGGCTGCCGGCGCTGCTCTTGGCGGGGAGTTTCGCGATACGGACAATCTGGAGCGCTGCCGTTGGAGCATAGCCAGTTTGACGGCGGATTTATTGAAGGAGATTGCTCATGCGCAAAAGTAAAATCCAGTGGAGATTACTGCCGCTCCTGCTGTCATGCATCCCGGTTTTCGGTGCGGCTCCCGGGGAATTGCCCGTGGCGAAAGCCGTTCAAATCAGTGAGGCGATCAGCCTTGATGGGCGGATGCAGGAAGCATTTTGGGAGAAAATTCCCGAGCAACATCTGCGTCACGCTGTGGGGCGGCGCATTGCGCCATTGCAGGATACGTCTTTTAAAATCGCCTATACAAGTGATTTCCTGCTGGTCGGGATTCGTTGCGCCGAACAGGAAATGGATAAACTAAGCTTCCGTGCTGAGCAACGAGATGACGCCCAGGTCTGCTCAGATGATTCCGTCGAATTCCTCTTGCAGCCTGGCAATGGTTTTTACTACCAGTTTGCAGTGAATGCCGACGGCATGGTGTACGATGGCAGGCGGCCGGACGCAGAGGGGATTACAGCCGCACAGATGCGGGGCGGACTGCTCTGGGACGGCGCCTGGGAGGCGATGGTTCATCGTGACCGTGATTATTGGTCTGCGGAACTGCGCATTCCCTTTGCCATCCTTGATCTCGGCATTGGCGGAGCGGACGTCTGGCGGATGAATCTCGGACGCACCGAGTCCCGGCTGGGATACAGCAGCTGGGCGCCAGTTGAAAAGGGCTTCCATGACTTGCCGCGATACGGTGAGCTGCAAGGGCTGCAATTAGACAGAAACTTCTATTGCTTGGACCTATCCCAAGTCCAGATGCCGGAACTCTGCGTAGGAAGCAACCGCTTGGCGTTGTCAATTCCCTGCAAAATCGCCAGCGGGCAATTTCAGTTGCGTCACTCCCTACGCATCTGGCAGCCTGGCTTGCTGCCGGAACGCCGCCAGGTTGCTCCTTTGCTGACAGTCGAAAACGGCCAGCTTGCGGTGAAAATGGACTTGAATATCAGTCATCCTGAAATCCTCCAGGAGTGCATTCTTGAAGTCTGCGATATGGACGGTCGCTCCCTGGGAAGCCTTACGCATCTTTTCTGGCCGCCCAAGCCCCTGAAAATTTCCTTGCCCTGGAGCTTCTTTTTAAGTGCTGACCGGACTTTGCCGGTGCTTTGTCAACTGCAAATAAGCCCGAACTCAACCCCGGCCGCCTTGCAGCTGCAATTGTACCGCAAAGGCTGGACGCTCCCGACTCTCAAAAAACACGTCCTCCTGCGAAAACCCGGCGCGTCAACCCATATTCTGCCGTTGCGGAAATTGCCGGAAACCGGCGAATATCAACTGCACTGGAAACTGGACTTCCCAGGCGCGAACGAACCAAGCCAAGGCACAGAATCATTCTTCTTCCTGAAATAGTAGTAGCTCAGGATCTGTTTTATCCGCAGATGACGCAGATGAACGCAGATTTTTAGAGCGTGCGAAATCTTGTGATGAATACTTGTATGCCTTCAGGGCGCCGTATGTAGTTCAGGCTTCAGCCTGCCGTATGTAGTTCGGGTTTCAGCCTGCCGTACGTAGTTCGGGATTATGTCTCGCCTTTTCAGGGCTTCAAATGATATCCCATTCTCACCCAGGGCGGTGCCGACCATAGCGGGTATGTCACGCGCCCCGTTGGGGTTCTTGTCGCTTCGCGACTTATGGCAAATCTTACTTTACTACCATAAAACTTCGCACATTAACGATTTTTTAGAGCACCTCTAAAATCCACAAAAACACGCAAAAGACGGGAAAATCCGCCTGTAAATCCAGAGAATCCGCCTGTAAATCCGCCTGTAAATCCGCCTGTAAATGAGCCTGTAAATGAGCCTGTAAATGAACCTGTAAATGAGCCTGTAAATGAGCCTGTAAATGAAACCGTAAAAAATGTATATAGACTTATTTGTAGAGCTCCAGGCATCAAAGGTCCCTCTATCTTTGCACAAATTACCAAAAGCCGTGCGACTGTAAAACGAGTTCTTGCAGAACTCAAAGCAAAGCAAAAAATCGAATTTCGGGGTGCTCCCAAGACAGGTGGTTACTACTGCGTGGAGGACGAGGCTAACGGTCACTAATCCGTCGGCGCCCTTTCTGCACTTGATGCTCTGCGGCTAATAGCCCTGGCGGCGTGAACATGCGTAGGTCAACCTTCGAGCTGCCACAGATAGAGCTTTAGTCTCATGGTGCTGCTTGGACTGGGTTAACTCGCGGCAGGTTACCTGGGCATCCAGCCCAGACGCCAGTGAGCGGATGCGGCAGGCGGATGTACAGCCCCGCGAACGGACGGGAGACGGTGAAGCTCCAGACAACCGATGCAGCGGCATTGGCCCGGGTCAATTTGAGGACTGTGCTGTCTTCCCGGAGCGTTGTTTCTAACACGGTCTGACCCTGGTCGTCCCGGATGACGGCTGGCATGGCCTTGGCACCAGAACCACCGGAGAATTCGATGGCAACGTCCTGGACTCCAGCTGGCACTTCGAAATATCCGGTGATGTCTTTGTGGGTCGGACGCAACAGGGTGTTGTAGTCATGCCCGGCGCCGCCGATGAAAGCCCAGCGCAGGGCTTCGTCCGGCTCGAAGATATAGCCGCCAAAGCCAGGATTCAGGGGCAGGCGGTAGCAACCGGTCACCGGCAGCACGGCGGTGAAGCGTTTGCGGACTTGGTTGGGGTCAATGCTTTTGTCTAGCGGATTGAAGATGAACTCGCCCAGTTCGAGGACGTGTCCGTCTGGGCCGGACAGCCGGAGTTTGTCCCGGTAAACTCTCATGTAGCGGTTGACCCAGTTGTACAGCAGGGAGAAGCCGATGCTTTCGCCGGCCTCGCCATAGACCAGCAGTTCAGACTGAAAGCGCAGCGGCGGAAAATAGGCATGGAAGCGTTCGCCGGCAGGGGCGGCAAACGTCTCCACGCGGTATTGTGGAATCTCGAAACGGTTGATTTTGAAAGTGGACGACTGGAGGAACTGGGCAATATCAATCGGCTTGCCATTGTAGGTGATTGTGCCGGTCATGTTGACCAGTTCGCTGGCAGCAGCGAGGATTTTCATGCTCATCAGCGGTGTCTCGTCAGCATAGCCGTTGATGATGACATTCTGGAAGGAGACATCGCCAAATTCCGTTTTCCAAGCATTGTCGATCACGATGAAGACCGGTGATGTTTGGAAAGTCTTTTCAGCGGTCACAGTGATGTCCTTCAAGTGATAGGTGACGTCATTGGCCCAGCGGTTACGCAGCAGTAGAAAGGGCCGGTCCGCAGTCATGGCGATGCGGAGATTCTCCAAGTTGACGACACCGCCTTTGGAACCCTCGCGACCAATAGCGGAAATGGCCGTAGCTGGACAGGTAAAGTCGCAGTCGCGAATGGTGATCGACAAAGGCTCATGGCGACTGCCGACAAAAATGTCAATGCCGCTGCCAGAGTTATTGAGAAAGGTGGTCTTTTCCACTAAAGCGTTGACGCAGTAGGTGTCGATGCCATCAGGCTCGAAATCAATGCCGGCCTGGGGCGCCGTGCCTTTGGTGTTGCTGAGGACGCAGTTGCGGATGACGATGTCACGGATGCCGGCGACGGTGATGGCCTGGCGGTGATTGTCGTCAACCAGGCAGTTTTCGATCAGGACATTGCGGGCGCAGAGGATGCTTTCGTCCATGATTTCTTGGCGATAGGGTTCGTCTGCCGGGTGGATGGGATCGCGCTCGGGTCGAGCTAGGCCGGTGACGCAGATGCCGTCGCCGCCGCTGGCTCTGATGGCGAGGTCGCGGATGACGAGGTTTTTGACGCCGTAGGCGCGGATGCCATAGCGCCATTCAGCGCGTTCGTATAGTTCGGGATTCTGATAATCGGGTTTGCGCATAGCGATTTCAGCGTCTTTTGCGCCGATGATGGCGACGTCACGGCAGCCATGCAGGTTGAGCAGGCAGTCGCGTTTGTCCTTGAAAGCGCCGGGTTTGGCCAGCAGCTTGACGCCCGGCTCAAATACGAATTCGAGTTTGCTGCGCAGGAACAGCGGCTGAGTGACCCATGGTTTGCCGACCTGGTCCAGAATGATGCGTTCCGCGCCTGAATCAATGGCTTTTTGGATGATTGCGGTGGCGTCTTCCGGGTCAAAACCGAACGAACTCACTTTGACCTCGGCAGCCAGCAGTGGCGCAACTGCGGAAAACAGCAGCAGGGACAGTGAAACAAGCGATTTGTTGAACATGGCGTTGAATTAACCTTTCTAACAAAGATAAGTAAATTAGGCGAGACGCTTTTTCCTGCTTAAAAATATAGCGGTCGTTGATGCTATTGCAATGCACCGTATTTGAATGAAGGAGGTTGGATGCCGACTGCTTAAAAGGGAACTTTTCCTGCGGTTTGCGGTCACAGCAGGCAGTACAATCCTCTGCGCAAGACGGTAGTCCGCTTGCGCCCATGAAGTTCAAGATGTTTCCGTTGTTTGTGTTCGAAAAAGTCGCGGTGTTTTTTGATTCCACTGTTTGGCGCCAAGGAGTCAAGACACCCCGCGTCTCCCTCGCAACAACGGCAGGCTGGATTGGTCTGGCTTGAACAAGCATCACCCTCAATCACACTGGAGATGGCATTATGAAAAGCATTAGAAAAATCGCCTTGCAAGGCGTACTAGCCGCTATCGTGTTAAGCATTGCGCCACTGTCAGTTAAGGCCGCTGGGGAGGCGTCCAGCCCGGCCTTGACTACGGCGCAGAATCTTGAAGATGCCTTTGTCGAAGTCGCGGACAAGGCCAAGCCGGCCGTCGTCGTCATCACGAACCGGCAAACTGTCGCCCCGCGACAAACGATGTTTTCGGATGGCCGCGAGTCAATGGGGCCGCAGGACTTTTTTGAATTTTTCTGGGGGCCGAACAATCCTTACCGCTCGCCCCAGCGCGAGCGACGCCAGCGCGAGCAGCGTCGGCCAGCGCCGCGTCCGCGTTCCGAAGCAGTGGGCAAGGGCTCTGGCGTGCTGATCAGCGCAGATGGCTATCTGGTCACCAACTTCCACGTCATCAAGGATTATGAATACCTGGAAGTCAAAACAGCCGACGGCAAAGTCTATGACAATGAAAAAGACTCGGATGCGGTCACGGTCGTCGGCATTGACGAGGAAACCGACCTGGCCGTTCTCAAACTCAATGGGCCGAAGAATTCTTTTCCGTTCCTGCAATTCATGGATTCCGACAAGCTGCGCGTCGGCCAGTGGGCAATCGCGATTGGCGCACCGTTTGAGCTTGATTATTCGGTGACTGTCGGCTGCGTCAGCCAGACTGGGCGCTATAATCGCGCAGTCAGCAACTTCAACAACTACATCCAGACTGACGCCTCTATCAATCCCGGCAACAGCGGCGGGCCTCTGCTCAACATCAAAGGCGAGATCATCGGCATCAACCAGTATATTTACACCGGCGGCATGTCCCGCGGCAATATCGGACTGGGATTCGCCATTGCCAGCAACGTAGTCAAATACGTGACAGATTCGTTGATTGCTGACGGCGAAGTGGCACGGGCTTTCCTGGGCGTGGCTATGCAGGAGCTGGACGAGCAGCTCATGAAGCAGTTTGACGTTGAGTCCGGTGTCTTGGTCAGCGATGTCATTCCTGGCGAAGCAGCGGAAAAGGCCGGCGTCAAGCCCGGGGACGTCATTCAGAAGGTCGGCGGCAGGGAAGTGACGACCAGCCAGGAATTGCTGCAAGCGGTGGCTAAGCACCGCCCAGGCGAGGACATCGTGTTGTCCGTGGTGCGCAACCAGAAGAAGCTAATGTTTACGATTAAGGCAGGTCGCCGACAGTCTACCCAGGTGGCGCGCAAGGATGCGCCAGTAGAACAGGCGACTGACGAGCTTGGCCAGCTCGGCCTGGTCTTGCAGGAGGAAGACGGCAAAGTGGTGATCAAAGAAGTGCTCCAGGACGGCGCCGTGGCCCAAGTGCGGGACGAAGACGGCCGGCAGGTGATGCCAGGAGACATCATCCATGACGTCAATCAAAATGCCGTCACCACAGTGGCGGGAGTGCGGGAAGCCCTGAAAGAAACCCGCAATAAGACGGTCGTGCTCTGGCTGGAGCGCAAGAGCCGCAGCGGTGCCTCCATGCGCTTCTTTATCGCTATCCCACTGCCAGATGAGAAAGATTAAACATAAACGGTGAAAACTTGCCGCTGAAACGAAAAACCGCCGCCCGCGCAACTCGCAGGCGGCGGTTTTTGTTTGCCACTCAGAGATATTGGCAATGTGCGAGATCTTATGATGAATCCTTGTATGCCTTCAGCCATTGTATGTAGTTCAGGCTTATGTCTCGCCCTTACAGGGCTCAAAATTATATTCCGCTTCACCCAGGGCGGTGCGACCCTGACGGGCCGCTTGCCCTGGGCTGGTATGTCATGCCCCGTTGGGGCTCTTGCCGCTATGCGGCTTATTCCCCGTACAACAACACCCACACACAAAAAAATCTGCGTCATCAGCGTAATCTGCGGATAAACAAAGCCCTCGCTGCTCAGATATACTCGACTGTTGCTGGCGGTTTCGGGGTCAAGTCATAGAGGCAACGGCAGACTTGGGGCAGGGCGGTGATACGTTGGCAAATCCGTTGGAGAGTGGGCCAGGGCACGCAGGTAGCAGTAGCTTCGCGGCCATCGTGGCTGTCGATGCAGCGGATTGCGATGATCTGGCCGAATTCGCGTTTGCCGTCGCGAATGCCAGTGGCGCGGTCGTTGAACAGCACTGCCAGGTACTGGAACGCATCCAAGCCGCTGAGTTCTTCTTCAACGATAGCGGTGGCGGCTCGTATGGTGGCCAGACGTTCTTCAGTGACTTCACCGATGATGCGAGTGGCCAGGGCCGGGCCTGGGAAGGGAATGCGGTGACTGATTTCACGCGGCAGGCCGAGCAGTGAAGCCACGGCGCGAACGCCGTCCTTGCGCAGCGTCTTCAAAGGTTCGACCACCTGGTAGCCGTATTCCTTTTCCGGGTCGATGCCCAGCTGGCTGAGGATGTTATGCTGGCGCTTGATGCCAGCGACCGTCTCCTCAATGTCGGTCAGAATAGTGCCATGAAACAGGTGTTTGGCGCCACTTTCCCGAACTAGCCGAACAAAGATTTTCTTGTAGAACGTCTCGGTGATGGCAGCACGTTTTTGCTCTGGATCGGTCAGGCCCTTGAGGGCATTGAGGAAGTCTGCCCGGGCGTCAACTAACTCGACGTGGATGCCGAGGTCAGCGAACATCTTGACGACGTGCTGCGGCTCGCCTTCGCGCATCAGGGCGCTGTCAACAAAGTAGGTCTTGAGCTGCTTGCCGATGGCCTTGTGAGCCAGAGCGGTGACGACTGCGCTGTCAACGCCGCCGCTAAGGGCGTTGATGGCGTAGCCGCTGCCGACTGTGGCGCGGATTTCCTTGACCTGGGCATCGATGAATGACTGATAGTCCATGCGCTGAATATCTCCTTTATAGGTAATTGGGATGGCGGAAGATTACTCTTCCCCGAAGTAGGGATTGAGGCTGATGGAATTGAGGATGCGCTTCTGGCCGATTGCGCCGCCGGGTGTGTCGTCGCTGAGCCAGTCGCTGAAGGTGATGGCAATGTCGCTGCGCAACGCCTTGAACACGATTTTCCGAGTGACGATTTCGCGCCGTTTGGCGCTGGCCGGCCAATTCTCCCACCCGGCCGGAATCCGGAATTCGTAGCCTTTTTCCGGCATCGTCTCGCCGCCGTCAATGTTGGCTTCCAGGACGACATGCTGGCGTTCGTTTTTGAAGTTGGCGATATCGTCCGGGTCAGCAGTGACGTAGGTGAGGCTGTACACTCGACCGGGCGTGAGGCCGGTGGCGGTTTGAGAGACTCGGTTGGGGGCCTTGGCGCTGCGGGTGAAGTGCAGCACCGTGTCTCCCAAGCTGGCATTGCCAGCCCGGCGGCGAAGGTGATTGCGGCCATAGCCTGAGATGGTCATCGGCTTCAGTGAGTCTGGTTCGGCTGGGGCTAAGCGCCAGTCAGCCGCATTCTCTTCAAAGTCGCCGCCACGCAGGTGGCCGGGATTGCAGGTGAAGTTGTACTGCTCAGAGAGCATGGTGACATTGCCTTCAACGCCGTAATGCCGGATCAGCCGACCAATCCAGCGGGCGTATTCTTCGTCAGTTCGGTTGATGTCATAGCAGCCGACGCCGAACAGCCCAGTCAATTCCGGATCATTGGCGATTACGTAATAGAAATAGTCGAAAACGTATTTCATGTCAGTCTGGGGGTGCGTATTGCAGTTCCACGTGCCTGCCGTGAGGTAGCCTGACATCATCATGGCCATTTTGCTGGCAGCGTCAGGGGCGCAGCGGCGCGCGGTGCGAAGGTGCTGGTTGAGCAGCGTCATGTACGACTTCAATTCCGCCTCGTCGGCAACGCCGGTGACATACGTCTCCATCAGGAGTTTGCCAGTGCCGCGGGAGGCGTTGGAGACACCGGCCAGGAACGGCAGATGCAGCGGTCGGCAATTCAGGTACCCTTTGGTTCCAGCCATCCAGACGTACACGGTTTTGTCAAAGTCAGCCAGGCTCCAGCAGGCCTCGGATACGGCGTTGAGAATAGTCGGCGTGCTGGAAGCGGCGATTTCATCAAGGGCTCGGCCCGAGGTCGTCAGGGCCGGCGGCGCGGTACGGATGCTCTTGGCCATGACGTCTGCTTTGGTCCAATTCTCGCCGGAGAAGCCCCCTGAACCGATCAGACGTATGCCGCGTTCCTTGATTTCCTGGTCAACAGTTTTTTCCAAGTCGCTTTTTGGTATCCAGGCATACGAGCAGATGTGAGTGTTAATCGAATGCCAGAAGTGGCGGCGGAAGAAGTCCAGGTCATAGCGGAAATTGACTGGGTCGTTGACTGGGACGATGGTCATGGGAAAGAGCATCAACTGCGGCACAGTGCGAATGCTCAGGCGAGCGCCAGGCTGCGCGCCACGCACGCGCACAACGTGGTCGCCAGCCGAAAGAAAACGCATGGCGTCAGAAGGCTCGCCTGGCCGGAAGCGGACCATCGCCGTGTCTGAACCATCCAAAAACGCTGCGGCTTCAGGCTGCGGCTCAGAGAAGCCGACAAAGACCCAGCCATCACGAGCCAGAGAAAATGGGAACTCGCCATCGCGCAGGTCAGCGCCGACAAGTTCAGACACTAAGTTGTTGAGACGCCGAGCCGGTGGCTCAGGCCTGGGCGTGATAATGCGGATGAGGTAGTCGTTGGCCAGGACAACATCGCCGTCCGCCCTTCGCACCAATTCCAGGCGGAGGTGGCCTGCACCGGGCGGCAGGGCAGGCAGAGCCGCCCGCAATTCCTGGGTGATAGGCAGGCGATAGCGGAGCGGTTCGCCAAAAGCGTCAACGTCGTCACGCCGGGTTTTGACGTGCAGGTCAAAGTCGTCCGCAGGCCCGGGCAGCGGCCAGACAATGGCGATGTCGAGAGCCTGGTCGTTGACAGGAATGGCGGTCAGGGGCGGTGTGACCGGGATGATGCGGCGGATGTTTTCCAGCGGCGACGTGGGCGATTGCGATTCAGCCAGAGCCCGTTCAGACATCGGCTCAATGAACGGCTGGCACAGGTCAAGGATGCTGCCCGGCTCCGGATGGGGAGCATAAATGTCAAACGTGTATAGGCCATTGCTGCTTTCAGGCATGGTGACGACTTTTTCGACTTTCACCCATTCGCCGTTCGTGTTTTCAGGAAATAGGTCGGTGCGGACATCGTTATACCAGCCTTCATTGAAAATCAGCACAGCGCTGGTCTGGCT
>Ga0209723_1004101_pt1 | contig 16688 bp, 12 predicted proteins | sample BiotimSIPDNA_2_FD_185750 | JGI IMG/M metagenome (GOLD analysis project Ga0209723, IMG submission 185750) | Anaerobic biogas reactor microbial communites from Washington, USA - Biogas_R2 time_0 SIP DNA (SPAdes) (version 2) | ecosystem: Engineered > Bioreactor > Anaerobic > Unclassified | place... | reverse complement strand
CATCACAAATCCTGATAAGTTTCGCTCGGTCCTCAGCGGTCAGCGACTTCCAAAGCTGGGGGTTAAAAGCCACCCGTTTAAGATCACGATTATGCTGCATAAATGATTTACGTTCGAATTTCTCGAAAGGCATGGTAAGCATTAAGCGGGTCACTTCAAAATCACTCAGCTCATCAATCCGATTAACTGTGCTCCTGGATGTTTCTATTGGGAGGCACTGGTCAGCACGGCTCTGATAGTAGGTGCGAAAATAGCTGGTCAGTTCGGCCAGATCAACCTCGCCTTTGGCATCTGACAGAGTCAGCATCCCTTTAAGCAATACTGGCTTATAGGACATGCTCATATCACCGGTTTGTACGAATGATAAGAAGTCGTCCTTCAAAGTGGCAACAGTACGTTTTTTTATCCCCAGGGCGCTGCGAATCTCATCAACCCGGTTTCGGTAAAAATAGCGATATGTGGCCCGGCCCATCTTCATCTCCAGGTCCGGACCCGGGGATATATGGCCATTGTCGATCCAGTTACGCACGGTATTATCATCCACATACAGCTCCAAGGCCAATTGATGGGCTGATACCATATCCTGAATCTCTTCCTGCCAGTCAAACAAATCCACAATCTCATAATCCACCGCATAGACATTGTGGGGCAGGATCAGATCCGGCTTTTCACCCAGAAGATAAGAGGCGTGTTCCTCGGCAATCTGCTCAGGTGGGGCGAGTACCAGACCCCCGGGACGGTACTCTTTCTTTTTCAGCAACCGGTGCAGATTGACTGCGCGGTTAAACCGGTTGCTGTCATCAACAAAATCAAATACCAGCAGAGCCTCTTTCCCTTTTGCTTTGCGAGTTCCCCGCCCCAATTGCTGCATATATATCACTCGCGACAGAGTAGGCCGGGCCATAAACAAAACCGACGTTTCAGGGCTATCCCAGCCCTCATTCAATATATCGCAGGCGCACAGCACTCTGACTGCCCCTTCGTGATAATCGCGCAGAATCCGCTCCCGCTCATCCCTCTTCATGCGGCCGTCCACCGCCTGGGCAGGTATACTGTAGTCCCTGAAAAGCTCGGCTAATTCCCGGGCGTGGGCGACACTAGCACAAAAAACTACTGTCTTTTCAGAAGGAACATAGTTGAGATAGGTCTCCACGATCAAACGGTTGCGCTCGGGCAGATGTATCTTTTCATCCAAATCCTGAATGTTGTATTTTACACCGTTAAAGCGTACCCGGGAAAAATCTATATTGGTTTTCACCCTTACACAGCGTATCGGCACCAGTTCACCGATCTCCACCGCGGTTTTAAGATCTAGACGATGGGCTTCGTGTTTGAAGATCTCCATTATAGATTCCTGATCGTGTCGTTCCGGGGTAGCGGTAAGGCCCAGGAGGAAACGGGGCTGGAAGTATGAGATCACCTTGCGGTAACTATCGGCGGCAGCATGGTGGGCTTCGTCGATGATAAGGTAGCCAAACCGATCTGGGGCGAAACGCTCCAAGTTCTGATACAGTCCCTGGATGCTGGCAACCACCACATCAGCCCCGTTATCGTCCTCGTAATCGGTAACTCTCTTGGTCCTGGCTTGGGGCCACAACTGCCGGAACCGGTTTACCGCCTGGTCCAGCAGTTCCAACCGGTGAGCGATAAACAAAGTCGGCAATCCCATCTTCTTGGCATCCAGGACAGCCACGGTGGTTTTGCCCGTCCCTTGGGCGTCCGCGATCAGAGCCATGGAGCCTTTTTCCGAGCGCCAGGCTTCAAGGTTGCCCAGGCACTCCTGCTGATGCTGGCGCAGTTCCAGAACCTTCCCCTTTTGATAAGGAAGATAATCGTCGCCAACCTCGAAATGGGGATCCCGCCCAAGGAACTGACGCAGCTCTGACTTCACCTGTTCCCTTTGGTTGGCCAGCTGCCGGTAGGTCCAGATATAGACCTGCCAGCGCTGATAAGTCAGGCTGTTCCTTTTCAACAGATCATCCTGGTATTTGTCGATGGAAATCAAGGCGGGATTGTGGACCTGTTCCCCGTCGATCTCAATCGCGTACTTCTGCAGGGAAGTCTGCAAGACATAATCGATATAGCGATTATTGCCGTAAATATCTTTACAGGGGTACTCGTTCATCAGGTATTGGGTCTTTTCCAGCCCGAAAGTCTCAGTAAATATGTCCACAAACAGGTCTTCGGCTGGGGTGGCAGCGTCCACGCAGTTCATGGGGTTATCAATCAGGTGGTCAGCCAATCAGTCTCCACTCTCCTCCTAGCTCCGGGGCAATTCTCGTACTTGTGAAAATTACTAATAGATACGCCGGGACGGAACAACTCCCCGCACGCCTCCCCGCGGGTTATCAATATCACCAATATACCTAGGTATGAGGTGCACATGCAGGTGCATGACCGTTTGTCCGGCTGCTTCCCCGCAGTTGATACCGATGTTATAACCATCAGGCCTAAACATTTTATCAAGGTGCTTTTTGCATTCCTCCACCATGTCACCGAGCGCGCGACGCTCTTCCGGGATACTGGCCCAATAGTCCTCAACATGCCGGCGGGGGATTATTAACATATGTCCCTCGTTTACAGGGTATCTATCATAGATGGCAACGGCCAGATCATTTGAGAAAACAATTTCTTCTGGGCAGCAGAACGGGCAAACCAGGTTCATTATTACCTCCTGGGATTCAAAGGTTTTAATCATCCGTCGATGAATTTCCAGTCTGTTACTTCGACATGGAACAGCCTCAGTTCTCTGGACGTTCTCAATGTCATAGTATCAAACCTACTTATAATAATGATGGCTTAATAATGGGGAATTCTAACTTCACGAGTTCACCACGCACAATTTGGAGCTCTGACACTACTTCGTTATAATCTCTGAAATAGGTCGTCTTCCCCTGCCTCTTTTTGGCGTATCCACTAGCTCCTGCATAGCGAATACTGCAATCGTCTAGTTCAAACCATACTCGGCCTTCGGGATTGTCGGGGTCAATTAATTTTACTTTACCTGGATTCCTCAGGTGAACATTAATCCCCCTAGCCCCTAGATCCTCAAACAACCGCCATTCTGGTTCAGTTTCTAGTAGTAGTTCTTCAATACGCTTCGCTCGATCAAGAGCTAGACGGGTGGTCCAGCGATGCATCCTAAATGGATTGCCGCGCTCTTCCTTATTCAGATTTCGTACGGGATTGTTGAGCTTAACGACTTCACCCAACTTGTATAAAACCTGATGTTCATTTTCTCCTCTATTGCTGTTCCATGGAGTATTTATATCCTTTCTCAATACAACCTCCATGCCAATAACCTCGGCTTTATGGGTTACTGCTCCTGGCTTGCTAATGGCTTGTGGCGAATATATCGCTACCCATTTGGTTTGATATTGACGCAACTGTGTTTTTAAAAGGGGCATATAGTAGCATCTATTTTCGATTATCCATTCAAGATGCTGAGCCGGATCGGCTCCCCTTAACACGCCAACTAAAGCTGCTTCAGTAGCGGCGACGCGCCAGGCCTGAGCATGACGTTGAATATTATAAGGAATAGCTCTCCGGGATGTCGTAAATCCGCCCTCGTTCAAAACTCCCTGCAACCACTCCCTTAAATACTGAGTATTATCCGGTAAGAAAGGTAAGGCCCCTACGCCGATCCGATTCAAAGATTGCCACAGCTTACTCTCTTTAAATGACTGTTCTTGTTGCTGGTAGGGAAATAAAGCTGCCGCCTGTATAACATTTCTTCGTACTGAATTCTGTTCTACATCATTTTTGTCTAGTTCCAGGATTGCATCTCGATAGCGATGCATAATGTTGATGGCATCCTCAGGCGGGCCAAATGATTTATAGTTTTGAAAATATTTTTCTGATGCATCCACTCTATATTTCGCATCCAAGACCAGATGTATCTTAGGCCAATCTTTGTTTTCAAGGGTAAGTAAAAAATCTGGTCTTTGCGGAATAAGCATCGGCTCGCCACTGAAGCTAGGATTATAAGATACAACAATTTTTTTACCATCCTGCCCGTCGAAGGGGACTTGAGTCTTATATCCATGCTGTAATAAAACCTGCAGCCCGTTAGTCTTTATCTTTAGAAGTTGCTTGGCTGGGATTTCCTGCCCCGTTTCTTCAGATACAATTCGCAATAGAGCCAAAAAGCACCAATATTCATATAAAAGACTCAGATCCTTCAGTGATAAACGCATCGGCCCGCCCTCAATGCGCAATCCCAGGATTAAAACCATGCACGCCCGATATGCCTCTTTGTAACCTGGCGAACCTAATAATTGCATGGAAGCAAACCCCATTGGAGCTTCTCCCTCCGCCTTAGCTATGGGTTCCAACTTCTGCATAAAGATAATCTTTGATTCAAGCACTTCTAGTTCTTTAATAATCTGTTTGCTTTTTTCCGTCGGCGTGTCTTTTGCTTTATTCCACCATCCGATTTCTTCAAGCCGTAAAGTATTAAGACGTCGTCTTATCCTCTGTAATTGCCCGGCCAACCATTTATGTTCCACTGTGTTCAAGGTAGGTTGGGGTCTGTTTTCATATATTTGCTGACGCACGGCCACACCATTATTAAGTATGGATGGACTTCCTTTCCCACTCCCACACCGTATCGTGGTACGAACGAGGGTATCTATATGTTTGATTTTTTCTATTCTAACAGTTTCGACCTCCCGCTTTAATCCGCGGATCGGTCGTCTAGCTACGTATAACAAAGCCCGTTCTAAGTCATCGACAATGTTCCGCAGCAGGACTAACCATTCAATGTTACTGGTCTTGTGTATGTCTATTTTCGTCCCTAACTGATAAGTGGACTTTAAATATTCCATCGCCAAACCGGTCATAATTTCCTGGACATTGGCTAAAATTTTTTCATAGTCGGAGCTATAATCCAGTTTGGTTGGAAATACTTCAACTTCAAAATCGTACTCAGGAACATTGTCCACCAACACCCTAAATTCGGATCTGCCTACTTGTGAACGAAAGTTTACATACCCAAAGATACTCCTATAGTTATCACCTGAATCTATGCCTCTTAATAAGGACGGATCGCGATGAACGATTCTCACTCGTGAATCAGTTTCATTACAAACTGCATAGAGTCTATAATCTGTTTCCTCATAGAGCCGGGGGCCCATAATTTGATCGGAAAAGGATCCAATCTCTTCAGGGATTCCTTGGCGCCGAATCGTTTCCCATACTATCCCCATGCGTTTGTTAGTGATTGCTAACCTTCCAGGAGTGTCAGCCCTTGGCAGTACAGCAGGCAACTTTTCAGTGGATTGACTCAACCTGAGCTCCACCTTATCCGTTTTTAATTCAAAGAGGTGTTTCATATCGATCACATCCAGAATGAGGTAAAGCCTTCGTTCATAAGTCTGTCCCACATCAAGCAAAGACGAGCTGCCGTTCGTGGGAATCTACTATCCTGCACCGCCGAGGTACGCCCTTCATTAATCCAGGTGTCTACCACTACCTGCACATCTGATTCACTAGTTAATGTTTTGCCCGTAGACCAAGCCAATAGATCTTGTAATACCTGTCGAATTGATGAACTTCCCCCAATAATTCTGGGTAATACTTTCATTTGAATAGCCATGTCCAGAGGGTCGACTTTCTTGCCTTCGCTATCAATAAATGAAGAAGCCATTTCCCGGGCATTGAGTATAAAAAGAGCAATTTCATCGCGGACTCTAAATCCTACCTGTAACTGAGCTTTAGTTAGTATTTTGTTGATCTCGGTCAGGGCGTCTATTACTTGGTTAATATCTTGTTTATCCTGATCGGTTATGTTAGTTAACTCGCCTAATCGCAGTGCTCGTGGATACCAAACTTGAACTGGCCAAACATCGATTTTTTGACCAGGTTCATCATGGACACTTCGCTCCCATGAACCCAGATTTATATCTGAAAACTCGATCGTAAAAGCACGATCCAAGACCTTGCGGCTAAATCCGTTAGTGCTTTCATCCATATTTACTGTGCCCACAATGGCCAAGTTGGGTGGAAGGCCTTGATTAGCCCATAATTTGTCCCCATCGCTTAACTTCTGGTTTACTAGTGGATCACTTTTATAACCACCACCTTCATCGATAGAGCGATCCTCTATCCGGCTCAATACTTCAGCAAAATAATGTTCCACTCTTGCCAAATTCATTTCATCGATGATGCAGACATACTGCTGTTTTTTGTTACCCCCTGCATCTCTGGCAAAGGATAACAGATCACCAGGACGGAAGATTCCTGACAAATCACAATACCCTAGAACATCTGAACTATCTGTCCAATCTGGCTTTACCGGAATTAGCTGTCTCTCTGCACCGGTGGCTTTAGCAATTAGGCTAGGTAGCTTAGACTTACCTGTCCCAGAAACCCCCGCTAAAATAACAAACGGCTTCGTTTTCAAAGCCGCAACATAAGTGGCAATTTGCCATGGCTCAAACGTATATCCCTGTGAAATAATCGATTGGATTAACCCGGAGACTTTCTCGTCAATGTTGAACGGTTGCATTTCTTCCGGCTCATCCGGGCTAGTGGAATCCAACCTACAAAAATCAGGCCATTGCGTTTCGGGTTGCATATTCCGTAGTCTTGACAATCCTGCAATAGTGAAATTAAATAAATAACCTTGTTTGACGGCTCCTGTGATATCTAAGGGGCCATCGGTAATATTGAGTTTTAGTATTTCGGGAGATATCTTTTGAAGTGCGATCTCGGGCAAGAGTTGATGGCAAGCAACTTTCACTAGTCTACCCATTTTGTTATTATAGTCCTCTATATTTTGGTCCGGGCTTAAGGACTCTACCGCCTTAGATAACGCGCGACCCACATACCTTATGGTTCCCTTTGCATAATGCAGAATAATATCGCCTAGCTTTATCTCATTTAGGCGATCCCAGTGGCCAAGCTGCCCGCCACTTTTTGATTTTATAGGTGCCCAAATATATCCTCCAGAACTTTCTTGTGATATGTTTTTACCCTGATTAACCCACCATACATTAGGTCCGATCTCTTCCCTGTCAATGAACGTTTTCAATATGTATTGGAAGGGTATATCCGTTCGCATTAAATCAATATATGCATGTTGATCAATGGCCTCGTTTTCTGTAACGTCTTCTGTTTCCTGATCATTAGAGGTTCGCGCCAGTATTTGCTGATAGGTTTTATCAAATCGACTCTTCAACAACTCATTTAACTCATTATTACCATCCCATCTAAGTTGAAGCGTATCTTTATTAAATCTTCTTCTATCTACATTAACTAACTTTGCTTTGTATTGATAACCGTTCAACCGCAAGATTACATCTTTGGTTTCGCCCCGATTTAAGTGGTAACCACCATTGGCCTGTTCAAAATCCTCTATAAATGGAATTGGGACATGACTTCCGTACTTGAATATTGATAAATCAACTCGTTTTCTTCCAATCAGACCCGGTATCCCGGCAGGTTTTGACCAACTACGAGCAGTTTTCTCTTCGGAAACAGATTGATCATCTGATAGCTCATCCTGGTGGAGATCCACTATTTCAAAATCCCTTGCTCTAAGATAATTGTTAGCTTCGTCTCCACCGCTGAATGAATTTACCGGTGTTCCCGTTGCCATGGAAATAATGCGCTTTACCGGGTACAATTTTTCATTATGGGATATGGCATATTTGTGATTCTGTTTACTTTCCCAACCCCACCACTCTGCACTTGAACGCTCTTTTTGATCGAATTGTTCCATAGCTTTTAATACATCTTCACGTGTACATTCCGCTATCATCTTCCCAACCCCTATATGTTATTAAGCAGCTTTCCCCTTAAGCGCACGACAACTTGCGACACCATTTGGCTGCGGTTTGCTGTCATCGATATTCATCTTGGTTATATCGTTGTGCACCATCTGTAAAAGTTTTAAGGCGGACCCTCTTCGGCTTACAGGCAGATATTCTACAAATTGTGAGCATTTTCCTTTTTGATTACATATATTAATACGGTCGTGCTGCGGCGGAACGAATGGGCATGTTCGCGACGAAGCGTTAGTTTTTTGACGAAAAGATGCCCTATCCCTAAATCGCCGGCTTGCATAAGGCTTATCGGCGGTCACTCTCTCAGTGTCACAAGATAGCACCACCCGTTATGAACAACGGCCAATCCCTCTCAAGATGCAAGAACTATTAGGTCGTGCCTAATAGTTCTTGTTAGTTAATTATATGACGCTCGTTTGCCACAGCTTTTCAATGCTGGAATTTTAGAGGAAGGGCTCGGGTTATTCCTATCCCGTAATTTTCTTTCCCTTCACCTCTCCCCCCACCACCTAACCCCTCCCCCAGCTCCTCCTCCCACTTCTGCAAGACCTGGGGGAAATTGGCGCGGCCGAATCCGATCCGGAAATGACTGTCGTCGTAATCATAACAGCTGCCCGGTAAGATCAGGATGCCGGCTTTGGCTGCCAAACGATCAGCGTAATCAGAAGCCGAGATCCCACCCCGGAAGGCTGGAAAGGCGATGGGGCCTCCACCGGGACGCAGCCATTCGAATCGGTCCTGGTGGCGGGTAAAGAATTGCTCCAGCAGCTGCAGGTTGTCCTTTATGAGACCGCGATTGCGCTCCAGGATGGCAGAACGGTTGCGCAGGGCCAGGTTGGCCAGGAATTCGGAAGGGGCGCTATTGCAGATGGTGGTGTAGTCTTTATAGGCGGCCATCGCCTTGAATATGCTGGTGTTACGGGTGGCGATCCAGCCGATCCGCAGGCCCGCCAGGCCGAAGGATTTGGACATCACCCCCAGGGACACGGCATTTTCATAGACGTCGCAGGCCCAGGGCAGGGGCTCATCGTCGTGCTCCAGATACCGGTAAACCTCGTCCGCAAACACGATGATATCGTGGCGGGCGGCCAGGTCGAATATCTGCTTCCATTCCTCCCGGCTGAACAGGTGGCCGGTGGGATTGTGGGGGCTGTTGACGATTATCAGACGGGTCCGGGGGTTTATCAAGGAATGGAGCTCGTCCAGATCCGCCTGCCATTTTCCCGACCGTGGACGGAGTTGCCAGCCGCTGACCCGGCATCCCTTAGAGCGGGGCAGTTCACTCAGAGACTGATAGCAGGGCATCTGTACGATGACATGATCGCCGGGTTGGAGCAGAGCGGCCGCCATGTTATGGATGGCTTCCTCCGCCCCGCTGTGGACCAATACCTGCCCGGGGGCGATGGTCCGGTACATGGAGGCGATCTCCTCCCGCAGCACCGGGTTCCCCTGGGATTCGGTATAGCCCAGCCACAGGTCGAGGAACTCCTCCTGGCTGCCGGCCTGCATGTGGAGCAGCTCCCGGACCGACATGGACTCGCAGTCGGAACAGCACAGCAGGTTGGGGGTTTCGAATTCATAGCGGGCGAAGAATCTCTCCAGTTTGAAGTCACTCGGTCTCATATTGGCTCTCCCCTAACCGGTTAATGTTGAATGGTCTTAAGGCATTATACACCGCCCCGGCCTGATTGGGGTACCAACGGCGGCGGCCAGTCTGATTGGTGTTGGGAAGCGGATACGGCAGGGCGAAAGGAGGGAATGGTTTTATATTACTTCCAGGGGAATTATCGAACTGAGAGTTTTACCTCCATATTCAAACGGCAGCATTTTTACTTTTACCCCAAAAACATCGCTGAGGTTTTCTGCCGAGATGATGTCTGCGGCTTTTCCAAACAGGTATTGTCTTCCCCTACCGAGTATCAAGGCATTATCAGCCAGGCGCATCGCATGCTCAGGATAATGGGTATTGATAATACAGCTCAGGTTACCTTCACGCACCACTTTTTCCAACATACTCAACACCAGGATCTGATTGCGGAAATCCAAGTGGGATTCGGGTTCGTCCAGAATGAGCAGCTGTGGTTGGGCGGCCAGGGCGCGGGCGATGAGTACCAGTTGATATTCTCCGCCGCTTATCTCATTACACTTCTTTCGGTACAGGTGAGCGATGCCCACCTGATCCAGAGCGTGCATAGCGATGTCATAGTCTTTTTTCGAGGGCATCGAATAGACTTTGAGGTGAGAGCAACGGCCCAACAATACCATGTCGAGGATGGTGTAGGGGAATTTGGCGCTGCTGGTTTGGGGAACATAGCTGATCTTCTCCCAAATGTTGGTTCTGTTTCTGCCGGTGACCGGCACCCCATCAATAATGGTATGGCCACTATGCCACTTCAGAAGCGTGGTTATGCAGCGCAGCAGAGTGGTCTTGCCGACTCCGTTGGGTCCCAGGATCGACAATATCTCGCCTTCATTGACAGCAAAATTGATGTCATCATAGAGTAGATTGTCCAGCGTGTAACCGTAGCGGCCGTGTTCTACTATCAGTTTCATGACCATTGACCACCTGATTTACTTAATAGGTAGGCGAAAAAGGGCGCCCCTACCAAGGCGGTTAAGATTGACAGAGGTATCTCAGTACTGACCAGGCTCCGGGCCAGATTATCGATCATCAAGAGATAGACGGCGCCGACGGATAAGCAGGCGGGGATCAGGTTCTTGTGATTGGGACCCACGATGATCCTGCAGATATGGGGGATTACCAGTCCTACCCAGCCTACGATGCCGCATACTGACACCGATGCTGCGGTTATGAGGGTACAAAATATAATCACCATAATACGGGAGGCGTTGATATTGATGCCCAGAGACCGGGCTTCATCATCGTCCAGAGAAAGGATATTCAGCCGCCAACGCATGATGATCAATCCCACTATGCCAAAACCAATTATGGGAGCCACCATCATCAGGTCCTGCCAGGAAACATTGGCCATACTGCCCAGCAGCCAATAGGTGATGGTAGGCAGTTTGCTGAACGGATCGGCCACATATTTGATGATCGAAATCAAGGCCTCGAAGAAAGCCGATGTGATCACACCAGCCAACACCAACATATATACGGATGAATCGCCGCCTTTAAAGCGACTTATGGCGTAGGTAATAGCCACCGCACAGATACCGAAAAAGAGTGCCATGGTTTGAATCATGAATATGGATCCGGACAGGAGGATGGCCAGAGCCGCCCCAAAGCCAGCTCCGGCCGAAACTCCAAGTATCTGTGGACTGACCAGGGGATTGCCAAACATGCCCTGCAGGGCGGCGCCAGCCATAGACAAGCCGGCGCCCACCAACAGGCACATCAGAATGCGGGGAAACCTCAACACCATGATCACTGAAGTATCGGTGCCCGGGTAACTGCTGGGCAGATTAAATGCCTGCCCCCACAGGATGCCCCACACCGCTTGAGGCGACACATTATAACGGCCCAAACCGAATGACAGGACAAACACCACCAACGGCAATAGGACCAGTATCACCTTGGTCAGCAGTGGAATTCCATGCCTTTTGGGAGCCGCCTCCCAGCTCTCGATGTGTGAAACCGGATCCATTTATTCTTTGGTGCGGGCTTTATAGGAACCGGCATCGCTTGATGGTTTCAGGATAAGTGCCAGCTCCGCATCATTCAGATTGTAATTATAGAATTTAGAATAGTGATTGCGTATTTCGGTCTCGATATTATAGTAATTAAAATACTGCGGATACACTTTTTGAGCTGTCCACTGCAGCATCAAGGCGCCGTCGGAAGTCGGGGTAAACCACCGGTATACACCCAACGGGATCTTATATACATGACCGTCCTTGACCGCCTTCAGGTTACTCCAATCCTGACCGGGATATTTGTTGTTGTAGATGTCCTCCGGTTGAGTCTCGGTGAAGTTGGTAATAAAGATATAGTCGGGGTTCCATTTGTAAATCTGCTCCATGTTAACCACCGCTACATTGGACACTTCCGCCGCAGCATTTATGCCCCCGATGGTCTCACACCAGTACTGGCTGTAGAGGTTGGAGCCCCCCACCTTGATGGTTTTTCCGTCATCTGTATACAGAAACATGATTGTCTTCTTTTCCCCGGCGGGAATGGTCTGGGCTACCTCTTTCACTTTTTGGGCCACGGCTCTGCTGTGATCGATGATGGCTCCGGCTTGATTCTCTTTGCCCATCACCTCGCCAATAAGTTTCGCCCATTGGCTGAATAATTCGATGGCGTCGGTGCCATTGGTCTCCATGCCTACTGCCCGGATGCCCACCGCTTCAAGAGCGTCTATCTCCTGCTTATTGGTGTTCAGGCAAAAAACAACCTCGGGTTTTAGTTTCATCAGTTCTTCGATATTGGTTTCGTTGCCTTCTACGAAGCCGGTCGGAAGATTGACTATGTTGGGAGCCAAAACCGCCAGCATTGAGCTCTTGGCGGCAACCATGGAAGACGGATTTATCCCGACCAGTTCATTGATGCTGCCGGTGGCGGCCAGGTAAGCAGCCGGGATGGGGCGGACGCTGGACATGGCAACCCTTTCATACTGCTTTTCGATTACGATGTTTCTTCCTGCTTGGTCGGTAATGGTATAAGGGAATTTACCTTTTTCAGCAACCGCCGGGGTGCCAGATTCTTTACTGGCATTGCTGCTGCAACCCACGACGGTAAAGATTATGGCGACTGATAAAAGCATAATGATAATTCTACTGCTAAGATGCTTCATAAAACATTTCATCCTTTCTTACTGCTAACGGCGCGAATTGTGGCTTAGTCGCCCACTACCTCTTCGCATGAGATTTCAAAAAACAGATCATCGGGATCGGCCGCGATTATCGCTTCACTCAGCTGGTAGCGTAAACGATGCAAATAGGCCGTTTCCTCTGGGGTCAGTGTCTCCCCGGTTTGAGCTCTCTTGCCTGCCAGCTCCGACATTCTGATGAACTCAGCGGGTATCATGCCTTCTTTTACCCCGAGGCATAATTTGCGGTTTTCATAGCCAATTTCGAAATAGTAGTGCCCGCCCCCCGGGCAATATGCGCCCGGCTTATCCATAGAATAAGCTTTGTCGAGTCCGAGACGATCGTGGGTCTTGACCCGCAGCACCATCTCGACCGCATCGATCACCCCTTGTCCTCCCGGACCGATGCCGCTGTAAAAATAGAACTTACCCCTCTGGGGCACTTGGTCGGTCAATTTGGGGATGCCCCACAACATGATCTTATAGGCCAGGGCTACACCGCCGATCATGTTATAGCCGTGAAACTTGATCAAGTCCTCATAGCCTATTTGTAGAATCGCTTCCCCATCTCTGATAGAAATTCGAGGTAAATCGACAGGATACAAATTTTCACCACCCACCTATGTATTGGCACGATTGTTTGCGAATCTTCACCCCCAGACTCTAGATTTGTGCGCGCTCACTACCACTGATGCAAATAATACCACAGCTTTCGATAAATTTGTATAAATTTATGTATAACTTTATATTATATTTGTGTCCGAAATGTACGGCGTCATGGGCCCATTCAGTATAGATCAGCAATCATGTATGCGCCGGAATCAGCTCTAATCATTTCCGCAAAAAAACCTCCCCGAGGCGAGCACCCGATTCGCCCAAGGGAGGAATCACAAGAACATATAATTAATCTATGCGAATTTCGCAGATGTGTAGAACAAGCTCTCCCCTAACCGGTTAATGTTGAATGGTCTTAAAAGGAACCTCACTGGATGATGGAATGGCTGTGGATATAGAATTCTTCCTGGCTGGGCTGGATTTTCTTCTCCATCTTCTCCAGGCTGTCATCGAAGCGCTCGGCTTCTTGTTCGTCTATCTTCATCACCGGGCTGTCATAGTAAACCCATTTCCTCCCGTCCAAAGCTTCCGGCTGCAGTTCTTTTACCATCATCGCGGTGCATGACATGAACCAGATAGTGTTCGACGCACCCCGGTATATATAGATTATAGAAAGCTTTCTTGGTGATCTCTTCTACTCTCGCATGATCCGTCTCTGCTTCATTCTTGATCCTGATCGTTTTGTCCATCGATAAACCTCCGATAGTTTGCTGCTCAATATATTCCTGTTTCATTTGTATTAAATCATTAATATCATCACGATGTCGATCCTATCGTGCCGATGAACGGCAGGATCAAGGCGGAGGAATTCCTCCTGTCCCTGGGGTTTGACTGAGCCGAGGATTACCCCCCCGCCCAAGCTCCATTACCTCTACCTGCGCCCGCTAACGCCACAACGGCCTATATCCGATGTTTATGCCATCGCCGCTTGGTATAAAGACTGAGTCTATTTGGCGCTCTTCCTGGACATTTCACTCATGCAGCGGCCGCAGACATTGTGGCCCTTGTGTCTGTTCACTCTGTCCACGCTTCCGCAGAATATGCAGCCGGGCTCGTACTTCTTCAGAATGACCTGGTTATCGGCCACGAAGAATTCAACCGGGTCGTTGTCGTTCATACCCATGGTAATCCTCAATTCTTTGGGGATGACTACTCGTCCCAGTAAGTCAATTTTTCTTACCACACCTGTCGCTTTGATCAATTTTTGACCTCCTTTGTTTAATTAAAAATATTAAAGATTAGTGTTGGCAACATAACCGTCTCCTTGCCTAATCCAGTACTTGTCGCCATCGGTCTCGATCACGATGGTGCCTTCCCAATCGGTGCGGTGCACCCGGATCCCGAGTCCGCGCAGGCGGGCCAGGATGCCGGGATGGGGGTGACCATAGCTGTTACCGGCACCAGCTGATATGATGGCAGTCTCGGGATGGACCTGGGCTAGGAATGGTGCACTGGTGGAGGAGCTGCTGCCGTGGTGGCCGACCTTCAATATCTCGGCGCCGATGTCTCCGGTCAGCCGCTCTTCGGCTTCCTTGCCGATGTCGCCGGTAAACAGGAACTCCACTTGACCGCAGTCCAACCGGGCCACCACCGAATTATTGTTCACCTCTTTCCAGGTTCGTCCCCCCGTCAGGATCTGCAGATGGACCTGGCCAAACTCATATACCTGGCTATTATCGTGAACCCACCGGCAGCCTTCGGCGGCTACGCTCTGCTCCAATGACTCATACCAGTCCGACCGGGCCGGCAGGCCGCTGTCCAATACCTCCTTCACCTCAAACGCCTCCATCACCTCGGGCAGTCCCCCGATGTGGTCGCGGTGGGGATGGGTCGCGATCAACAGTTCGATCTTACCGTCGAGTCCTTGCCGTTCAAGGTATTCTACAACCGCTGGGCCGTCATCCTGATCACCGCCATCGATGAGGATATCAGTGTTGTCTGGCAGCTGGATATAGATACAGTCGGCCTGGCCGACATCCAGGCAGTGGACCTTGATCTGGTCGCCGCTGCTGATATGCGCGATGGGCACCGCTGCCGGCGCTGCCGGTCCAGTCACGGGACCACCGGGACCATTCCCCCCATGGGGAGGACTGAGCCCGATTACCCCGAAGGTTATCAAGGTGACCACCGTCTTGGTCAGCCGGCCCTTTTTCCGGGCTTTACTTGGGGATGGATCCGCAGGGCTCCCCGCCCGGACGATGGGTTTTTCTCCAGTCATCACCCCCTACCCTTACAAAATCGCACGTCTCCGCTATGCGCGACATGGCCCGTTTGCCGATCCGCTCTTCCAACTCGGTCAGGCTGCAGTTGGTGGTGAAGAAGGTGGAGCGCCTGGAGCGGTACCTGAAGTCGATCAGCCCGTAAAGCTGCTCCTCCACCCATTCGGTCCGCTTCTCAGCCCCCATATCGTCAAGGATGACCACATCGTCGACCTTGCAGCGATGGACCAGCTGGGCATGGTCGGTTTTGCGCCCCCGGCTGCTGTATGATTGCCGCAGCCGCTCCAGCAGGTCGTACACCGGGATGAAGGAACACCGGAAACCGGGATACTCCACGTCCTCCAGAACCCGGTAACTGCTGAAGGGCTTACCGAACCGGTCCGGGTGGGCTGCCATCATCGCCCGCACTGTGGCCACACTGAGGTGGCTCTTGCCGGTACCGACCGGACCTTTGAGCACCAATCCCCTGCCCCGGGCGATGTTCTCCAAGCCCCGTTCGGCATAGCGGCGGCATTTGCCCAGGGCTTTCTCCTGTTGGTCGCAGCCCGGCTGGTAATTGTCCAAGGTGGCATGGACCAGGCTGGGGGGCACGCCTACGTATTCCCAGACCGCCTGAATCCTCCTTCTTTGGGCCTCAGTCAAAGAAATGTTCATATTCCTCCTTCTCCATGTCCCAGTCGTCCTTGCCGCTCGGGAGGTTGGGCGCCCGCTGCCCGGATCGCTGCCTTCTCCGCTGCATGTCCAACTGGTAGAAATTCTTCCTCAGTCTCTCGGGACTATGGATATTGGTCAACCAGAAATCGTCCTCCTGGCTGAACCGGATAACCTCTCTAAGCAATTCCTCGTCTATCTTGTCAACCCTCAGTATCAGGTCCATAGCGCGAGACCATTCTTGCATATTCGGTTCCTTGAAGTGTGGGATATTGGCCTTGATCTTGGTCCATAGCAAGGTTGCTAATTGGTGAGGAAGCATGTCAGGAGTGAATTCTTTTTTATTTCTCGTTGTCTTTTTATCTGTCTTTGATTCTGTCTTTGATTCTGTCTTTGATTCTGTCTTTGATTCTGTCTTTAACTCTGTCTTTAACTCTGTCTTTAAATCTGTCTTTAGCGGATTGGCTGTTCCCGGACTGGCCGGGGCTGCAACTTGTTCAGGGGTTGTACTGGAGTACAACTCCTGAGTTGTATCAGAGTTCAACTCCTGAGTTGTATTAGAGTTCAACTCCTGAGTTGTATTGGAGTTCAACTCCTGAGTTGTATTGGAGTTCAACTCCTGAGTTGTACCGAAGTTCAACTCC
>Ga0209723_1004099_pt1 | contig 16698 bp, 16 predicted proteins | sample BiotimSIPDNA_2_FD_185750 | JGI IMG/M metagenome (GOLD analysis project Ga0209723, IMG submission 185750) | Anaerobic biogas reactor microbial communites from Washington, USA - Biogas_R2 time_0 SIP DNA (SPAdes) (version 2) | ecosystem: Engineered > Bioreactor > Anaerobic > Unclassified | place... | reverse complement strand
TCCGGCTTCTTTGACTTTCTCATAAATGCCGGGCCAGAACTGGCTTTCTTTGCTGAAGATATTTTTCATTAATTGCGCCGGGACGCTGGTGTCTTTAGCTGTGCGGATAATTTCAGCGTTGAACTGATTTTGCCAGACGTCGACCAGGGGTTTTGCAGCCTCCATGCCGCATTTGGTAGCCGCGCCGCTGGCTTCAAGGCCGCGGTTTGGGCAGGCCTCGCTGTCAACAAGGCCCTGTTTGATCATCAGCCCTGCCAGGAGGTAATAACTATTGGTTGATACCAGTTGTTCTGCCAGTTCAGGGGTCTGCAGCCAGTTTGGGGGGCCGGCGACAGGCTGAAAAGATTGCCAGACTTCAGCACAGGTAGAGGTGCCGCTGCCTTTCCACTGTGAACTGAGCACGTCGACATAATAGGTGGGTTTGTCGGGGGAAGCCTGATCGGGGTTGGCGAAGTCGCCCCAGGGAACGACTCTGACGCGGGCGGTATATTGTTCACTGGCGTCGCCATAGCTGGATTCGGCCCAGAAAGTGATTGGCAAGCCTTCCAAGCCGGTTGGGGCAAGCGGTAAGTCGCAGATGCCGCCGGAGCAGGTGAAAGGCAGGTTATTGTAGGTGCCTAAAATCTGAACGATATTCTCATTTGGCAGAGGCTCAATAGCCTCAAAGCGCAGGTAAGGCAGGCTGGTACAGTGGCCTCCCGGGGATTCAGCGTTACAGCCCGCCAAAGAGATGAAGACTTCAGAGGGGGGAAGCGTAACCTCCACTTCCCGGGTGGAGGGAGTGACATTGGCGAGGTGAAGATAAAGCCCGTCGCACTCTTCAGGCTTAGTCACGCCGTCCTGATAAAGGCAGGGACCGGTGCGGATCCATTGATTATAGATTGTATCGCCGCAAAAATATCTCACCTCTTTTGGGTCAGGCAGCGATTCATGCTCAACATAAATCTGACAGACTGTCTGGGAAGTCTTCCAGGAGAGCAGCCAATATTCATAAATTGTATAGTTGAGTTCAAGGGTCACTGTGCGCTTTGGACCTTCTGAGGGGAGCGGTGTAGCCTGAACGGGAAACGAACCAAGCATACCCAAGAGCAAGCCGCAGGCTATTAGCAGTCTGAGGGTCTTGCTGATATAAGTTGGGTTGATTCGTCGTTTCATACGCTTAGTTTGTCAATTAACCGGATAAGGGTTATAGGTCGGATAAACAGGTGGGTTGGTCTCGATCGGATAAGGTCTTGGCGTTTGGGCTGGTGAAGTTGGCCAGATGGTGCGTGTAGGGGTGATGCCCGGCATCCATGTAGGGAGAGGCCTTGTTGGTGTGGCGCGGGGAGGGGCTGGTTGAGTTCCAAGTGGTTGAGCGGTTTGTGTCAAGCCGACAGCGGCGGTCAGCTGGGCTTCGTAAGTCAGCACAAGCTCGGTTATCGGTAATGGCTGGTTCAGCTCAGCAACACCATTGGTAAGCAGGTCAATCACTGCGCTATGGATGGGCAGAAGCACCGAAGTCTGGCTGTGGTCGGGCAGTTCCCATTCGCTCACCAGATCCCATCCAAAAACGTGATAGCTGACCCGGCCAATATCGCCGAGGCGTAAAGCTAAGGGTATCTTTGAGAGCACATCAGGCAAAGAAAAATCAGTCTCGAGCTTGTCCTGATATGACGCATACAAGATCGGCAACATTGCCAGTCGGCCGTTTTGGACTAACTTGTCAAAGAGCAGCTGCAGAACCTGTTGTTGGCGTCTGACCCGATCGATCTCGTCTTTGCCATCCAGATAAGCCACATAACAGTAGGCCTTCGCGCCGTCCATGCTATGCGTGCCGGCCGGCAAGCCCCCACAGTCATCTCGGATGGGGGTGAGCACGCTTACTTCTAATCCGCCCAGGTCATCCACCAACCATTTGAACTCAGCAGGGTGAGTCAGTACGACCCGGTCAAGCGGCAGTCCGAAGTTGTAGATCAGCGCGTCGCGCACGAGGTTGAAGCCGCCCAGCGCGTAAGCCGAATTGAGGCGCTTCATACCCTCTCCGGGCAGATAGACAAACAAGTTGCCCGGGATAGAAATTACCGCCGCCCTGGCGAGCCGCGCGTTAACCAAGACAAGATGGAAAGCGTTGGTCAGCCCAACATAAGGAGACTCTTTGTCCATCCCCAACAGTGCCCAGACCTCAATCTCATCCGATAGCGCGAGCTGTTTCGCCTGAGGTGGCACCTGGGTTACCTGACCGTTCGCAATCGCACTAAACGCTGGCCAGGTGGGGGTGGCAGTCGGTGTCGCTGTAAAAGGAACGGCTGATGGCGTCGAGAGGGTTTTCACTGCGAGACCTGAAGGAATTTCAGAATTTGTCGAAGAAGGTCTGCCTTTCTGACCGCAGGCAACCATGAGTGAGACAATCACTGCCAGAATAATCGCAAGCCCAATACACCTGTTTAATTTAGTTGGTAAGGTGCGGCTAATTTTCATAAATACAAACAAACGGGGTCGAACGAGACACCGTAACATAAAAAATTATAGCAGATTGAAGTCTCTTCACAAAATTGCCGGCTAATACTTTTGGGGGATTTTTTAGCCGTCAGCGCTCAAACAGCCAGCAGGAAAATAGCCGCGATCAGAATCGTTGACGTGAGGATCGACGCACCCCAGATGCAATAGATCAGCAGCTTTATCACCGTGCCGCGCAGATAAAAAAAGAGGCCAGTCCACAGGTCGCCCAACCAGACCAGGCTGGCAAGCAAGGCAAGCAAAATCAAACGGCTCGAGGGTACAGTGGTAAGGTCCACCCAGATAATTTCCGGAAAAACAGCCATGACGCCAATTGCCGTGAGCCATGTCACGCCAACCATGACCAGCCCGACCCTGATCAGTGTTCTGGCGTGCTGGTCTCGCCAGGTTTCCGTCCAGACACTCTTTAAAGTTTCTGAAACTGCCTGGGTAATGTCGCGCTGACCAAGTTCGGCATAGCGATTAAATTGCTGAGCGAAACCAGTCAAATCTCTGGGGGAAATCACAAAAGTTTGCGGCTCAGTGTGAACGAGGACCACTTTGGCTGAGTCGGTGGAAATGAATTGGACCGTCCCCAGGCCTTTAATGTTCCGTGCGGTGAAAATGCTGCCGGGTAAGCGAAACCAGGGCAATGGCAGCTGGGATTGAAAATCTGAGAGCGGTCTGGCCCATTCGATCTGATTAAGTGGGATGAGCTCGCGCCGCAGCCCCCAACGCAGTTCCAGCGAGTTCTGCGTGAGCGTATATGAAGTGGTAATCAGCGCGTAAGCGCGGTAGAGCAGTAAAGCGAGCGGGATCAGCAGGAAAACGCCGGCCACGACCCAAACCAGAAAAAATGTCGCGTCGGTCTCAATTGTGCTGCGAAAGATAAGAAAGATGATTAACAGGGCGATCAAGCCGGCCAGTGAAAAAATGACTCGCAGACCTTTGCGCCGATCAGGGGCGTAAGTTGTTTCCATCGTTGCGCTAATTATAACGATGAGTGGCAGCTAAGTCATATGGTGTAAAAATCAAAAAATAGAGAAATGAATTCAATGGGCAATCTGTTGATTGAACTAATCCTGAACGGTGAAAACAGCGTTAAGCTTAAGGTAAAATCGAGTAACTTAACGATGAGAGGTGAGTCATGCGCGCGGTAGTTCAAAGGGTTAGTGAAGGGTCAGTGGCCATCAACCACGAGGTAGTCGCCAAAATCAGGCAAGGTTTGGTGATTCTTTTGGGGGTTGGTCACACTGATACCTACCATGACGCTGAAGAGTTGGCCGAAAAAGTGGCGAACCTGCGTATTTTCTCGGATGCGGACGGCAAAATGAATTTAAGCCTGCTCGATGTTAAAGGCCAGGCGATTGTTGTTTCCCAATTTACCCTTCTGGCCGATACGCGGCGCGGCAGGCGGCCCTCATTCATTGACGCCGCCAGGCCCGAAACAGCCATACCGCTTTATGAACACTTCACCGCGCGTTTGCGGAGTTTGGACATTCATACTGAAACTGGCGAGTTTGGCGCCGACATGCTCGTGGAAATAAAAAATGACGGCCCGGTTACCATCATTCTTGAACAGCCCAATAAGGATTAATTACGGCTCAGCGGGTTCCTCAGCTTGAGCTTCGCCTGCTTCAACCTCAGCGGTTTTGGGTTTGAGGTTAAGCTCCACCTTTTCTTCCATTCGCATCTGTCCGCGTAAAAACGCGCCATCTTCGCTTGAGAAGGAACTGGTCACTACATCACCCCAGACACGGCCAGTCGAGCGGATCTCAAGCTTCTGACATAAAATGTCGCCTTTAAAATTACCGGCGACAATGACCGTCTCGGCCTCAAGCTGCTTACAGGTCACCCGGCCGGTTTCGCCGATCACCACCACCCCCCGGATGGCAATCTCGCCTTCCATCGTGCCTTCAATGCGCACACCCCCGTTGCCGCGCAGGTCGCCCTGCCAGTTAATGCCGGGGCCGATGACCGAGCTGATGCGGTCGGAGGTCGGTTCAACATAAAAGACCGGTTCGTTTTTCTTTTTTCCGAATACCATGGCGCCTCTTGGAATGATTATAAAGTATCTGAAAAAGAATTTTGTGATTTGTGATCGGCTTGAATAAGCATTTTAGCGTCGTCATAGCCAATTACCCAGCGCCAGGGGATCGAAAACCATGGCTCCGGTGTCTGGCCGAGGCCGATCCTGCCTGTTGTTTTCACCGATTCTTTGGGGAAGGAATAACCGCTCTCAATCAGAATTGGTGACTGTGGGTCGCACATGTCAGAGCGATTTTGCTGTTTTGTGATCGCGAAAGCCTGAGCTAATTTAGCCGGGCCGTTCAGCCAACCAGGCGTCTTAGCCAACATTGGGCGATTTTCACACATTGCCTCGAGCCCTTCAAGCGGATAAACCGCGCGGATAAGTACCGCGCTGGGGGTGCCTTCGAGATCACAAACAGCGTTCATCATCCAGTGCATGCCGTAGGTGAAATAAACATAGGCGTGACCTGGCGGGCCGAAGAGCGGCGCGTTGCGCGGCGTCAGGCCGACATGCGCGTGACACCCGAGATCTTCCATGCCCTGATAAGCTTCGGTTTCGGTGATGACGCCGACCAGGCGTTGGCTGTCAAACTGACGAACAAGGCAGGCGCCAATTAATTCCGGCGCGACTGCCGTCGCCGGCCGCGCGAAGAATTCACGGGGAAGCAAATTTGACATGGCTAAACTTTAAAGCGCGGGTCGCGTTCCATGGTCAGGCGCAGCCCTGCCGCTAAGGGCGTCATCGGCAGGTAATTCAGTTTCTCATAAGCTTTGCTGATATCGGCTGCCATGCGCGGAGTGCCGCCTGATTTGTGCGGATTAAAAATTTCTTCAGGCTTGCGCTGGGTAACGTCCCTCACCTGCCTGACCAGCTCAAGGACACTGGTTTCGACCCCGCTGCCGATGTTGATAATATGCTGGTCAACCCCATTGGCGGTTGCCGAAGTCACCAGCGCGTTGACGACATCGTCCACGAAAACATAGTCGCGTGTCTGCATGCCGTCGCCATGAATGACGATCGAACCGTTGGTAAGCGCGTGTTTAAGATAGTTGACAATAATCGGAGGGTGCGAATTGGGGATGCGTTGACCGGGTCCATAAGCGTTGAAAATGCGCAGGATGACAGCTTCGACGCCCGTGTCAGCGCTGATTTGTTTGACGTAATATTCGGCGGCGAGTTTGCTCACCGCGTAGGGGGAACCAGGCTTGACCTCATCAGACTCGCTGTATGGAACATGATCAAGCTGACCATAAATCGCCCCGGAGGAGGCGAAGACAATACGCCTCACCTTCGCGTCCCGGATGGCTTCCATCAGGTTGACTGTGCCGTTGACATTGATGCGGTTATATTCGCTGGGGAACAAAGATGACTCAGGCACCGAAACCAGCGCTGCCAGGTGATACACGCAGTCGATATCCTGCAGGAGTTGCCAGAGCAGCGGCTTGTCATTGACGTCGCCTTTGACGAAATTCACCTGCGAGACGAGGCCGGAAGGGTCGCCATTAGAACAGTCATCCAAAGCTCTGACCGTATGCCCCTGACGGGCTAATCGATTACAAAGCGCAGTACCCAAAAAGCCTGCGCCGCCTGTGATCAGATAATTCATGGTTTAGTTTTCCTAAGCAAAAGCTATTATAGCACGCGAGTCGCCGTCGACTTTGCCCAAATCTAACGCTGGGAAACGCCTCATTAAGTCTTCACACTGAAGAGGGTCAACATAGCCACTAAGAGGTGCTAACATTGGCAGACGAATAGGGTTGTTGTCGTTTTAAGCCCTCCCCACTGGGCAGAAGCCTCGTAGGGGGCAACGGGAAGAGGTGCCAACGCTGGCGAGCTATATGAAGTTTAGTAATCACATCAAAATACCCTCTTCACTCGTTGATACTTCTCATTTTGAGTCAGCCAAAAGGCACGATGGACTCTACAATAATTTGACTGCCGATAGCAAAACCCCTGTGTAACCCCGCATCTTGATTGAATAAAACAGAACGCCATGTATTTTATTCACCTCAAATCGCTCATTTACTCACGATTACCCTGCCAGCCAGCCTTTTCTTTTGCCTTCAAATTTTGGTGTTTTTGGATTATGCTTAAGCTTCATTGTGTTGTGTGAGGAGGCAAAATGATCAAGGACTTATTAAAGGTTGCTGAACAGCGCATGCAGGGCGCGCTTGATGTGCTCACTGATGACCTGATGGCTATTCGCACAGGCCGCGCTTCACCCGCGCTGATCGAGAAGCTGCAGGTGGAATATTACGGCAGCCCTCTGCCCCTGATTCAACTGGCCACCATCAGCGTGCCCGAAGCGAGGCAGCTGATGATCAGGCCCTTTGATAACGCTGCCCTCAAATTGATCGAACGCGCTATTCTGGCTTCGGACCTCGGCATCACCCCCAACAACGATGGAAAAGTCATTCGCCTCAACCTGCCTCCCCTCACCGAGGAACGTCGCCGCGATCTGATGAAGATGGTCAATAACCGCCTCGAAGAAAGTCGCGTAGCCATGCGCAACATCCGCCGCGACGTGATCAAAGACATGAAAGATTTCGAAAAGGAGAAGCTGATCTCTGAAGACGAACAGAGGTCCGGCGAGGTTGAACTTCAGGACCTTCTCAACGTCATGATTGCTGAGGTAGATGAAGTCGGCAAACGCAAGGAAAAAGAGATCATGGAGGTTTAACTCCATGTCAGACGTAAAAAATCCAATTCCGCAGCATGTAGCCATCATTATGGATGGCAATGGCCGTTGGGCTAAACAGCGCGGCCTGCCGCGTCTGGCCGGACATAAAGCCGGCACCGAAAACCTGCGCAGGGTAATCCGCGCCGCCAAAGATATCGGCATTAAATACATCACCTTTTACGCTTTTTCAACCGAAAACTGGAATCGTCCTGAGGCAGAGGTGAAGGGGCTGATGCTGCTGCTCTCAGAGTTTATCGATAACGAAACCGAAGCCTTACATAAGGAAGGCGCGCGGCTCCTCCACATCGGCCATCTGGCGGGCCTCGGCGCCGCCCTTGAAGCGAAAGTGAAGCGGGCGATTGAGCGCACCAAAAATAATCGAGATATCACCGTGCTTTTCGCCTTTAACTATGGCGGGCGCGATGAGATCCTCCACGCGGTCAAAAACTTAATCGCCGAGGGCGTCAAACCCGACGAAGTGACCGTCGAAAAAATGAGCGCAGCGATGTTCACCGCGGGCGTTCCCGACCCTGAGCTGGTCATCCGCACCTCCGGTGAACTGCGTACGAGCAATTTCCTCACCTGGCAGACAGTTTATTCTGAATGGGCTTTTCCCGCGACGCTCTGGCCTGATTTCGATGGCGAAGCGCTCCGTGCGCTCGTCGAGGACTACACCCACCGTGAGCGCCGCTTTGGCGGATTGGGCAAATCGTCATGCTGAGCAGCCGGGTTAAATCCGTATTAGTTTTTGTCCCGCTGATTCTGGCGGTGATTGCCCTTGGCGGGGTCGTTTATGACTTATTCTTTTTAGCGGTCATCTTGGTCGGTGCGCGCGAGTATCATCGTTTGCTTAAAACGATGGGCTATTATTCGTCTCTGCCCCTATTGTTAGTCACTGTGGCGATTTTTATCATCCAACGCATGTTCCTGCCCGCCTTTTATTCTGAGCTTTCGCTGATGATCGCGTTAACAGCCAACGCGGTTATGGCTTTGCTGCGCTATGAGCAGGGGGATAGCCAGGCGGCTTTGCTCTTCGCGCTGCATCTGGCGGGCAGCGTTTATCTGGGTTGGCTGGGCAGCTATTTTATCTCCATCGGGCATCTTCCCAATGGCGCTTATTGGACATTAATTGCTTTTGTGATTATCTGGCTGGTCGATATGTGCGCTTATTTTATTGGAACCAAATATGGCAGCCGTAAGATGTCGCTCAGGCTCTCTCCTAAAAAAACCTGGGAAGGCTTTGCCGCGGGTGTGGCGGGGGGCGTGGTTGGCGGGTTGTTATTGAGCCTCCTGCTGAGGCCGTGGCTGCCTGGGTTTTTCTTTTATAAAGGGATAATTTTAGGCTTGCTGATCGGTGGTTTAACGCCCATCGGTGATGTTTTCATCAGCATGCTCAAACGAATCGCCGGCGTGAAAGATAGCGGCAACCTTATCCCCGGGCATGGCGGGGTCTTGGATCGCATTGATACCTGGATGTGGGCAATGATGATGGCCTATTACCTGATCTTACTGTTTGGCGCTGGCTGATTGTGTTGGGGATGTAAGGGTCAAGGAACACTCAGGCCGTTGATTTCAACGGCCTGAGTGTTTTCCGATCTTCATTTGGTGTCGGTTTTTGTCTCTTCGTCTTCTTCGCGTGTGCTGCGCAGGTGAGGGAAGAGAATGACCTCACGGATGTTATGGTTGCCGGTGAGGAACATCACCAGCCGATCAACGCCCATGCCGAAACCGCCGGTTGGCGGCATGCCGTAAGCCAACGCGCGCACAAAGTCTTCATCCAATGGATGACGCTCTTCGTCATCGCTGGCATAAGCGCGGCCCATCTCGATAAAACGGTTCTGCTGCTCAATGGGGTCATTGAGTTCGGTGAAAGCGTTGCACAATTCGACCCCGGCGATGAAGCCCTCAAAGCGTTCAACTGTGTTGGGGTCTCCGGGCACGTTTTTGGCGAGAGGCGAAATATCGCGCGGATAATCCATCAGGAAGGTTGGCTGAATCAGCGTCGGTTCAAGATACTCTTCCATGAGCAGGCCGATCAGCTTGCCGCGGGGGGCGTCGGGCTTGTGCGCGATGCCTTTTTCTTTCAGCACCGCTGAAAGCGCTTCGGCTGTCGGGTAATCATTGATGTCAACCCCCGCCTGTTCGATCAGTCCCTGGCGGATGGTCAATCGGCGCCAGGGGGGTGTCAGGTCGATCTCGTGGCCGTCAAAACGAATGATCTGGGTGCCCAAAACTTTTTGCGCCACTTCCGAAACCATTTGCTCGGTCAGCTCCATAATCGTCAGGTAATCAGCATACGCCATGTAGAATTCGAGCTGGGTAAATTCGGGGTTGTGTTTGAATGACACACCTTCATTGCGGAAGTCGCGGCCGATCTCATAAACGCGGTCGATACCGCCCACCACCAGACGTTTCAAATAAAGCTCAAAGCTGATGCGCAGGAAAAGCTCCTGTTTGAGTTGGTTGTGATAGGTCGTGAATGGCTTCGCGGCCGCGCCGCCATAAACAGGTTGGAGGATGGGCGTCTCAACCTCAACGAAACTTCGCTCATCCAAAAAGCTGCGCAAAGCTTTAACCGTCTCGGCACGCACTTTGAAAGTTTCACGCACTTCGGGGTTCACTGCTAAGTCAACATAACGCTGCCTGAAGCGAATTTCAGGATCAGTCAGCGTGGAATGACGTACGGTTTCGCCATTGACCACCTCATCTTTGTCAGCAGGCAAAACCAAAAGCGCCTTGGCGATCATTTTGAAGTTCATAACCTGCAAAGTGACTTCACCGCGGCGGGTTCTGAACATCTCACCGCTGGTTTCGATGTAGTCGCCCAGATCAAAATCGTTCACGAACTGCGCTAATCGCTCAGCCCCAAGCTCGTCCAGTCTGAAAAGCAACTGCACTTTACCGTCGCGATCTTCGATATGCGCGAAGCTGAGTTTGCCCATGTTGCGGATGGCGCGCAGGCGCCCGGCCAGGGTCGCCTTAACCGGCTCAGCCAGCGCGGATTCACCCGCGGCTTGGGCGGCCTTTTCCGCGGATTCAAAAGCGGCGATCGCCTCAGCGGTCGTGTGAGTCTTGATGACGCGTGTGGGGTAAGGTTCGATTCCGGCTTCTCGCAGCGCGAGCATTTTTTCGTAGCGGTTGCGCTCGATATCGTTAAATTCATCCTGCAGCATAAACACCTCTGAGCAATAAAACGCCCCACCTTCTGGTCAGGTGGGGCTCACTTTTCAAACCAACTTAGTCGATCTTGGTGATTTGAACTGTGAACGCGCCACCTGGTGCGTCCACTTTGACCTTATCACCAACTTTGTGATTGATTAACGCGTGGCCGATGGGTGATTCGTGCGAAATGCGCCGCTGGCGCGGGTCGGCTTCAGCTGGGCCAACGATCATATAAGTTTCCGGCTCCCCGTCGTCTTCAACAATGGTAACGGTTGAACCCACCTGAACCAGATGCTTCTCGTTATCTTCCTCATCAATAATCTGGGCGTTGGCGAGCAGCAATTCCAGGTCTTTGATGCGGCCTTCGGTGAAAGCCTGCTCATTTTTCGCGTCTTCATATTCAGCGTTCTCGATCAATTCGCCATCTTCCATAGCTTCTTGCAGGCGGCGCGCAACCTCATTGCGCTTTTCTGAGCGCAGATATTCGAGCTCCTGCTCTAACTTTTCAAAACCCTCTCGGGTTAAGTATGAACTTGGCATTTCCCTATTTTCCTTCTTGCTTCTTACTCCCTTGTGCGGGGTCTTAATGGTAATTGGCGTTCTGAAAGCATGATGCCTCCTCGACGCCGGGTTTTTATTATAGCATGACTATGAATATCTCTGCAAAAAAAACACGGCATATTTTTAGCACCATCCCAGCAGAGTTCAACAGACACATCAAAACACTCTCTTCAGTCTCGCTGCGCTCGCCAGCTTGTCTGAAAGAGAAGCTTCGTTGTTCCTTCCCGATCAGAGAGGGTCGAGGCCCCGCAGAGGCGCAACAGGAAGAGGACTGACACTGGCAGACGAACATGAGCGAACATCAACAGCAATTACCCTGTGGTGAGGTCAGTATACGCCATCAAAGGCGTCCGAGTTCAAAGCAAAAAAACACAGAGAATCATCTATAAAACGGTTGCGTTTTTCGCGTCTCGTGATATTATTCACATAAATATGTTTAAATGTGGATAAACGAGTGAATAGTTCGTTGGAAACTGAAGTCAACCTCTTGCATCGGCATATTTGCCCTGCCATGGGCGACCCAAAGCGCATGCTGCTGCTCTATCAGCTCGCTGATGGTGAACAAACCGTCAGCCAGCTGACCGAAAAATTAGCCCAACCGCAGTCTACGGTCAGCCGACACCTGGCAGTGCTGCGCGAGAATCGCCTGGTCAACACACGACGGCAGGGCACGTCGATTTATTATTCCCTGGCAGACGACCGCGTCTTGAAGGCGATCGATATCTTGCGCCAGGTATTAAGCCAACAGCTAAGTGACCGCAAAGCCGAGGCTGATCTCATTCTCAACCCTCAACCAAAGGAGAATCTATGAAAGTTGTTATTGTTGGCGGCGTCGCTGGCGGCGCGAGTACAGCCGCGCGCCTGCGCCGGGTGGACGAGAAAGCTCAGATTAAGATGTTTGAGCGCGGACCCTATATTTCATTTGCCAATTGCGGCTTGCCCTATCATCTCTCAGGCACAATCCCCAATCGCGAACAACTCCTGGTGACAACGCCGGAAGATTTAAAGGCGACCCTCAATATTGACGCTGTTCCCAACAGTGAAGTTATCGCTGTCAACCGGGCTGAAAAAACCGTGACTGTGCGCGAGGTGACAAGCGGGCGGGAGTATCGCGAGCGCTATGACAAGCTGGTACTCGCGCCGGGCGCCATCCCGATCGTGCCCCCCTTGCCGGGTGTTGACTTGCCTGGTGTTTTCGTCCTTCACAACATTCCAGAACTCGACGCGATCAAGGCGTACATCGCTGAGCGCAAACCACAGCGGGTAGTAGTAGTAGGGGGTGGTTTTATCGGCCTGGAAGTGGCTGAGAATCTGGCTGAAGCGGGGATGGACACGACAATCGTTGAAATGCTGCCGCAAGTGATGGCGCCGGTTGACCCTGAAATCGCCGCCATCGTCCATCAGCACCTCGGCCTCCATCAGGTAGGCCTGATCTTGGGCGACGGTTTGCAGTCAATCTCATCTACCGGCGAGTCGGTGGGCGGCGAAAGCCTGCGAGTGACATTGGCGTCCGGGAAGACTCTGCCGGCCGATATGATAGTTCTGGCGATTGGGGTGCGGCCAGAGACTCGCCTGGCTAAAGACGCCGGTCTCGCCCTGGGTCCCCGCGGCCACATCGTCACCAACGAATTTATGCAAACTTCAGATGCCGACATTTACGCGGTAGGCGACGCGGCTCAGGTCAAGCATCGCATAACCGGTCAGGATACCGCGCTGGCTTTGGCGGGCCCTGCCTCGAAACAGGGACGTGTCGCCGCCGACCATATCGCCGGACGCAAAGATCTTACCTTCAAGGGCGTGATTGGCAGTTCAGTCGTCAAAGTGTTTGACCTCACTGTGGCGGCGGTTGGTCTCAACGCGAGAGCGCTGAAACAGGCTGATCTTGCTTTCGAGAGCGTGACCGTCCACAACAATCATCATGCCGGTTATTATCCCGGCGCCAGCATGTTAACCCTCAAGCTGCTTTACAGCCCCGAAGGCCGGGTTTATGGCGCCCAGGCGGTCGGTTTAGGCGGTGTGGAAAAGCGCATTGATGTGGTTGCCGCAGCCATCACCGGTGGGTTGACTGTGTTTGACCTCGAAGATCTCGAATTGTGCTATGCTCCGCCTTTTAGCTCCGCGCGCGACCCGCTCAACAATGCCGCTTTTCAGGCGGCTAATAACTTGCGCGGCGACATGCCGATTATGCACCTGGATGAGGTTGAGAAGCTCGACCCGGCGCAGTGGCAGTGTCTCGACGTGCGCCTGGAAGAAGAACAGGCGATTGGCAACATTCCCGGCTCAATCAATATCCCTCTGCAGCAGCTTAGAGCGCGCGTCGACGAGCTGCCAAAGGATAAGAAGCTGGTTGTGAACTGCGCTGGCGGCCAGCGCTCATATTACGCGGTGCGCGCTTTACGCCAGCTTGGCTTTGACGCCTACAACCTTACCGGCGGCTTCCGCAGCTATCAGTGCGCAAAAGCGCCCGTGAAACAAGACGCGACCCATGCGCAGGCGATCTGCGCGGATATCATAGGAGATGAACCAATGACCTCTGAGCAGCTTTCTGACCGACATTATGAATTAGACGCTTGCGGGCTTCAGTGCCCCGGGCCGATCCTGAAGCTATATAACCAGGTTAAGGAAATGGAAAATGGCGATGTGGTCAATGTGAAAGCCACCGACATGGGCTTCGCGAGCGACGTTGGCGCCTGGGCGCGCACGACCGGCAACACGCTTTTAGCTTTGAATATCAAAGATGGCCTGGTCACCGCGAGCGTGCGAAAAGGCTTGACCGCTCAGCCCGCGAAAGATGAGAAGGCGCCTGCCGTCTCTAACAGCCAGGCCAAGGATCTCACCATGGTTGTATTTTCCGGCGATCTTGATAAGGCGCTGGCGGCGATGATCATCGCCAACGGGTTCGCTTCCATGGGTCAAAAAGCGACCCTGTTCTTTACCTTCTGGGGTCTAAACATCCTTCGCAAAGACAACCCGCCGGCTGTAAAAAAGAATCTCATTGAGAAAATGTTCGGCTGGATGATGCCGCGAGGCGCCCGCAAACTGACCCTGTCGCAGATGCATATGATGGGCATGGGCACGGGTATGATCAAAGGCATCATGAAGCAAAAGCATGTTGACTCCCTGCCCGAATTGATCAAACAGGCCCAAGCGAATGGAGTCAGGTTGTTGGCTTGCCAGATGTCGATGGACTTGATGGGCATCAAGCTCGAAGAATTGCTGGATGGAGTTGAAGTAGCTGGCGTCGCCACCATGGCCGCCTCCGCCACCGAGAGCAATACCCATTACTTTATATAAGAAGCTGAGTGAACACGTGCCGGCTTTCTTAGGCCGGCACTTTTCAATTACAGGTGGGGGAAATCAGGGTATGGTTAGAGATTGTCAGAGGTTGAGGGCAGAACGATCGATCTGACCATTTTTGGTAAGATATCAAGTCTGTCGTGGGTCAATGTGAATCATAATCAAAAGAGCTACCTGTAAATCTTTCAGAAAACATATGGGGAAATTGTGTTAAAGGAAAAACCAATTGTATTAAAAGTATTGTCAGGAAATTAAGTTTTATTTATAATTAAAGTGTCTCCAACACCTTTCCCATAAGTCAAGTTGAGAAGTTCTAATTTGACAACAGCATAATATTGTTCATTAGTTCAGTTCATCCAAAGTTTTCCAAGGAGGTTTACCATAGATACTAAACAGATATCCCCTGACTTTTTAGAGAAATGCTACGCTTATATCGATGATCATCATGACGCGATGGTGAGAGATTGGGAAGCACTTGTTAGCATTGAAAGCGGATCCCTTGAGCCTGAGAACGTAAACCGAGCAGCTCAGTGGGTACATGATCAATTCAGTTCACTCGGTTTCGATTGTCGATTTATTGATGCTTCACCAAATGGGAAGGGTGTGGTCGGTCTTGTGAACGGAGAAGTTGACGCAGAACCTGTTGTGTTCTCTGGCCACTTTGACACAGTTTTTAAACAAGGAACTCTGGAAAATAACCCCTTCAGGATTGAGGATGGGAAGGTTTATGGACCAGGCGCGTTGGATATGAAAGGCGGTATCGTTATTTCTTTGTATGTCGTCAAATGTCTGTTGGAAAACGGATACAAAGAGAGACCCCTAAAGATCCTCTATGTGGGTGATGAAGAAATTGGTCACGCCAAGGCAAATACTGCCCAGTTGATGATGGAGGAGGCAAAGGGTGCTTTTTGTGCATTCAACATGGAGACAGGGCTTCCGACTGGCAACCTGTGTATCGGCAGGAAGGGTAGAATCGGAATCGTAATAGGCGTTGATGGTGTCGAGGCGCACTCAGGCAATGATTTTGAGAAGGGTGTCTGCGCAATTGAAGAAGCTGCTTATAAGATTCTCGAGTTCCGGAAATTAACCAATCTGGAAACCGGCACCACTGCCAGTACCAATGTGATTCGAGGGGGTACAGTGTCCAATGTAATAGCCGGGCGCTGCGAGTTTGAGGTAGACATCCGGTTCGCGAGGGTGGACGCGAAGGATTTCATCGATAAAGAAATCGAACGGATTGTTAAAACCAGCTACGCGCCAGGTTCAAAAGCCGAACTTGTAAGCTACAATGTGATGGATGCCTATGAAACCACTGATGATGTCAGGACATTCATGGCATTTTGCGCGAGGATCTCAAAAGAATATGGTTTTGGCGAAATCGAAGGATTGCAATTGGGGGGAAGCTCGGACGCATCTTATGTAACTATTGCTGGTACCCCGATTATCTGTTCGTTCGGGGTTCAGGGCCAGTGGAACCACACACCCCGGGAATACGCGATATTGGAAACGCTCTTCAAGAGAGCAAAATTCATTGTCACCATTATCGCTAATCTAAACCAATTATCTTTTTAATGGAGGTCCAGTATGAGTAAGACAAAAGAAGTGCAGACAACAGATAAGATAGGGAAAATTGGGGTCGGTGCGTGGATCGCCCTGATAGCCCTGATTATTCTTTTCTCTGGTGTCATGACAGAATTGCCTAAACCTTGGAATGCCTTTGACCTCAACAATCTGATCGGTAAGTTCGGCACGATTGGCGATGCTGGCATATTCCAGGGCAAAGGTGGTACAGGTGCGCGTGAAGGTTTTCTCTTTACGCTCACTCTGATCCCTACCGTGATGTTGGCTGTCGGTATCATCGAAGTAGTGGAAGAAATGGGGGCGATGAAGGCCGCGGCAAAGCTATTCAACCCAATCCTTAGGCCTCTGCTGGGCATCCCGGGAATCGTTGGCATTGCGTTTGTGGCGTCGTTTACCAGCTCAGATATTGCATCTTTTATGACGAAACAGCATTATGAGGCAGGTGATATTACAGACGATGAACGAACGATCTTTGTTGCGTATCAATATGCCGGGTCAGCGGTGATTCTGAATACGATTGGAACACAAGCGCCTTTGCTCCCTATCGTATTGCTGCCTCTGGGCACGCTTATCGTTTTCTTATGGGTTTTCAAGATATTAGGGGCGAACTTAATGCGACTTATCATCAAGCAAAAAAACAGAAGGGCAGCAGCGAAAGCTGCTTAGGAGGTGTAACATGAGTGATCAAAAACCGTTTGAAGCAAACAATGAAGAGCCACAAGAAAGCACACCTTTGGAAGCCCCTGTTGAAGAAGTTGTTGAGGAAATGGCTTGTGAGGAGACCAGCACATGGTATACACTTTTTAGAAAAGTCATATGAGTTGTATCGGGATCGATGTCTGGAGTTATGGGGGATAAGATATCAAGACATCGAGGTGTATATTGATCAAAACTATAACCCACTTAGATT
>Ga0209723_1004093_pt1 | contig 16724 bp, 17 predicted proteins | sample BiotimSIPDNA_2_FD_185750 | JGI IMG/M metagenome (GOLD analysis project Ga0209723, IMG submission 185750) | Anaerobic biogas reactor microbial communites from Washington, USA - Biogas_R2 time_0 SIP DNA (SPAdes) (version 2) | ecosystem: Engineered > Bioreactor > Anaerobic > Unclassified | place... | reverse complement strand
AGAGGAAATCCATGAGTACTCTCCGCGCCTTCTCCAGGACGTTTTCGGGAATGTCCCCGGGGCAGAGGGAGGCGTAGAAGTCAGCCAGCTGCGTGAGAAGGGTGTTCGCCGCGTTCCCTTCCATGGTCTACACCCCCGAAACGGTTTCGAAGGTATAGCGGAAGATGCCTGGATCCAGTGGATCTTTCAGGGTGACCAGGTGGTCCACCGTCCACTGGTAGCACTTGTTCTTCGGGAAGAGAGGCTCGTCTGTTATGAGGGCCACGGATCCACCCGAGGAATTCATCTGGCCGGGGTAACTCATGTAGAAGAATCGGAACTTGGCGCACTTGGCGACGGAGGTGGCCAGCTCAAGGTCCTTCGAGATGACTTCGATAACTATGGCAACCTCGTGGGACCGGGTGATCTCCACAGGCTCGTTTTCTTTCATGACGGCGTTCTTCCCGTAGGGGTGGAAGAACAGCTCGTACTGGTCGTCCCGTGCCGGCCCGATTATGTCCGAGACCTTCTTCCGGGTGTCGGAGAGGATCTGGTCGAGGTTCGCGATCGCTCTCGTATCACGGATGCCCACGAGATGGTATACTCTATGGCCGGCCTCTCCCGCCCCCTCGAGCTTGACCTTGTAGCTTCCGTCGGGTGACGGGACGAAAAGGCTCCCCGTAACTTTGCAGATCCGGTCCGTCTGAGCCTCGTATTTGCTGGCGTGCATGTCGAGGATGCCGCCGGGGAGGGCCTGGATGAAGGGATTGGTCCGCTCGTACATTGAATGGGCCGCGACGCTGTGAGGGGTGGCCTGCTGGTCGGGGTGCATGGGCTCGATGGTGAAATGATCATCGTACACGGTCCCGATGATGGATTCCTTCACCTTCTGGGGCCAGCAGACGAGAGAGGCGCATTCGGCGGCTTTTCCCATGTGAAGGCTGACGCCCCTGTCGAAGCCCCTGAAGATGGGATAGGCGGCCAGCACTGCGTCGTCGCAGGCACGACCGGCGATGATCACGTCCGCTCCCTTTTCCAGGGCGTGCATGATCTGCTCCACTCCCATGCTTGCCGTTACGTTGGTTGTGTTGTCGAGAACTTCCTCCGTGAGAGGGAAAGAGGCTCCCAGAGGTTCCGTTGCACCTTTCCGGACCCGCTCCCGGAGGGTCTCCATAGGGATCTGGGAGTAGATGAGGGCCATGGTGAAGGACTCCATTTTCCGTTCTTTCGCAACTGTGCGGATGATGTCCGCGTAGAGGTTGACCCCCCTGTCCGTGCCGGTGGTGCTGCATGATCCCACGATCATGGGAACCTTCTTCTTCCGGGCTTCCACGAGAGTGATCTCGAGGTCGTGCCGTTCCCACTCGATGGGGTTGTGGGGCATGTCAGCCCCCAAAAAAGTGGGGCCGGCATCAGCAGTTCCCGCGTCGGCCCCGAAGCAGTCGATATCCCTTTTCACGCCCTCGTAGAAGGTCCCCTTCTCGATGATGTTGTCTCCAAGGTTGCCTGTTGAAACCAACAGAGAAACTTTCCGCATGGATATGTCTCCTTCCGTGGTTATAATGTGCACCATTTGAAAAATCAGACATCGGAAATAGATTTCCGAAATATCGTAGGGTAATGATACGCATATTTACGGTTTGTTGTCAAGCGCTGGAAAAAATGATATAAATAAATGCAGTTAATGCAATGTGATAAGAATTTTTATGTATGCAAAAAATAAATTCCCAGTTTCATGACCAAAGAATAAATCGGAATGCTATTTCCGTAATTGTAAAAGGCAGATAAGACAAAACTTCTCTTTATGGAGGTTCGAGATGCCGGAATTTGAAGAATACCCGGAAACAGTTGTTGAGATCATGCGGACACTCTACTTTTCAGGAAAGCTCCAGGCGTCAGCAGACCTTCGCATGTCTCTTGAAAAACGGGGAATAGTGGTAGAAACCAGGACAATCAGGTATCACCTGACGAACCTGGAAAAAAGCGGACTGGTGCGTCGTTTCGGCAATAAAGGAGTTGTGCTCACCGAAAAGGGAATAGCGGAAGCGAAAATGCTGCTCGTATTCGATCGTGTAGGTGGACTGGCCATGGAAACGGAGCGACTGTCCCTTGACTGCGATTACTCTGCTGCAGCGAACCGGGGAACTATCATGGTCAATACGCTCCTTGTGGAGGAACAGGATACAGCCAGGGCCATTGAAATTTTGAAGGAAACCTCCGGGAGCACGGTGATCCTCTCCTCACTGCTTGGGGTTCTGGGCCCCGGCCAGAGAATGTGGAACTGCGAGGTCCCGGAGGGGAAAAATGCCCTCATCGGGGTGTCGAGCAGGAATTACGACATTATTCTCCAGCAGGCCCGTATTCCCACCGAGACAAGCGCTACATTTCTTTACAGGGTTGAGGACCATAAGCCAAAGGGCATAGCGGACATAATCTCCCACTCGGGGACGACACTGAGCCCCGGTGAACTTCTCATCAGGGGAAAATACACCACGGTTTCCGAAGTGGTGAGGACGGGCAGCGGTCTGGTCACTGCGGCCATAAAAACCTTTCCGTCCATTTTCTTCGACGAAGTACAGAAAATTTTCGACGGCCTGGACAAAAAACTCTTTTCAGGCGCAATCGAATTAAAAGCCCAGATCCCTCAGGCCTACAGGATGTCATACAAGGACAGGAACAGGGGCTATATGCTTATTTACGGAGGGGCGAATTTCTTTGCACCTCTTGTGGAACAGGGGATCGCCGGAGAGCTTTCCATAAGCCACAGCATCTACCAGAGCGAACGTATGAAGCCGGTGGAGTGTTTCGGAGAAGGTCTGGCGGGATAAGAGACAATACGAGGGGCGGAGTTCCACCCCCCCCGTTTTTCATATCCCGGCGAGCCTGTCCAGAGCCTCGCCCGTCATTCTGAAGACGGTCCAGCCGTCAAGAGAAACAGCGCCGAGGGACCGGTAAAACCGGATCGAAGGCTCGTTCCAGTCGAGCACCGACCATTCAAAGCGGGCGCATCCCCGTTCTTTCGCCAGGCGCGCCAGGTATGAGAGGATCGCCTTCCCCATGCCTTTTCCCCGGAGCTCAGGCTTCACGTACACGTCTTCGAGGTACAGCCCCAGCCTTCCTGCAAAGGTGGAATAATTATGGAAATAGACCGCATACGCCACAGGCTCGCCGTCAAGCTCTCCAAGAAGCGCTTCAGCCCCCGGCCGTATTCCGAACAGGCTCACCTTCATGTTCTCCTCGGTAGCGGTCACCTGGTCGGCCATTTTCTCGTACACCGCCAACTCCCGTATGAGAGAGAGGAGAACGGGCACATCCTCTGCCGCTGCCTCTCGAAGGGTGAAGCCCTCGATGTCAGTCTTAAATATCACGTTCATCAACCTTTCATTTGAAAAAATAAGCCCTGCAACGGGGCCCGCGCTCAGTAAATCCTGAGGTTCAGCACTTCGCTCAGTTTTTTCATCATGGCAAGGCCCGCCACTGAGTTGCCCCTGCTGTCCAGAGCAGGTCCGCAGGTGCCGATGCCCATCATCCCGGGGACAGCCGCTGCAATTCCGCCTCCCACGCCGCTTTTTGCAGGGATCCCGACGGACACGGCGAACTCGCCTGATCCGTCGTACATGCCGCACGTAGCCATAATAGTCCGCACCACCCGGGCAACCCTTGGAGTCAGCACCTGTTCCCCGGTGACCGGGTTCCTTCCGTCGGCAGCCAGCGTCGCCCCGATGACTGCGAGGTCTGCGCAGGTCGTCTCCAGACTGCACTGGCGGAAGTAGGCGTCGAGGATGTCCTCGATATCCCCGTGAAGGTTCCCCACACTCTTCAGGAACCATGCCAGCGCTCTGTTCCGATCGCTCGTTTCCTTCTCGGAAATATACACGGCGGAGTTCATGGCCACTGAGGGTTTTCCTGCCATTCTGGCAGCCAGGTCACTCACCGCGGTGAAACGTTCGCTGCTTTTCGTCCACGGCAGAAGGGAGAGCACCACTATGGCGCCGGAGTTGATGAGGGGGTTGTGGGGCCTGTGCGGGGCGTCCATTTCCAGTCGCATGATGGAGTTGAAGGGGTCTGCCAGGGGGTCCATCCCCACGCTGGAGAACACCGTATCCTCGCCGCAGACGGTGAGGGCAAGGGACAGCGAGACGATCTTCGACACCGACTGCATGGTGAACGGGTAGTCCCAATCCCCGGCCATGTACAGTCCGGAGCCAGGATCGCACACGGCAAGCCCCACGGCGTCCGGGCGTGCTCTTGCGAGTTCGGGAATATAGGTCGCCACCCGTCCGTTCCGCCAGATATCCCTGAACTCCGCCGCAACGGCATCTAGAAGCTCTTGCATACCCATGCTCCTCCCGAGGTGAAATCGGAATTTCTGTGTATCCATTGTAAATCAAAAGACACCCATTGACTCGGGAATTTATTTTATGTAAAATTTAGAACATTAATATCGATATTACCTGCAACAAAGTTAAAATAAGCCCTCCGAATCATTCTCTCCGGGCAGCCCCCGGGGAAACAAAAATTCATTTTTTACGTTCTTGTTTTCTTCAGAAAGAGGGCGGCGCCCGTGAGAGTTCCAGTGAGGATTTTAACGCAAAGAAGGAGGACGAGTAATGAGCGGAAACGAGAAGGAAACGAAGAAGGAGAAACTGACCAGCGTTACGGGGGCTCCCGTACCGGACAACCAGAATTCTCTCACTGCAGGGCCCAGGGGGCCTCTTCTGATGCAGGATGTGTGGTTCCTGGAAAAGCTTGCCCACTTCGACCGGGAGGTTATACCCGAGAGACGGATGCACGCCAAGGGATCGGGGGCCTTCGGCGTTTTTACCGTGACCCACGACATCACGAAATACACGAAGGCGAAGATTTTTTCAGAGATCGGCAAGAAGACCGGGATGTTCGTCCGTTTCTCCACGGTGGCGGGCGAACGGGGAGCAGCCGACGCCGAGAGGGACATCCGCGGCTTCGCCATGAAATTTTACACCGAGGAGGGCAACTGGGACCTTGTGGGCAACAACACCCCCGTCTTCTTCCTCAGGGACCCCCTGAAGTTCCCCGACCTGAACCACGCGGTGAAGCGTGACCCCCGCACCAACCTGCGCAGCGCGAAGAACAACTGGGACTTCTGGTCATCTCTTCCCGAGGCGCTCCACCAGGTGACCATCACCATGAGCGACAGGGGCATCCCATACTCGTACCGTCACATGCACGGGTTCGGAAGCCATACTTTCAGCATGATCAACGCGGCAAACGAGAGAGTATGGGTGAAGTTCCACTTCCATACCCGGCAGGGGATAAAGAACCTCACCGACCAGGAAGCGGAAGCGATCGTGGGCAAGTGCCGGGAGAGCCACCAGAGGGACCTGTACGAGGCCATCGAGCGGGGCGACTTCCCGAAGTGGACCATGTTCATCCAGGTCATGACTGAGGAGCAGGCCGACAATATGCCCTACAACCCCTTCGACCTGACGAAAGTATGGTATAAAAAGGACTACCCGTTGATCGAGGTTGGGTACTTCGAGCTGAACAAAAATCCGGAGAACTACTTCCGGGATGTGGAGCAGTCGGCATTCAACCCCGCGAGCGTGGTGCCGGGGATCAGCTTCTCCCCCGACAAGATGCTCCAGGGCAGGTTGTTCTCCTACGGGGACGCCCAGCGGTACCGCCTCGGCGTGAACCACCACCAGATCCCGGTGAACGCTCCCCGGTGCCCGGTGAACAGCTACCACAGGGACGGGCAGATGCGGGTGGACGCCAACGCGGGAAGCACCATAGGCTACGAGCCCAACAGTTACGGCAAGTGGCAGGAGCAGCCCGAGTTCAAGGATCCCCCCCTTCCCCTTGCCGGGGCGGCCTGGCAATGGAATTTCAGGGATGACGACGACGATTACTATACCCAGCCGGGGAAACTATTCCGGCTCATGAGCCCGGCGCAGCAGAAGGTCCTTTTCGAAAACACCGCACGCAACATGGACGATGCCCCGAAGGAGATCAAGGTACGCCATATCGGGAACTGCCTGAAGGCGGACCCCGCTTACGGAAAAGGAGTTGCCGACGCCCTCGGGATTTCCCTCGACGAAGTGAAGTAGCGCTTCTGTTTTCGCGTATTCCAGGGGCCGCGCCAGGAGTGCCGGGCACGGCCCCGTCCATGATTTTATACCGGGAGGATTCGATGATCAGCCTTACAAAACTGCTTCTTGATACGGAACATTTCGGGGACCGCCTCCGGTATTCCGGAGGGGCGGACAACAGTGCCGGCGCGGCTCCGGGTATGGGGCCTGTGGTGGTATGGAACTGCACCAGGGCGTGCAACCTGGCATGCCGCCACTGCTACGCTTCCGCCACCCCGGGACCCGCCGCCCGCGAGCTCACCACCCAGGAGGGAAAGGCGTTTCTCCGGTCGCTTGCCGGGCTGAACGTCCCTGCGGTCCTCTTCTCCGGAGGGGAACCCCTCATGAGGCCCGATATCTTCGAGCTCCTGGAGTACAGCGCTTCCCTCGGTCTCCGAACAGTGCTCTCCACCAACGGGACCCTTCTGGACCTCCCGGCTGCCCAAAAAATCCGGTCCCTTGGAGTGAGCTATGCGGGCATCAGCCTCGACGGCCTGGAGGATGTGAACGATACCTTCCGGGGTGTCGCGGGCGCCTTCGAAAGGACCCTTGCGGGATTGAGGAACTGCCGCGCGGCCGGACAGAAGGCCGGACTCCGCCTTTCACTGACCAGGAGCACCTTCCGGGAGCTTCCGCCCATCTTCCGCCTTGTGGAGGAGGAAAAGATTTCCAGGGTGTGCGTCTATCACCTTGTTTCCTCCGGAAGGGGGACGGATATCGGGGACGAGGATCTTTCTTCCGCGGAGACGAGAGAAGCGCTGGATTTTATCATGGAAAAAACCCTGGATTTCGGCGCCAGGGGTGTGGCCACGGAGGTCCTCACCGTGGACAACCACTGTGACGGGATCTACCTGTACCTCACTATGGCCCGGAGGGACGAAAAACTGGCGGGGAGAATCCTCCGACTCGCCGCGCGAAGCGGCGGTAACCGGTCAGGCATGGCCATCGGTGCGGTGGACTGGGATGGGAACGTGACCATAGACCAGTTCACCCGGTCAGTTATTCTGGGGAACGTGAGGGATAAAGAGTTCGGGGATATCTGGTGCGGGGATGGCGACGAGTTCCTTGCGGCGGTGCGGGACAGAAAAAAACACCTCACGGGGCGGTGCGCCTCCTGCAGGTGGCTTGATCTGTGCAACGGAAACCTGAGGGCCAGGGCGCTGGCCTCCGGGGATTTCTGGGCCCCTGACCCGGGGTGCTATCTTACCGACGATGAAATAGGACTGTAGGGGAGGGGACGGACATGCTCATTTCATGGAACACCACAAGCCGGTGCAACCTTTTCTGCAGGCACTGCTACCGTGAATCGGGGCCGGGAAACGACCGGTCGGGGGAACTGTCGACCGCCGAAGGGATCGCACTCATCGGCTCCATCAAAAGGGCGGGATTTCGCCTCCTGATCCTGAGCGGCGGAGAACCCCTTCTCCGGGAGGACATCTTCGAGCTCGTCTCGGCGGCGCGGGACGCCGGGCTTGTCCCTGCCATGGGGACCAACGGCACCCTCCTCACCGAAGAGACTGCCGCTCGCCTCGCGGAGTGCGGGCTTAAAGGGGCGGCGGTGAGCGTGGACAGCCTGGACAGGGAATACCATGACACCTTCCGCGGAGCTGCCGGGGCCTTCGACAGTGCCCGGCAGGGCATCAGGAACGCACTCGCGGCGGGGCTCCGGGTGCAGATCAACCTCACCCTCACCGACAGGAACCTGGACCAGTTCGACCGCATGGTGGACTACTACGGGGAGATGGGCGTCCACGCGGTGCATCCCTTTTTCCTCGTTCCCACCGGGAGGGCACTTTCCATGCCTGAGGAGGAACTGAAGTCGGAAGGGTATTTTTCAATGATACGGAAGATACTGGAGAAGCAGGGAAAGACCCGAATGGAGCTGAAGCCTACGTGCGCCCCCCAGTTTATGCCCATGGCGAAGGAGATGGGGATCCCCCAGCGGTTTTCACGGGGCTGCCTGGCCGGTATCTCCTACTGCTGCATCCTCCCGAAGGGGGACGTGCACGTGTGCCCGTACCTGCCCGTGAAGGCGGGGAACGTGAGAGAAGAACCTTTTGAGGAAATCTGGAAGAACAGCGAAGTGTTTTTGAAGCTGCGGGACTTCTCAGCTTACGAGGGGAGCTGCGGGAAGTGTGAATATATTGATATCTGCGGAGGGTGCAGGGCCCGGGCATACTATTACACCGGAAACCTGATGGCGGAGGAGCCATGGTGCTTCCGGAGATGATCCTTGATGCCGCCGGAAGGCAGCTCGTGAACCTGCTTCAGGAGGGGATTCCCCTTGAAAAGGATCCCTACGGGATACTTGCCGGGAAGCTGGGTATTTCCAGGTCCGGGGTCGCGGAGAGGGTTTGTGAGCTCATTGCATCGGGGTACATCCGGCGGGTAGGGGGCATATTCGATCCGACAGCCATGGGGTACTCAAGCACACTTGTCGGGATGAGGGTCCCGGAGGATATATTCGTTGACGTGACCCGGTTCGTGAACGGTGTGCAGGGAGTGACCCACAACTACCGGCGAACGGGATTCCTGAACATGTGGTTTACTCTCTCCACGGCCGGTGAAGAAGAAAAAGACGCTCTTCTGAAGCGCCTCAGGGAAGTCTTCGATCTCGTTCACGTTTACGAGTTTCCCCGGGCAAGGCACTTCAAACTCAGGGTGTTCTTCGACATGGAGCGGGAGTGAATCTTCATGGATGAACTGGACAAAAGACTCGTCAGGGAACTGCAGGGCAGCCTTCCGCAGGCGGAAAACCCGTACCTGGAGCTCGGCCTGCGCCTCGGCATTTCCGAGGATGAAGTGGTGGAGCGGCTGAAAGTGCTGAAGGAGTCAGGCAGGCTGAAACGGATCGCCGCGATCCTCCGTCATCAGAAATCCGGATATGCCTCCAACGCCATGGCAGTCTTCCTTGTGCCGGACGATTCCATGGACATGCTGGGGGGAAAGCTTGCGGAGAGTCCCCTGGTGAGCCACTGTTACGAAAGGGTCGGGAATGAATGCTGGCCCTACAACCTCTACGCCATGGTCCACGGAAAGACGGATGAAGAGATTTTCTCCTTCATCCGCAGTTTTGCTCTAGAAAACGGTATAGACCGCTTCGAGATCCTCCCGAGCGCCGGGGAGCTTAAAAAAACAAGCATGGTGTACTTCGGGGAAATCAGCGAAGATACGGCCTCATGGCTTTCGCGATCCTCCCCGCCATGATCCTGTAGCCCTCCCCGTTCGGGTGGATCCCGTCGGACATGAGGGACCCGTTCCCGAGAATGTCCCTGAGGATGTCTGGAACCAGCACCGCACCAGTCGCCTTCGCCGCTTCGAAATACCGTTTCCCCACCGGTGCGAGGAGGGGAAGTCCCTCGATGCCTACAAGGAACACGAGCGCACCGCCTGACTGTATCCGCTTCACCATTTCCCGAAGGGCTGCAAAGCTCTCATCAAGGTTCGCCCGGCGAAGAAAGTCGTTTCCTCCAAGGAAGAGGATCACCATGGAGGGGGAGAGAACCTCAAGTTCTCCTATCCTGCTGAAGGCCTTCGCTACGGTATCGCCGTTGACCCCGAGGTTGACCACCTCCCTGCCGATAAGGGTTGAGAGGACTGAGGGGTAGTCTTTGCCCGGGCCTCCTGACCCGTAGCCTGCTGTGAGGCTGTCTCCGAAGGCCACCACCGGCCCTGCCGCCCGTGAAGGATGGTTCATTATCTTCCACGAATTGACCGAAGTGCGGAAGAACAGGAAATAGCCGCCTAATGCAGAGATAAGAAACACGAATATAAGGATCCATCTATTCCGGAACATGCCATCACCCTTTCAGGACAGGAGAATATTTCCGCTTCAGTATAGGCGAACACTGTTTCCTCCGATATGGGAAGAATACGTGTTTTACAGTGTTGTCTTTCGATCTGCAAATTGGTTCAGGTTAAATTTCATTTTACTGCAATTGAATTTTTTTAATTTGATGGCTTTGGGAAACTGATTTATGGTATTTCTTTACCGGTTAGCAGATAAGTTCCAAATTTTACCCTTCTTGAAGATTGCTGCATCACAAATTTTATCCGGCATTTCAATATTGGAATCACCTGCTGGTTTTAAAAATAAAAATTTATTTGCAGAAAGCGACTCGTTGATGGTAAAATATTTTCAAATTTGGAGGCTGAATAATGAAGCGATTACGACTTGCCCGTTCAAAATATAAGGGTGCTCGTGAAAAGGCTGTAGATTATATTCTGGATCATCCGGAAATAGCGGCCTTTTTATCTATAGATGTACTTGCGGAAAAAATTGGCATAAGTACCTCATCCCTTTCCCGAACTGCAGTGGCTATCGGGTATTCCGGTTTCCAGGAGATGCAGAAGGAAGTGCAGGAGTACCTTCGCCAAAAGCTTCTCCCGGCGGTGAGGATGGAACAGGCAGTTCCGGAAAGCAAAAAGTTTAATTTTAAGGATTCCCTGAGAAAAGACATAAAGAACCTGGAAAAAATTCTGTCAGATGTACGCGAAGAACAGTTTGAGAAGGCGATTTCTCTTCTCTCTGAGGCACAAGAGGTCTTCGTTATAGGACTCGGGACTCAGTATCCTTCCGCAATTTATTTCAGCGGTGTGATGAAGCAGATCCGGGAAAGAGTAACATTGATAAGCCAGGAGTCCATGGATTATATAGACTGTTTTTCCCGTTTTTCGAAAAAAGACGTCCTCATGACGATCTGTCTGCCGCGGTACGGTCGATTCACATATCTTGCGGCGAAAGAGGCGGTTGAAAAGGGGTGCCGTGTAATCTCTGTCACCGACCACGCGCTTTCTCCTACCGGAAAGCTTGCCGACGTGGTGCTGCCGGTGGACTACGAGAGTATGAGCTTCTTTAACTCCAATGTTGCAGTGATGGCACTTCTGAACAGTCTTGCCACAACACTGGCCCTGAGAAACAGGGACATTTCCCTTGAACGGGTGAAAACATACAGTGACATAGCAGCACGATGGAACATATTCTACACGGAGCAATCCAGAGAAAGTATGGGTGAAGACCAATGAAGCTCAGCGACAGAATGATTCGGATGCAGCCTTCAGCCACATCTCTTATGGCGGCAAAGGCGAGAGAAAAGAAAAGGCTTGGTCTGGATGTGATCTCCTTCGCAACGGGGGAACCCGACTACGATTCTCCCCGGGGGGCTCTTGAGGCAGCCGAAAAGGCTATGAAGGAGGGGCAGACCCATTACCCCCCGACGAACGGTATAGTGCCGCTTCGGCAGGCAATCGCAGACTATTACGGGGAACATTTCGGACTCAAATATGACCCTGCGAAGGAAATAGTAGTCGGAACAGGTGCAAAGCAGCTCATCTATGAGGCCCTGGGGGCACTTGTGAATCCCGGTGACGAAGTCATCGTACTTCCGCCGGCCTGGGTGAGCTACGTAGAACAGATAAGGCTCTTCGACGGTGTCCCCGTAGAGGTCGACACAGCGGCTACAGGATTTATTCCAGATCTTCAAAAAATTGAAGATGCAATTACCCCGAGAACTGTTGCCATCATTATCAACTCACCCAACAATCCTACCGGAGCCGTCTATCCGGCCGAGTTGCTTGAAGGTCTCGCAAGGCTCGCAATGAAGAAAGGCATCCTTATCATCAACGATGAAGTCTATGAACGCCTCGTGTTCGACAGGGATAAGTCTCCCCAAATGGTAAAACTCTGCCCTGAGGCACGGGATCACGTTCTGAACGTAAATGGTGTAAGCAAGGCTTTCGCCATGACGGGATGGCGCATAGGCTACGCCCTCGGCCCGGCGGTACTGGTGAAGGCAATCTCAGATTTTCAAGGACACCTTACCTCCGGAACAAGCACTATTTCCCAGTGGGCTTCTGCCGGAGCCCTTCTTGCCTCGCAGGAAGACTGCGAAAAAATGAGGGAAGGATTTCGAACGAGGAGAGACCTGATAATAGAACTTCTTTCTGAAATTAAAGGTATACGGTTTGTTCCTCCTCAGGGCGCTTTTTACGTATTTATCGATGTTTCGTCTTTCCTGGGAGGGAAAGCGAAAATAATGCTCGAAAACGACGTTGTTTTCTGCGAAGAGCTCCTTGAACAGAAGAACGTTTCCATGGTTCCCGGAACAGCATTCCTCTCTCCGGGGGCAGTACGGATATCCTACTCCTGCCCGGAGAAAGACATTCGCGAGGGGGTGAGACGTTTCAGAGAGTTTCTGGAAGAGATACGAACAGAGTAAGTTAAAGGAGCCGTTTTAGCCGCACACATTGTGCTATTTTTTAAGGAGGGTGATTTCATATGAAAAAGTTTTTCGCACTTGCCGCAGTGTTGCTTTTTGTATTGTCCGGAACGGCCTTTGCCGCTTACCCCACAAAACCGGTAACCATGATCGTTGCCTATGCAGCCGGCGGAAGTACGGACATTCTTGCCAGGATTACTGCGAAGTACCTCGAGGCGGAACTCAAGCAGCCTTTTGTAGTGGTCAACAAGCCGGGCGCAGCCGGAAGCGTCGGCTTCACCTCCATAGCCAAGGCAGCTCCGGATGGTTACTCTATAGGTCTCATCAATCTCAGCGGAGTGATCGTAAACCCTATCGTGCAGCCTGACGTAGTCCGCTATAGAATTACTGATTTCGCGGGAATTGCCAACGTGGTCACAGACCCGGGCGTTTTCTGCGTGAAGGCCGACAGCCCCATGAAGACCCTCGAGGATCTTATCGCTGCTGCCAAGGCAGCACCAGGCAAGATAGCGGTTTCCCATGAAGGAGCAGGCTCAGGCGATCATCTGGGTGTCATGGAGTTCTGCAAAAAAGCCGGTATTGAAGTAAATCCCGTTCCATTTGAGGGGGACGCTCCGGCAAAAGCCGCTTTGCTTGGAGGTCATATCGACGTTCTGGCGGTCAACGTGTCGGAAATAGCGGAAATGGTGAATACCGGCCAGCTCCGTGCCCTCGCAGTCCAGAACGACAAACGTTCTGCGGAACTTCCTGATGTGCCGACGTTCGCAGAGCTGGGCTATCCCACTGTTATCCAGGGAACTGCATCCCGCGGTTTTGCCGCGCCTAAGGACATTCCCGCTGAAGCCCTTGATGTTCTCGTGAACGCGATGAAGAAAATAGTGGCCTCAACCGAGTACAGGGAGGAACTCAAGAAGCTGAACATGCCCATAGACTTTGTTCCCGGAGGCGAATTTACAAAACTCCTTCTCGATCAGCACAAACTCTGGTCCGAGCTCTGGGAAACAGATCCCTGGCTTAAGAAGTAGAGGCTTTCTGTTTTAGAAAATTCAGGGAAGCTTTGGAACATGCGGGGGAGTCCGGCTTTTTTCTCCCTCGCATGCTCTTTCCCAGTGAAGGGAGAATATGAATGAAGAAATCAGACATCGGCGTTTCCGTCGTCATGATTTGTACTGGAATATCGGCACTGGTTAAATCCTCAGATTATCCTGAGCAGTCACGGATGATCCCTTATATCTACAGCACCGCACTTATTGCCTTCTCTCTTCTTCTAGGGCTGAAAGCACTTATGCATCGCGGGGAAAACCTTGAGGATCCCGTAACAAAAGATGAGCCTTTGTACCGGGTTTTACTTGTTGTGGGCATGATTTTAGGTTACATCGCCTCAATCCAGGTAATCGGATTTTACACGTCCACTGCGCTCTTTCTGCTGATCTTTATGGGGCTTATGCGGGCCGCTTCACTGCCCGTCTCGCTGGCAGTCTCAGCCGGTACAGCCCTGGTAGTGTATTTCTTCTTTGAAACCATGCTGAACATTCCTGTTCCCCAGGGAATGTTTTTCTAGTGGAAGGAGACAGATTACAATGAATGAATTTCTTCTTCCTGCTCTTGGGAACATATTCCAGCCACAGGCTCTTCTTGTCCTTTTTGCGGGAACAGTCGCAGGTTTGGTCATAGGGGCGCTTCCAGGCCTGTCATCAACCATGGGGGTAGCCCTCGCAATTCCTCTCACATTCGGCATGGATCCCAAAATGGGGCTGATGCTTCTTGGAGCGGTCTACTGCAGCTCCGTCTATGGAGGTTCGATTACTGCGATTCTTCTGCGAACGCCAGGGACTGACGCGTCCATAGCCACGACCTTCGACGGCTTTCCCATGACGCAGCAGGGGCTCGCGGGAAAAGCTATCGGCATGTCAACCACCGCATCCCTCATAGGAGGGCTTATAAGCGCAGCCGCCCTTCTCTTGATCGCCCCCTTTCTTGCCAGAATGGCTCTCAAGTTCGGACCCTCAGAATACTTCCTCGTCGGACTTTTCGGCCTGTCTGTCATCATAAGCGTTTCGTCAGGATCGTATCTCAAGGGCCTTATCTCGGGAGCCTTCGGCCTGCTTATCGCGACCACGGGCATGGACAATTTCACAGGTTATCCCCGTTTCATCTTCAATAACGACTCCCTTCTTGACGGAATCCCTATCCTCCCTGCACTTATCGGGCTTTTCTCCCTTTCCCAGGCGATAAAAATATCGGTGAGCAGCCAGAAGACAATCTTGCTTAACCCGGGTGACCTGACTATATCTGACCGGATACTTCCCGAAAAAGAGGACATGAAGCGAACCTGGAAGACTATCCTCAGGTCAGCGGTTATCGGTGTCATCATCGGTATCATGCCTGGTGCAGGCACCAGCATTGCCTCGTTTCTCAGCTACAACGAAGCGAAGAGGACGTCAAAGGACCCGGATTCTTTCGGCAAGGGCAATATCGAGGGTGTGGCTGCTTCAGAGACTGCGAACAATGCAGTCACGGGAGGATCTCTCATCCCTGCGCTGACCCTTGGGATTCCAGGAAACGCAGTTACTGCCGTCTTTATTGGGGGACTTACGATCCAGGGGCTTATACCAGGGCCAAATCTCTTTATAAAATACGGGGAGATTACCTACACCCTGATCCTGTCTCTTTTTCTGGCTAACATTATGTTCTGGGTTATAGGTATAGCCTTCACACGGCAGTTTGTCAAGATCGTCAAAACTCCCACAAAGATACTTGCACCCATCATCTGTGTGCTCAGTGTCATAGGCTCATACGCCATCAGGAACAACTTTTTCGACGTATGGCTTCTCTTCGGGTTTGGTATCCTTGGTTATTTCATGGAACGGTACAACATCTCCCAGGCTCCGATCGTATTGGCCCTTGTTCTCGGACCCATGGTCGAGGCTGAATTGAGGAGGACGCTCGTTCTTTTCCACGGAAGCCTTCTTCCCGTACTCTCACGCCCCATAAGCCTTACAATCATTATTCTGATCATCATTTCGGTAGCTTTTCCGCTGGTGCGGGAATTCAGACACAAGCGAGCCTGAAAAATAAAACAGGAGGAAAGAAAACAGAATGGTTGAATTATTGGATTGTACCCTTAGAGACGGCAGCAATATCGTGGGCGCCGGATTTTCCAGGGAAATTACTCTTAGAATTATCGAATCTCTCATTGAGAGCGGCATCAAAACAATTGAAATGGGGCATTCAAGCGGAATGGGAGGGAACAACTCCGGTTCGAAACTTGCCCCTTTATCCGACGAAGAATATATTGAAACAGCCGCACCCTATTTCCCGAAAGCTGAGATAGGAATGTTCTGCCAGCCGAAATGGGCGACTCAAGAGGGAGTCCGGTTCGCCGCAAAAAAAAATCTCGGGTTTCTGCGGGTCGGTATCAATGCCGGTGACTCTGCGACTGCTGTAGATCTCATCAAAGAAATTCGTGATTCTGGAATGAAAGCCCGCACCAGCCTTATGAAAGCTTATGTCCTGTCACCGGAGGAGTTGGCTGAAGAGGCACGAATTCTTGAGAAAGCAGGAGCCAACGCTGTCACCATAATGGACTCCGCAGGGTATATGCTTCCCGAAGATGCAGGCCGGTATGTCACTGTACTGAAAAGTGCGGTATCCATTCCCATAGGGTTTCACGGACATAACAATCTCGGGCTTGCAGTGGCAAACGGACTTGCTGCATGGCGTGCCGGTGTTGATTCTATAGACTGCGGCATAATGGGGATGGCCCGCAGCGTTGGAAACATTCCTACGGAAGCCTTTATTGCGGTGCTCCAGAGGCTCGGGGAAGGAATGGAATACGACCTGCACATCCTTCTGTCACGAATAGACAGTGATATCTATCCCCTGGTGGAAAAGAATTTCCATAATCCAATACCGCCTGTACAATTAATTCTCGGTATGGCCGGCTGCCATTCCCATTACCTTCCAATGTTCAGGGAGGCGGCTGAAAAACAGGGAGCAGATCTTTACAGGCTTATTCTTGACGTTTCTGCTGAGGACAAAAAGGCGCCTTCGAGGGAGTTGATCGATTCTTTTGCCGCAAGGGGGGCAAAATAGAGACGTTCTCCCGCAGAGGATTTTGCAGCAGCAACGATGAAAATTAAGAACACCGGCTGAACGAGAAAATTTACAAAAAGTTCCAAAAAGCGCATTTGGGGGAAAAACCGGGTGCGCTTTTCTATAGAGAAAAAGCAATAAGATGTACCGTAGCCGAAAAAATATAGTCCGGGTTTCACACACATGCCTCCGCCAACCGGGCCAGTAAATCGGATTGGTTAAGTTAAGAGAATCTCTGAAAAAGTCTCCAGCAAATCGCCTTTCGATCTTGTAAAATAGTACCGTAGCAGTTGCTTAAAACTCCAGACCATACGGGGAGATGAAA
>Ga0209723_1004089_pt1 | contig 16739 bp, 9 predicted proteins | sample BiotimSIPDNA_2_FD_185750 | JGI IMG/M metagenome (GOLD analysis project Ga0209723, IMG submission 185750) | Anaerobic biogas reactor microbial communites from Washington, USA - Biogas_R2 time_0 SIP DNA (SPAdes) (version 2) | ecosystem: Engineered > Bioreactor > Anaerobic > Unclassified | place... | reverse complement strand
AGGATTGTGTTTTCGGAGCTGCCGCCGTTGACGACTTCGATTGCGTCGCAGTAGAGTTCGCTGAGGAAGTAGTCCGAGATTGGTTTTGGGATGTACTGTCGATAGTTTGGCCTCCAGTACGGATGCGCATAGACTGCCAGTCCTCCCTTGGCTCTGATCCTATCCCAGATGACATGGGATGAAGCGACGAACCATGCGTTCATGCCCTTTGGCAGGATGTCTGCCGGGAGTTTGGCGAGCGCTTCCTTGACTGTTGCATCATATTCTGCCCTGTGTTGCTTGAACCATTCTCCCATTCCTTCCGTGGCGCCGAGCGAGAGGATGTGCGTTCCGTTTCCTGGTCCGTGGACTTCTTCGCCATGGTAGGTGACCATGTCCGTCGGGAATGTTGCGAACGTAGACACTGCCTCTTGCGAGCCTGCGTAGTTGTTGTGGTCTGTTTCGATGGCAAAATCTTGTCCGACTTTTCTGCATGTCGCGACCATGATGGATCCTGTCTTGTCGACGCCATCGGAGTACTTGCTATGCATGTGCATATTTCCCTTGAATGGTCTTAGTGCGAAGTAGTCTGGCTTGAGCGAGTAGAGTTTGACGTCTGCGACGGTATTGTTTTCGTTGTTGACGAGTTTGAGCGTATGCCTTGTTTCGCTTGGGAATTTTGTTGTTGCGACGATTGTGTTTCCTTTGATTTCGAAGGGGATTATTTCTGGTGTTGCGTACTGGAATGGTTTTCCGTCTGCCCGGATTCCGTCATCGTTGTAGTAGAGCAGCTTGAGCTTGTCAGGTTGCTTGAGGTCTTCTTCTTCGAATTGCATGGTTATGGTGGCTGATGAGTCTGCCCTGACCACCTTCGGCCATGCGTCAACGCATTTTGCAAAAAGCTGTGTGGATAGGACAATGAGTGCGATTGTAACGAATTTTCTTGGCTTCATCGAATGCTCCTTGGTAATGTTATAGTAGTTATGGCAGAACCCAATAGGACTTCGGAGGAGTTCCTGTGATCCAGTAATAGATTCCCCCGGCTAGGAAGACCATGATGGCGGAGAGGAGGTCGCCGGCAATGACGCCGATGAAAAAAGGCTTGAGCCTATGGTAGAATTTGCTGCCGCCGAATTTCATCGTGATGACCTTGATGATGCCGCCAATGACGAATGACCATGCCAGGACATATCCTGCGTAGCCAGACCAGGCGCAGAAGATGATCGGATGAATCGGCCACCAATGGTGTCTGAGGCGCATCGTCGAAAAGAAGATGAAATCAGCGAAGACGGTTATGAAGGCGATGATAAATGGTTTGCTGGGCTTGGCCATCGCGAGTCTGCCAAACCCCTTGGCTTGTTCCGATTGCTCCAGCAATCCTTGTGCTTCGAGCTGTGTGCGAGCCGTGACAACTCCGTTGAAGGTATTCGTCGGAGTGTTTCGAGTTCCGAACCCATCACGCCAGTTGATTCCGCGATCGTATGAAAAGTACCAGGTCGAGGAAATGGCTGCGACAAGGGACAATGCCATGACGACGGCGAGCATCGGGAAGTAGCGCTTGGTCTCGGGCTTGCGCTCCGGTCCTGTTCCATCGAGGAATTTGAGCGCAGACGACATGAACGGGAGGAATGTTTCCCTGGTGTCCATGAAGAACATTGTCGTTGTGAAGAGGATGATGGCTAGCGTTGTTGGGCCGAGTGCCTGTTCGCCGAAGAGCGCCATCAGCAGGACGCCAGGATAGAGGTTGGGGTTGAGGTGGTACATGCCGGTTTCCGCCAGGATGCGCGCCATCACCAAGTATGCGATGACCATCATGATCGCAAGGATGATCGACAGTTGCCAATCCAAGCCGCCACGGGTAATCCCGATGATGAAGGCGATGATGCCGACGACGAAGACCCGCATTCCCCAAACGCTGGATTCCTCGATCTTGACGTCGCCGCGAAGGCCAATCGCACGTTTGGCAGTTTCCCAGTAGTAGTGCCTTCCGGTATAGAGCAGGACTGCGAAGAATCCGCAGTAGGCTCCGAAGACCATGCCCCAGTCGGGCCTTGGCGAAAAGAGCGTTCCGATCCTTAGCGGATATCCCAGGTTGATGAAGATGCCGAAGATGGTAAAGAAGACGAAAGGCGAGAGTCCGATGGAGAAGCAGATGTCGGTAGGAAGCATAAAGGCGAGTCCTATGACGGTGTAGTAGCATCTGATCCACATGAGCGTTCCGTATCCGCCTCCCTTGACGAAGGTCGGGAACGTATCCCTGAACGCTCTGAAGTCATATGTTCGCGTGATGGGGATCAGCACGTCCGGGAAGTACAACCTGAGGTAGTTGTTGAGGTGGATGGCAAAGATGATTGAAAGCCCGATCCAGAAGATTTTTTCCCTAAGGATTGGGTTTGGCTTTCCGTTTGCGTCTGGGAGTATCGATCTTGCTACTTGAACGATTGGGTAGGGCAGGTGCTCGTTTGAAGCCCATTGCCTATGGAAGACAAGGGAGAGTCCGGCCAAAGCGGTCCACATGATGACGAAAAGCGGGATCCAGTAGGCCAGCGGCTTTTTCCAGGCTCTCCATGGGATTTGCGAGAATGAGATCGGCTTGTCAGGAGAGGTCCTCGCCCCTTGGATCATCGTGGTCAACGCATCGTCCATTTCAGGGTCTGCGAGCATGAATTCCGGCAGCAGCGATGTGACCGGCTTGTATGTTTTTCCGTCTGGTTGCAGGAGCTTCCAGCTCGATGTGGTCTTGGCATAGTGGTGCGGAAGCATCATCGCACGGGGGACGATTTTCAAAAATGTGCATGTTGACATGCCGCAGGTGGGGAGAACCAACGCCATGATCAGGCAAAGCTCCTTGCCTGAAAATGGCCTGAAGGCCTTCCAGCGGGTGTAGCGGTGGATGAGCCAAAGGGTGGGGTTGACCAGGATCACGCTGACCAAAAGCGAACCGTAGATCGACTGTGGAAAATGTGTTCCGACGATCAAGTTCTGGAGAATCACAACGTCGTTGTAAAATGCGTATGCGGCCAAGAAAAGCGCGCTGATCAGACCGATGATGAATGCCCTGAGTGTCATATGCGACCTATAAGTTTATTTCAAGAAGATGGGTTATTGGGCGAGTTTCGCGTTCAGGCTATGGATGGCTGTGCCGACTTCAAGCCGCCAGGTGTCAACCAGTTCCTGCGCCTCCTCGGAGATGTATTGGTCGATGTCTTGTGCGATGAGCTTGTCGTATTCTGTTGTATCGATTTTCTTGTCTTTGGCGAGTTCCATGACTCTTTTGAGTTCATGCAGGTATGCGACGTCTTCAAGTCCTTCCCTGAGTGCGTGGAAACGCTTTGTCGGAACCGGTTTTTTATCCAATCCTCTCCAGTTGATTCCATCATCGTATCCGTCTCGGTGGTCGAATCCATCATCTCCCTTTGCCGAGTACGAGCACCACATGGCGATTCCGTCCAGTCCTTTCCTATAGGATTGTATTGGGTAGAACCTATAGTATGGGAGGATTGGGACTGTTGTCATGTTCTGCGAGCATCTGTATGTCCATAGGGTTCGCTTTCTATCCTTGAAGAATTTGATTGTTTCATCGGCTTGTTCTCCTTCGAATCTACCTGAGATGACTGTCCAGACCTTGAAGAAATCTGTGAGTCCTTCGTTGTCAAGGTCTTCGAGTGTTGCTCCTGCTGGCGGTGGCGTGCTAAGGTAAGTCGCCATGAACTGTGCATTTGGGAGGATCGCCTTTGTTTCCGCCCGCGCTTCTTTTTGGTTTGGGATGTCCCTTTTGGCGAATTCGTCCCTAAGGAGTCCGTGGTAGATGATGTCCTCTTGCTTGAATCCGATCTTGAGCAGTCTGTCATTCATCATTTGGTGCCAGCGCGCGTCAGGTCCGGAACCCCATGCGAAGACAATTTTCATCTTTTTCTTGAGTGCCTGTTCGAAGAATTCCTGGTTTGCGTTAAGGACGAGGTCGTCATTGTACCTTTTTCCTTTGGGCGGCGCTCCCAGCCATCGCCTGTCCCTGACGAAGCCGTTGATGTAGGAATGCGATTCGGTCATCGTCCACTTGAAGTGGAAGTCGTGCATCAGGTTCATCATGGCGATTTCATCGAGCGGGGAGCACATGGGACCCCACATGAAGGCGTCTATCGGCCATTGGTCGGTCTCGGGCAGGGTGAAGTTCCAGACCTTGACCATGGTGTCAAGCTTGCGTGTCGGGATGTCATAGTCGTGGAGTGGCTTGATGTCAATGGTGGTTTCGTACTCGCCTGGTGGGATGTCCTTGGAGTTGAAGACGATCCATATCCTCGTCGCTTCGCCGGGCGTTATGGTGACGATATTGCCGGGAATCCTGACGAGCGGCGCGGTGATCAGCGAGCCATTGTGGTTGACGAAGGGTTCGTAGGAGACCTCGAAGTTGTCGTTGGACAGGAATCTCCTGTTCTTGTCATAGGCGATCGGCTGGATTCTGAGGTCGGTTCGCTTGCCACAAAGAAGCCCTGAGATGATGATGCACTTTGCTTCGCGTTCGTTTCCCGCAACTTGGAATTCAAGGTAGGGGTTGAACGGCGCGTCTTCCGGTGCATTGGGGGCGCCGACTTCCCAGGGCGAGGTTTCCCACACGAGGTACCTGTAGTCCTCGCGGAAGAGCCTGAATCCATTGGCTTGCGCCGCGATGTGGTCTGCATCCTGCTTGGATAGCGTAGCCTTGTTTTTAATTGCCTGCTGGAGCTTGTCCTTGAAGAGCTTGATTTCGTCCTGCATCGTCCAGATCGACTTGACGACACCGCGATGGATGGGGTGGTCGATTTTCACCCAATCCGGTATGTTCCTGCTGAGTTCCTCGAGAGTCTTTTCAAGTTCGTCGAGGCCGCCTTCCCCCGTGTTTTCCGAGTTTCGCTTCAAGGTGCATCCCGAGACGACTTTCTGGTTGACAAGTGCGGTCACGATCAGCTTGTCCACCCTGTCGTCCTCAACAATCGGATTGACTTGGATTATGTCATCGGGCTTGTGGCTTTCCTTTTGGAGCGCAATGACCTTGCCGTGTGAATCGAACTGCCTCATTTCCAAGGTGATTTGATCCCATTTTGGGTCGGCATTTTTGCATTGCAGCTGGATCGTATTGTATCCTAGGTCAAAGGTGTCTTGCTTGGGGACGATTTCCAGTGCGTTGTCTTGGGATGCGATGGTGAAATTGAGCTTGGCGAGGAATGCCCTTTGATTGAATGAGCCGCTCTTGACCCGGGGATTCGCGGTGTATTCTGTCTTGCCTGCATGTCGTTCGCGACAGAATCTGACCGCCCAGGCTTCGCCGATTTGGGGCTTCGGGAGCTTGAAGGCTGAGAAGGGAAGGGTGAACTCGATCGTCCAATTGTAGGAATTCCTGGCTGTTTTGATTATCGCTCCGGTTGCATTCCAGTTTTTTTCTGCGCCGATGGCATCGTATTTGCTGCCCAATGGATTGATCAGGATGTGGTAGAAGCTATCCTTTTTGCCGCCTGTGTCCAGGACCATTTCGAAGGAGTCGTCCGACCAGATCGCCATGTCGTCCTGGTCGAATTTGGCGACCAGGTCCTTCATGTTTGGCTCTGCAAGTGTGACTCCGATGTGGATTGCGTTGGAGTCGTGGTAGATTCTGACGGTTGTTTCCGCTTCTGCCTGTCCTCCGTTTTTATGAAGGAATTGGCTGACTTTGAAAGCCTGTTCCCAGGGGGCGTCATCGAGGATGCCGTCCATGTTTGGCGGTGTATCGATGAAGGGGCAGTTGAAGACATCCTCGGTAAGTGCTGCTGGCTCCTGGATTTTCGGGGGGTGCACGGGCTTGAATGCGATGTCAGCCGGTCTGTTTTGTGGTGGCGTCGGGAATTCCTTTCCTGCAAAGAGCGCTTCGTAGTCTTGCTTGACCTGTTCTGGCGTCAGGGGGACTTTGATGATTCTGAGTTCGTCGATGTATGCTTGCGCATTCCAGGTTTTGAGTCCTCCGATGCAGATTTCTTCCGGGTCTTGTGGGAATCTGACATAGAGGCTCGAACCGACGAGTTCTCCGTCCAGGTAGAAGGAGCGCGACTTGGCGTCTGCGTCCCAGGTGACAGTGATCTGGTGCCACGTATCGGTACTGTATGGGATTTCGGTTTGGATCGTCGAATTTTCCCGGTTTGCATTTTGCGTGAACTGGATCACGTTTCCCGTGTGTGGTTTCTGGATGTAGAAGGAGTTGTCCGACCCCCACGCGAAGGATGCTCTTTTCGTCCTGTCGAAGACCATGTGCAGGAAGATGCAATGCCTGTAGCCTGTTGTTGCCCAGCGCGGCTTGACGAGGAATTGGATCGTGCCGCGTTGCGGGTCGATATTGTTTTTCGCCGGGATGGCGAAGTATCGCCCGGATCCTTTGAGGTCTAGGGCTTCAGGTTGTGGCGAGCTGTCCTTGAAGGGGAAGCCGGTTTCGCCGCCGGTGATCTCGCCATTGTCAATCAACCCCTTGATATTGCCGATCTGGATCGACTGCTTGGAGTTGAAGTGCGCGAGCAGCAAAACATCGGCAGGATCGATCGGTACGTGCTCGGCTGCAAGGAGAGCGAAGGACAAAAAAACTAGAAAATATCTGAGTTTCACGATGGAACCCTCAAAAAAGTTGAAAATGGTGAAAAACAAACCATAACGCAAACTCTTAACAAAATCAACTTGAAAGAGACTGTTGACGACAAAATAAACGCGAAGCCAGAACGAAAAATCGTCGATTTCGTACTCAGGTGGGATGTGACATGCCCGTTTTTGAGGGGGTGTTGGGACTGGGATACGAGACTGGGACGGGTCGGACAGGGTCGGACAGGGTCGGACAGGGTCGGGCAAATCTTCGCTGTTGAAGAATAAGGAATGTTGAGCTTAGAGCATGGAAGAGGGATGCGGCACAATTGAGTTGGAAGTCTAACTTGTCAAAGCGTGGTTATCGCCTATATTTTTATGGATATTCTTTTATGCTAGGTTATGTATATTTTAAGCAATGTATTCAAAGGGGGTAAACTTATGGCGAAAAAAGTGTTGGTTCTGGGTGCAACAGGCGCGATGGGACAGTATCTGGTTCCCAGGTTGGCGGATATGGGATACGAAGTCGATGCTGTTTCGCTTGACGACGTGACGGTGGAGCGCCCAAATTTGAAGTACATCAAGGCGAATGCGAAGGACAAGCCGACTTTCCATCAGTTTCTGTCGAAGCGCTATGACGGAATCGTTGACTTCATGATTTACACTACGAACGACTTGTCGTACTATTTGCCTGCGGCTTTGGATCATACGGACCATTATATCTACCTGTCCAGCTATCGTGCGTATGACAACAAGCAGGTGCCGGTGACCGAAAGCGCGCCTTTGCTGTGCGATACTGCGGACGACCTTGTGTTGCGCCACTCGGACGACTATTCCGTGTTCAAGGGGCGTGGCGAACATGTGATCAGGGCGCTCGGCAAGTCGAACTGGACCATTATTCGTCCTGCGATCACGTACAGCAAGATGCGTTACCAGCTGGTGACGCTTGAGGCACCGAACACTGTCGGCCGCGCGTTTGCGGGCAAGGCGACTGTGTTGCCGGTCGAAGCACGTGATGTTCAGGGCACGATGAGCTGGGCTGGTGACGTTGCGCAGATGATCGCCGGCTTGCTGTTCAACGAGAGGGCGCTTTGCGAGGCGTTTTCAGTCTGCACGGCAGAGCACCATCCCTGGCATGAAGTGGCGGAATACTATGAAGATATCTGCGGCTTGAAGACTGTGTGGGTTGACAAGGAAGACTACCTGAAGATCATCAGTCCCGACAAGTATGCCCGCTGGGCCCGTTGGCAACTTGACTACGATCGGCTGTTCGATCGCGTGATGGACAACTCAAAGGTTCTAGAAGTGACCGGTATGAAGCAGGAAAACCTGATGAAGCTGTACGATGGTCTCAAGTATGAGATTGGTCGTTGCCCACGGGACTTCCAGTACCCTGTGAATACAGCGATGGATGCCTATTTGGAGTCGCGTGGCTGAAGTCGAAGGGTGTTTCTTGAGTCGTTGGGAAGTTCGTTATGGTATCGCTAGGCGATTTTGATGTATTTCGTCGCAAGGTCGTGATTTTCCGGAGCGGTGTTTTGCTGATGTTTTTCACGAGCATGAGCAAGATACTTGTTCCTGGCGCCGTATTTGACTCTTTGCAGCACGAGCAGGGTTTTGACGCATCGTTGATGGCTGGCTTGGCATCGTTTTACATGTATTCGTATGCGTTTTCGCAGCTTGCGCTGGGGATGCTTGCGGATCGTTTCGGCGGCGTACGGATTTTGCTGTTGGGCGGCGGCTCGTTTTGCATTGGGATGACGATGTTTCCCTTATGTTCGTCGTATTGGCTCTTGTTGATATTCCGTGTCTTGTCAGGTTTTGGAGCTGGGATTGTCTTTTTAGGTGTTGCGAAGCTGGTTGCCGACTTGTATCCTGACCGTTTTTCGTCGGTTTTGGGCATTACCTTGCTGATTGGCTATTTGGGACCTGTCACCGGGACATCCGGGATGGTCTGGCTTGTTGCGTGGTTGGGTTGGCGCGCCTCATTGCTTGTTCCGGCTGTGCTGTCAATGGTTGCGTACTTGGTGATTGTTTATTATTCTCGCGGGACGTTGAAGCCAATTGAGCGCGGTGGCTCCTTGTGGGGACCTGTGTTCGAGGTTATGCGTCGTTGGGATGTCGTCCGGTTGTTTGTGGCGAGTTCCATGATTTTCGGTTCCTACTACGCCTTGCTGACCTTGATGGGGCGGAAGTGCCTTGAGGACGTTGGCGGTTTTTCGATGCGTTGGGCATCGTTGCTTGTTACGATGCTGACGATTCTGGTTGCGTCACACAACTACCTTGGTGATCGTGTCTGCAGGCTGTTCCGGAATCAGTATGGTCGGCTGATGCGCACGTTGTCTGCCATGAGTCTTCTTGGGGCTTGTCTAGGTTGGTTGACGTTGCGTTGCGGGCTAGGTGGTTTTCCTCTGATACTTTCATACGTGTTGATTGCGATACCGGCTGGATTTTTCCCGGTTTACGGCACTATGGCGAAGGAATCTTGTCCATCGAATCTAGTTGCGTTGTCAGTCGCCTTGTTGAATTTCTGGGCATTTGTGATGATCGCCATTGTCGGCGACATTGCCGGTCGTGTCATGCGCAGCTACGAATGGATGGCCGAGAAGGTCGGCGATGTGTTGGTTTATCCTCCTTCTGCGTACGAGGGTGTGTTTGCTGTCTTCATTGTCGTGTCATTGGTTGGGTTGTCTTGTACGATAGGGTTGTTTTCCCGTAGGGTTTCACGGTAGGCAGGGGGGCTTTTGATGGCGGTACTTCTGTTTGTCCTGTTGGTGCTATGTGCTGGGTTGTCGTTTGGCGACACTCCATATCGCTGGGACGTATGTCTTAACGGCTTGTGGGACATTGCGTACGGAAATGATGCGTCGGAGTACGGCGACCGATTGTCTTGGCGCGAGTCCAAGGTTCCGTCGAGCTGGAATGTGACCACGACGTGGGCGATTCATCCCGAGGCTGCGTCGTCGAAGGTCGCATGGCATCGGTTGCGCGTTGACATTCCGTCTTCGTGGCGTGGGAATCGCGTCAAGCTGATGTTCGAGTTGCTCAATGCGTCCCATAGCGTCCGTGTGAATGGCCGGCTGTTGCACGAGTTGCCTCATACGATGGGGAACTTGACGGTTGACGTGACGGAGGCAGTTGCCTTCGGCGGGTCGAACGAGATCGTTGTGATGACCAAGAGCGAAGTTCGCGGGCGTGCCGGGATTTTGCGCGATGTCCGGATGCTATGCGTTCCAAGCACGTCAATCCGGTATGCGCTGGTGACTCCGAGCGTACGGAAGGGAACGCTGTCGGTATTGGCGAAGCTTGATGGCGAAGGTGATGTCGAGCTGCGTTGCCGTGTTTTTGACGGTGACCAGTGCGTGTTGGACTTGGGTTCAACTCGTGCGAAGCTATCCGGGAGCGGGGCGTGCGAGTTGTCGTCTCCCTGGAAGAATCCTGTGTTGTGGGGATATGGCGAGTACGGCGAGGCGAAACTATACACGATGCGTACGGAGTTGTTGCGCAATGGGGCTGTGATTGACGTAAAGCACGATCGCTTCGGCTTCCGTGAATTCTATGCGGGAGGCGACAAGTTCTACTTGAACAAGAAGCCGATTTTCCTTTTGGGCGACTTGTATACCAAGACGCGTGACCATACGGAACATCCGGCGGTGGCGATTGCATTCCTGCAGCGGATGCGCGATTCGAACATCAACTTTTTTCGTTGGCATACATCGTCGGTCTGCGATTACGGGGTGTGGTTTGATGCCGCCGACGAAGTCGGCTTTTTGATGCAGCCCGAGATGATTCGTCCGTTTTACCACGGCAAGGAGCGTTTGGCGGCGAATCATCCTGCCGTGAGGCAGATGTGGGAGAATTACGTGACGACCCATTACAACCATCCCTCGATCGTATCGTGGTGTGTTGACAACGAGTCGTTTTCCGTTGGCTTGACGTCGCTGGCGAATATCCGCAAGGTGAATTTGGATCGGATGCGGCAGTATGACGAGCTGATCAGTTTCATTCGCGGCTTGGACGGAAGCCGCATCATCGAGATCAACCACAACTACAGCCTTTGGTCATTTGTTCGGATGGGGAAGTTTTCCCGCGAGAATTTCGAGGTGTTCAACATTCATCCGTACGGGAATATTTTGCATGTGATCAATGTTGAACAGAAGGCTGTTGGCTTCAAGGGCGAGGTGCCCGTGCTGGTCGGCGAGATTTTCGCTCACGGCAAGCCTATTGATTTTCTTCAGGATCCCTTGGGGGCTTATGCGGAGCAATGGCGGATTGGTGCAAGCTATGCCCGTCAGATACGCGAGGCCAAGGCTGCCCGTCATGTGGCTGGTGCGATTCTTTGTGCACAGACCGGGACAGGCTTTATAGGGTTTTCGGGGCCCAAGTCGGTTCACTTCGGTCCTTGGGACGATTTTGCGAAGGTTTTGGACGATAGCGGGAAGTTGGTCGGGTTGCGTGAGTTCAACGTATTGCCTCGGTGGCCGTCTTTGTCAGGTCCCGGCATCAAGGTTGACCACTTCGTGGGGTGGGCGTACTACGGTGGCAACTTCGGGTTGAATTTGAATTGGTTCGATCCGTCGGTACCGATGTTTCGCAAGAATTTGGTTGACGAACAGATTGCCGAGTCGTTCCGGGAGTTGAATGGTGGTGATGTTGGTGGAATTCCATCTCGTCGTTGCCCCGAGGTTGTTGTTGGCTTGGGGGATGGCGGAATTCCGTTTTCAAATGGTCTGCTATGGTTGCAAGACAAGCGTTATCCTGGCGAATTGCGCGGTGTGTTGACGGATCGGGACGGGACGGGCTGGTTCAGGCTATGGGGAGCCGGCGAGTATGAATTGCGTTATGGTGATCGGGTCAAGGAGCTGTCGATCAAGGAATGTCCAGTTCTGGACATGAAGGCGGGGTACGGCTACATCACTTGGGTTGACTGGGGTGGGATTGACTTGAATCGTCGCCGTGAGGAGTTGCGGAAGCCAGTAGGGAAGTGGGTGTTCAATGAACAGTCGTTGGGCGAGTTGCTCAAGAACCGGGATTTCGAGTATTGGGAGCACGATCGTCAGGCAAGTTGCTGGAGCTATGCGTCGGAGCGGATGGAGGATTGCACGTCAGGTCGTTACTCCGGCAAGATCGTTGGCAGCACGAGCTACGTCGTGCAGCGGATACGGATGCAGAAGGGGAAGACGTATAGAATCAGCGCGGATATCAAGAAGCTTAAAGGCAATAGCCACGGAAGCATCCAGATTACGGCCGAGCAATACAAGATGCTTTTCAACAAGCGATGCGAGGCGAAGGAAGGCGAGTGGGGGCGTGTCGAGGCGCTCCATGTCGCCACGGGAGATGAATTCTACTTCTATCTCCGCAACTATTACATGGGCAATGATGGAGAAGTGATCTACGACAATGCTAGTGCGGTGCTGGTGGAGGAAGCTGCGCCGCAACCAGAGCCATTTGCGCCAGGTCCCTTCAAGCTGAGCAAGGATGGATTCATACGGGATTTCCTGGTGCTGGGTCCCTTCCCGAACATGGGAGATGAATTGAATGGATACCAGGCGGCGACGACGGATTACCTGGGCGGCGAGGCGACGTATCAGGCGAAGTTCGGCGCGAAGGCAAACGCGGTGTTCCAACCGGGATTCTACTGGATGCCTGGCGAGTACGAAGTTCGTTGGGATCAGCTACATAGCGAAAGCGATCGCATCCACCTGAACCAAATTCGTCTGGAGGATGCGGTTGTGACCGGAGAGCCGCCGACGCATGTGTGTGCCTATCTGGCCTGCGATGTGATTTCGCCCGTTGAACGGGATATGCGACTTGGCATGGGTTCGGATGACGGATACGTCCTCTGGCTTAACGGCGAAAAGCTAGGCGCTTCCCTGACGTCCCGTGCGGCGGCAAAGGATCAGGAGATGATTTCAGGCAAGTTGAAGGCTGGTCGCAATCGCTTGCTAGTCAAGGCAATTCAGGAAGCCGGCGGATGGCAGATGCTGATTCGCCTGCTGGATGCCCAGGGAAAACCGCTGGACAATGTTGAAATCGTTCTGGACAAGTGAGTTTTGAGAAGGGAATTTAAGGGGTTCGCATCATGTTTCATGGCATAAGAAGATGTTTGTTTGCGTTAGGCATGGTTGTTGGCATTCTGTCCATTGGTGCCGAGAAGGTGCTGGTGAACGGGATGTGCCGCGAGCCTGAATTTGTTCGTGGTGGCAAGTCGATTGTCTACCGCTGGGATTTGAAGAACGGCGACAGCGAGCTGCATTCGGTTGACGTGGCTTCAAGTTCGGTGACGAAGCTTGGCGTCGAAGGGACGTCGCCCTTGGATTTAGGCGATGCAGATTGTTTCTTGTACCTTGACGTCAGCGTTCTGCCCGATGTTTTCCTGTATGATTTTAATACGGGCACGTCACGAAAGCTGCCATTGCCCGAGCCGCCGGCGGGGCGTCCCTTCGTGGTCGGGAAGGATAGGATCGCTTATTGGGCAGGTTTTGAGGTGCCGTCCCGATTGATCGTGTTCGATTGGCGACAAGGCAAGGAGGTGGAGCTGCCGATGCAAGTGCCAGACGAAACAGTCTTGCTGTCCCCGGATTTGACATTGGCGGTTGTGCAGGTTTTTACGAACCAAGTGTCGAACCTCAAGGTGATTGAGTTGAAGTCGGGGAAGGTGCTTTACGAGACGTCTGCGAAATCTCAGAATCTCCAAGTGAATGGCTGCCATTCTCCGGCATTTTCGCCGGATGGCAAGCGAATGGCTTTCGTCTGGGGAGATATCCAGCCTGTCGCCGATATCCATATGCTTGACCTGAAGACCCTAAAGGCGGAAAACATAACGAAAAATGGGGCCGACAACCAAAATCCGAGATTCTCAAGCGACGGGACTAAACTCGCCTATACAACAGGACCTGGAGGAAATTATCAATTGATGATAAGAGATTAGAAATTGTGGCTAGGACATAAGTATCAAGCAAGCGGAGCGATGCATGAAGAAGAATCGATGTTTGATGATCGGGATGGTGCTGATGTGCCTGTGGTGGTTGGGAAACGCATGGTGCGATGTTGTGTTTATGGTTCCAAACGAGAAGGATTCGCAGCCGGAATTGAAATTCATCAATGCGGCTCAACTGGCGACCGGCAAGTTCGGAAAGGCAATCTACTTCGGAAAGGAAAGCGACTCGACAGTCGCCTTCCCCGATCAAGATGCGCTCAAACTTGGGAAGGATAACTTTACGCTTTCCATGTGGCTCTGCCCAAAAACATTGGAAACCGAAAATGAATCCATTTATCGACGTATCCTGCTCAAGTATGCCGGCAAAAAAGGTTTCTGGGTGCTGGATGTGTTCCCAAATGGACAATTGATGTTCTCGATGCAGGACGATGCGGGAGCTTACGCGAGCACAAGGTCGGAACCGGGAAGCCTGACCGTGGGGAAATGGCAGCACGTGGTGGTGGCGGTTGACCGGTCGGCGGCGACGACGGATTACTATGTGGATGGCGTGTTGCGGGGGCATTGCCAGCACAATGCTTCGCTGAAGGGGAGCATCGATGCTCCAGGTGCGTCGTTGCAGGTATCGACTTGGGCGGGTCGCAAGTACGAGGGTTTGTTTGGAGCGTTTAAGGTTATTGGTCGCTTGTTGACGGCGGCGGAGATCAAGCAGGAGCATACGATGTGCAAGGAAATATTTGTGGAAGTCGAACATACGTTGTCGGAGCGAGTCGAGGTTTTGTATCGTCAATGCTTGCCTGGTGGTGATGTCCAGGAGATGTGGGATTTGGCGGCATTGTCGTCGACTCCCAAGGTATATCCAGCTCCTTCTGATCCCTTTGAGAAGTTTTCTGGTGATGCGATACGCCCCTTGATGTACGATGGAGTTCCATACGAGGGCAAGCCGACCCGTGTGTTTGCCTGGATTGGTTTGCCTGCTGGTGCGTCGGCGAGTTCGAAGGTCCCAGGAATGGTTCTGGTTCATGGTGGCGGCGGGACCGCGTTCAGGACTTGGGTCAAGCTTTGGAACGACCGCGGCTATGCCGCCATTGCCATGGATACCTGCGGGCATCTGCCGCTTCCTCTGGATACCGACGCGAAGCCTTGGCCAAGCCACGAATGGTCCGGTCCCGCAGGATGGGGCGATTTTGGCAATCTTGACAAGGCCGTGACGGATCAATGGACGTACCACGCGGTGGCATCCGTCATCCTTGGGCATTCGCTTCTTCGCTCGATGGAGGAGGTTGATGATTCACGAATCGGTTTGACCGGCATTTCCTGGGGCGGATATCTGACGAATATCGTTGCAGGTGTGGACAATCGCTTCCGCTTTGCGGCACCTGTTTACGGATGCGGCTTCCTTGGCGAGAGCAATTGGCGTTCCACTTTCAGGGTGATGGGCGAGGAGAAGGCGCGGAAGTGGCTGACGCTGTGGGATCCCGCGCAATACCTGTGCTTTACCAAAATGCCCGTGCTGTTCTGCAATGGCACGAACGATACACATTATCTGACGCCAGCCTGGCATCGGACGACCCAATTGCCGCGTGGCGAGGTCTATCGGAGCTACAAGGTTCGGATGCCACATGCCCACGCACCGGCAGGAGACCCGCCAGAAATCACCGTGTTCGCGGATTCGCTGCTCAAGGGAAAGCCCGGGTTGGTCAGGCTGACAGGATTTGCCGCAATGGGACGCCAGCTGAACTGCAAGGTCGCAGGAGGCGTGCCGCTTAAGTCCGCTAGCGTGATCTTCACCAAATCGACAGGCGATTGGAAAGACAGGCATTGGGAAACGATCGAGGCGACCTATGACCGGGAAAGCGGAGATATCGATGGAACTGTCCCCGAAGATGCAACTGTCGCATACCTGGGGGCGACAGGGGAAGACGGAATGTTCGTTAGTACGCAATTGGTCTTCTATGGGAAATAATATTCGATTTTCAACCCAAAAATTACACAGGAGCGAAGCCAAAAAAACGTCGGTTTCGTACTTGAAAGGCATGTGTGTGGGACTGGGACATATGAGACCTATGGGACAAATGAGACTTATGGGACTGGGACATGGGACTGGGACTTTGGGACGTGGCGTTGGGTTTTGTGGGTATTGAGTTTCTGGGCCGGGTCGGCCGGGTCATTCATCATTCATCATTCATCATTCATCATTCAGGACTGGTTGGACCTGGGGCGTTGATTTTTCCGCAGAAAATCCAACTGCGGAAATTTAATGTTTATTTACTTGAAAAGGTCTTGACAATTTGCTTTGGGATTGCTATAATTTTCCAATAATGTTTTTCACGTCATAATACATATGCTTAGCAGGATTTAAAAAGACTTTTGGAGGTCAAAATGAAGAAGAAATCATTCACCTTGATTGAGTTGCTCGTCGTTATCGCCATCATTGCCATTTTGGCGGCGATGCTGTTGCCCGCGTTGTCCAAGGCTCGCGAAAAGGCTCGATCCATTTCCTGCGTATCCAACTTCAAGCAGATCATGCTTACCAATCTGTTGTATGCGGACGACAACAACGGCTATTTCGCTACCTTTGCTCAGGAAGTCACAGCAACTGGTTATGCCACCTACTCCAATTACAATTTGCTGGTTAACAAGTTGAACATGTGTGACAAGAAAGTGTTTTTCTGCCCATCGAAGCCGACAAATAACTATGCGAGCGGCAGTTGCGTTGGTTCCATCCGCTCTGACTTGGATACGTCGTTGGGCGTCTTTGTGAAGAAAGAAAGTATTTGGGGCAAGTGCTATATCAATGATATCGATGTCGGACATGCGACTCGAGACAACTGCTATTTCCTTCCTCATATGTGCAGGATGCCTTCCGAGGCGCCATTGACCGGCGACTCCATCAACCTGAAGAACACTCTGTATTCGATTTGGACGTTCAATACCGGCAACGCCCACGTGGATCAATACTCAGCGTCCGCGCATCATGCGGGGCGTTGCAATCTCGGGTTCTTCGATGGTCACGTGGCATCCTGCGGCAAGGGCGAGCTTTCGAATATTGGGTTCAACAGCTGCTCCTTTGACAATTCGGCAACCGCCACCCAGTTCTAAGTTTTTGCAGCTTGAGATCAAGCCGGCTGGATCTCCGCTTGGATTCCGGTCGGCTTTTTTCGTGCCAAGAAATCTGGTGCTGAATTCGTTTTTTTTACATGGATGAAAAAACTTTTTCCCAAATCGTCCCAAGTTATGAAAATGGGCT
>Ga0209723_1004088_pt1 | contig 16742 bp, 16 predicted proteins | sample BiotimSIPDNA_2_FD_185750 | JGI IMG/M metagenome (GOLD analysis project Ga0209723, IMG submission 185750) | Anaerobic biogas reactor microbial communites from Washington, USA - Biogas_R2 time_0 SIP DNA (SPAdes) (version 2) | ecosystem: Engineered > Bioreactor > Anaerobic > Unclassified | place... | reverse complement strand
TCATCCCTCATGGTAATACATGGCTTATGGAAAAAATAGGCTTCCTTCTGTACGCCCCCGCTATCCGTAAACACAGCCTGGCATTTATCCAAGAGACAAACCATATCAAAATACCCCACTGGCTCAATACAGCTTACCCGCTTCATAGTCAGCCCCAGTTCCAGAAGATGTTTGCGGGTACGGGGATGCAGGGGGAGAATCACTGGCACCCGTTCGGCAATCTCCTCCAGCACGGTCATGATACTCGTAAGACGCTGCGGCTCATCGGTATTTTCCTGGCGATGCACCGTAGCCAGATAAAAGCCCTCGTTATATCTGTCCAGCAAATCAGCAACAATATGTCCCGCTATAGCTCTTTCCCTATAGAACATGGCTGCATCATACATGACATCCCCCACATTATGTACCATAACCCCCGGCCATGCTCCGGCACCTTCACGCTCCAAATTGCTTACAGCCGTCTCCGTAGGACAAAATAGCCAGCTTGATATCCGGTCAGTAAGAATCCGATTTACTTCCTCCGGCATCTGCATATTAAATGACCTCAACCCCGCCTCCACATGAGCAACCGGAATATGTAATTTGGCAGCTGCCAATGCACCTGCTAAAGTGGAATTCGTATCACCATATACCAGTACCACATCCGGTTTCTCCTCCAGCATTAAGCCCTCCAGAGACTCCAGCATCCTCCCGGTCATAACCCCATGTGTACCCCCACCGATCCCCAAATGGTACCGGGGAGTCGGTATCTGCATTTCCTTAAAAAATACATCGGACATATTATCATCATAATGCTGCCCGGTATGTACCAGAATTTCTTCAATGTGCTCATCCGTTGACACTGTTTGATTAAATTCTTCTATCGCCCGCGAGACCACCGCCGCTTTGATAAACTGCGGACGGGCACCGACTACGGTAAATATTTTCATAGCAATAGCTCCCTAGCCTCGTTTTCTATGATCCTTTATAACTTCTTCGTACAACCTTTCCATTCTGTTGGCATTCTCTTTCCATTCATAATTATCTAAAACGAATTGGCGACCTGCATTTCCCATTTCGTTTCTTTGTTGCGAGTTATGTAGTAAACGGAGAAGTCTTTCTGCAGCTTCTTCCGGATTATTTCGCGGAACAATAAATCCGGTCTGTCCATCAACAACAACTTCCGGTAATCCTCCTGCATCAGATACTACTACTGGTAATCCGCAGGCTGAAGCTTCAATAATCGCTACCCCAAAACTCTCGCTGTCCAACGTACTTAAGGCAACATAGATGTCAAAACTATTCAGGTATTCAGGTACTTTATAATGGGGAATAGGTCCCACAAAGTTTACATAATTATCTATATTAAGTTTTTGGGCCAGCAGTTTTAAATCTTCTTCCTCCGGACCGCCACCTACCAAAATGAGTTCAACATCTTCCTGATATTTATTTTTTATAATTGCAAATGCCTCTATTAAATTAGCTATACCATATTTGGACGCCATTTTTTTAACTGTTCCGATTCTAATTTTAGTTTTGTCTCCGCCAATTTCCATTGGTCTAAATTTTTCGCAGTCAACACCAAATGGAGTTACAGCAATCTCTTTATCAGGTTTATATATGGTCTCAGTTTGCTTTTTCATGATATTACTGGTAGAGGCAATCCTGTCTGCTGCTGATAGATTTTTTTGCATTATTTTCATTTTCATCTTCGACTTATAGGGAAAATCAAAAACATCACTTCCCCAGACTGATAGTAAATTAGGATGAAACCCGGATAAACGGGCCAGGGTTCCATACCCACTGGCATAATGCGTATTCAAAATATCGGGGTTAATCTGCTGCAGAAGCCGTCTTAGATGCCAGGTATTCAGGTAATAGCCATGTGGGGGTTTAAATGGTAGTTTATATACCTGAATATTCTGATGTAATTCCTCCGTTCCCGGGTGCATTGTAATCAGATGAACGTCATGGCCCCGAATTGCCATTTCATTTACCCATTTTACGGTATGTATAGAACTGTGCCCGGCTAGGAATGTTATTTTCATAAATTATTTATACCTCACAACCATTATTTTTGGTCAACGTTTGCGCTACCTGACGAGCACGTTCTTCCCACGTATGTCTAAGGCGTACTTCATAAACATGTTGTTTCATCACATCTATATCCTTACGATGGTCTCTTAAATACTCCAGCAAACCAGCTGCTTCCTCAACAGATCGAACGATCCACCCAATATTTTCCTGCTTTATAAAGCGGGCCGCCTCAGTTCCATCTAATGTTAAGATAGGTACTCCATATCCTAATGTTTCAAAGACCTTTACAGGCATTGCGAAATCAAGGTACTCGTGAGGGCTTCTAATCATGACGAGAATATCAGATTCTTCATAATATGCTTGCAGTGTGGAACCGCTAACATGAATTATTTCTACATTTTTACTATCAATAGGGGCATATAACTTACTCACATAGTTCCATTCCTGTTCTCGACAACAAAGGGTTAAATGAATGCCTTCCATTCCTTTAATTGTTTGAAAGAGTGGTTTTAAATCATATCCCGGAGGTGCAACCCCTCCAACATAAAATAAACTCAAATTGCTGTTTGAAGTTCTTATTTGCTCCTTAACATTTGATTTCAGGTCACAAGCAGGTGGTAATGCACTTATTCCTGCATTCCATTCACCTGGTAATACTTCCTGCATTTTCACTGATGGTAGAAATAGATGGGTAAGTAAACACTTATATTTTCTCCAATCATATTTATACATTGGAATAGATACAGCTCGCTTAATCCACGGAACTTCATTAGCATACATTGAAAATTTCCAGTAAATATCTCTATAAAAAAGCCCTATCGGTATAGAATTTCTTTTTGCCCAATTAAAAAACCCAAAATCCAAAAACGGATAGGTTGGATAATGATGGACTTCAGTAAGCAATGTAGGCATCGTACTGGACTCCGAATAGATGAAATCGTATTGCTTACCCTGCCTCACTGTTCGTTTTATCCTATTAATTGTTTTCCTGCGTTGCGCTCCATAACCTATAACCGGTTCTACTTCATATCCTATTGCCTCAAACGCTTCAATCATTTTATAAGGTCTTACTTGACTTCCTGATTTGCCATTATTATTTATAGGTAATGGATGGTGAAAAATCATATTGGCCACGTTACGTACTCTCCTTATTAAATACAACCACGGTATACTTTCTAACTCAACCAATTTACTGAATTAAAGTTAAAACCATTCCCCATTTTTCTTCCAAAGATTTACTAACCCCTATACCCATAATAAACCATAAAATTAATCCTACTGCCAAATTGTTTTGAGTTAAACTCACTTCAAACACTTGGTATATCATCATTGCAATAAAGAATGATCCGGCTAATCTAACATATAAGTTGTTTTTGCCGTAATAGAATAATTTCCATATATTAAACAGTAATAACCAAATAAGACCAAGCCCTGTCAAACCGGCTTGTAATGCTATTTGTATATACAGATTATGTGATGACAATCCTATAGGAAGAAAATGTCCTGGAGTCGCACTTGCTCCATAACCAAGTAAGGGTTTTTGCATAATCGCTTCTATTAGCAAAAGCCAAAAGTCTTCTCTTCCGGAGAATAGGTTTGCCCCAGTATATTGCCTTACATATTGATTCCAAAGCAAGGCATCGGGATGATTGGCTGCTAGTGGATAAAGAAAGGTAACTGCAATTAATGTAATAATCGTTATCCAGAATAAACTATAAAATATAAATTTAGTTTGAGAAATGCGATTCCAGAATAAAAAGATGAAAATACTTATTAATAAAGCCAACCATATAGATCGTGCCTGACCTACAATCATAAGTATTAAATTAATACAGATAATTATAAACCAGACCAGTTTGGAGGCTTTATTTTTTATAAGCAAAAAATAAAGTAAGGGGAAAAAGGCTAAAAAGAACATTAAAGCCGAAAATACATTAACATTTCCCGCAAATGATTTAAAAGGAAAAGGAAATCCGGAAGCAGCATAGACTATAAAATTAAATAATATAAATAAAGCTACAATACTAGAAATAACGCCTATTTTTCTTTCATTCCACTTTACAAAACTTATACAGGCGAAAAAAACCATGACTAAAATAAGTTGAATATATACTATTACACCCCTTGTACTGAAACTATCAATAAAAACTGCTATTAAATATATTGATAACAATATTATTGCTAAAGCCAGAATGTTAATCATATCCCTGGGTATTTTATAGGTTTTAACCAAGAAGTAAAATAACACAAAACATGATAATGTTAACAGTAAAACTAAAGATAAGAAACCAAATGACTTTAAGCTTTCACTTGAAGAAGTGTTGAAGGAAGCCATTACTATTAAAAAACTAATGGCTATCATGCTTAAAATCGATGTCTTTATATATTTTGGTGATTTTGAATATCGCATTATCTAATCAACCTTCTTTTAATTTCCAGCTCCGTATTTGCTACCGATTTAATTTTGGGGGCTCCATGACTGGCAGAACCTATTCATCCGGTTGCGGTATGTCTAATTCTTCAAAAAAAACATCCGATATTTTCATCATAATGCTGTCCGGTATGAACCAAAACTTCCTCTATTGGCTTCAGGTCATTAGATAACGAATTATTATATTCTGCTATTGCCCGGGAAACTGTTGCTGCTTTTATAAATTGCGGTCTGGCACCAATGATAGTAACAATTCTCATTTATTTATACCTGCATCTCACATTCTAATAAGTTGATTAAACTCATTATTCTTCTTTGTTCGAAGGATTTCTCATTCCCATAATACTACCAGTATATGATATCAATTGACAACACAGTTAATATTTCTAGTTTTTACTGTGTATAACTAGAATTTTGTTCGCCATCAGACTGCATATATTCTGCTGTAGAGCGTGGAATAAGTCCAAGCTTATCCCCGAACTTGTTCAGCTAACCTTTACAGCCAAATCTAGCATTTCATCTAACATCTGCCGTAAATGTGGACATCTTTGATAAGCGAGATTAGGGTCAAGTCTACTAAAAAGGTCAGTACCATGTATTATTTCCTTATATGTACTCTTTGTTTTGATTCTGTATAGATTTCTTAATAATGCCTTGGGCGGCTGTTGCATGTTAATCAATTCTGGCTCTCTGGAGGGTATGACCTTAGATACTGGATTTGGGAAAATCCGCGGGTCACTTAATAACCATGCCTCTAATTCATGAACAGCAAAATAATGTCTGAATCGAGAATGATCAACCATGTGTTCAAGTTTCTTGGCACCCCAGCTAACCCTTTCTTCTACGGTTTGTAAATGAGCGGGAAAGCAGTCAGGGCCGAATAAATCTAACAGGCTAATAACTGCAATAATTTCATCCTTATCGGGTCCATTTAGATATGTATTGGCTTTGGTTTTAACCCCCTGGCAGAGATCACTCCATCCTTGAAACTTGACAGGTTTTATCCCCACTGGTGTTGATAGTCGGGGATCCAGCCAACGCTTAAAAAATGCTGGAAGCACTTTGCTCTCTGTTTCTCCTTCTACAAACAATACAAATCTCAAATCATTCCCTCCAATTCACCAGAAGTGAAGAGTTTTCCCAAAGAATATTCTCGTAACCAGTATTGCAGACGCTCTTCTTCTAATCGTCGTATTACGGTTTCTCCATTTTCCCATACAACAACGGAGGTAGCCGGAGTGAAATCACCAAAGGCATCAAGAAAATTAGGTGAATGAGTGGTAAAAATAACCTGAGAGCGTTCAGCTGCATCAACTGCATATTCAGCTATGATAGGTAACATGGCCGGATGTAGCCCTGTTTCAGGTTCATCAATTGCTATGACCGGAGCGGCGGCAGGGCTGGATAATATAGTTAGCATCATCAAAAAACGCAAAGTTCCATCAGATAATTCTGATGCAGACTGCTCCCGTTTTAGTGTCTTCCACCGTACCCTAAGCTGGATACGCTCATCAGCAGCTGGCGGAAACACTAATTCTTCGAAATCATCTCCGAAGGCTGCCCGCATTGCCAAATGAATGTTTTTTTTGAATTCCCGATCACTGTTGTACAAAGTGTGTAAAACATTTATCAAATTTTGCCCATCGGGATTAACCCTTTTCTCCAACTTGGATACTACAGCCTGCCGAATAGGTGCATCTTGATTAACATGAATATCATGGTAAATCGACCATTCCTTCAATTCCCTCTGGAAAGTGGTAATAAATGGGTTAACTGAAAACGGTCCACCGGCAACTGATAATAAGCTTTCATCTTCAGCCACTGTATCCTCAGGTGCAACTAAAACCCGCTGATTAGCATCAAAAATACGGCTGCGCATTCCAATTCTTTCCAGAAACTTGAATGGAGACTGCCGGTCATCTGTTGCATTAAGGTTGTGTTTACATAACAATTCGTGATCAATTCGATAGGAACTTGATTTCCCTAACCGATTGATATCTAACTCATATCTCAGGCTCTCTCGGTCCACGTCTCTCTCTTCTTCTAACGGAGAGCCTATAATACGAACGGTAATCTTATTTGCTGCCCCGTCCCACATCAGAGGTTCCATACCTCCAGCATTTTGGATATAGGCTGACAGTTCACCTCGTGCTGAAATTGAAATAATCTGTAGCAGACGCAACAAATTAGATTTACCTGAGCCGTTGGGCCCAATTAATATATTAAGATCTCCCGGTTTCCAGTTCACTTTTCGTAGCGATCTATAACCACTGACTTCCAACTCTAAAATCTTCATCGTTAGCCCACTCCCTTTCCAATCGCAGCTTCCATATTTATCCTTATGATACTATAACATTGGTTGCAAAACAGCTCTCCTGGGTGCAATCACAAGAGAGCTTTTTCGTATTACATACAAAATATTGTAAAATTTTACTGTCGTTTGAATTGAACTTACTTACTTATCATCAGCCATCCCGGAATTATCCTTGGCATTCTTTAACATTGCCAATATATTAACCGGAGCTAGTAACACTGGTTTTACTCCTGCTTTTTGAGTAATTGCTGAGATATGCTCCCTTATATATTGAAACATCAATGCCGGTGAATGATTTTGTATGAATTGTTCAATATCCATATTCTCATCATCTTCCACAACTGAGAAAAGTCCAACAAAGGTACTGTCTAATTGAAGTACCCTGGCTTCCTCATACATTAAGCATAAGGAAAATGAAAATTCAGTTACCCAGTGATCACCCTGGTTATTCCAACTAACATTAATAGACATATCCGGGGTCGCTTCTTCCGGTACTGAATAATCACGCCAAAAGTTTTCTTGTGCCAGAATTATGCCGTCAAAGTTAATACCAGGTTGCCGTTTCTCATCCATTAGGCCACTAACACCTCAAATCCCCCATTTATAGTGGTTGTCCCTATGTTGTCGCTGGTTCCCAGTTCATAATCATAACTTTTAAGTAAACGAGAATACGCTGTATATCCGGAAATATTTCTTACTTGCCTTCCGCCTGCGTCAGATAAAGATTTAGGTTCATTTTGTAAACCCCCAAGCCACTCTATAGATATGCTATCACCAATCGTAATAGACGATGGTTTTATTGAAATAAGCTCGGTAGTGCTAAATTCAGGGAGGTGCTTATAACCAAAGGATAAATTGAAAATCCCTTGGTCAAAAAATAGCGTTCTGATTAATTTTCCCGCAGATTTCTGAAATTCTATATTGTTGTATTGAAGATCATAGTTAAAATGACAAATATCCCAGATATCCTCCTGATCATCATAGCTATATTCAATGTCCAGGTCATTCCATTGTGAATTTAACTTGATAATAAATTGTTTTACAATATCTTCCGTAATTTGATTTGTCATTGGGCACGCCCTCCTATTATCCGGTCTAATAACTCCGCTATTTGTTTATACTCATATTTAAAACACAGATTAAAATCATTTTTTGTCAGCATCTTTAGTTTATAATCGGCATTCCTTCTGCGTTTCTTCAATTTCGGGAATTGTGCTAACCATGTTACCTCTTCGTCATTTAGTCGTGGATAAACTTCCTGGTATAAATCCTCAATCATATCGTTATGAGAATTATCTCCGCCAGGTTCAACATAACCAGGCTTCAGATGAAGAATAAATAATGATTTTTGAAATAGAGCATAGTAATATCTACTGACAGCTACATCAAAATAGCCCTGTTTTTCAGCCCATTCACCAGTTAAATGATTGTGTCCCGCTTTTTTTATTAAATTGTCAGTGATTACATTCATATTATGTATTCCTTGGCGATAAGTTAAACAAAACAGCCAAAATAAAAGCAACTATACTCATTAAAATTCGTGATTTATTAATTTTGTTTGTTTTCAATATTACTATAAAATAATTTAGAAATATAGACCAACCAGGGATTTATAGACAATTTATTGTTCTGGAATCCATTGAGTGCCAAATTAAAGGATACTTTTTTAAAACAATCAGAAGCTCAGGATAATTAAGTAAAACCACTACTCATCTAACCTCAAAAACCTTCGCCCACAGCTCCATATTAATTAATCTCCACAAAGAAAAATCCTGGACCAGGTGGTCATAGTTATTTATAATATCGGGTCTGACTCCTAATTCCGGTAAAAAAGTAGCCTCCTTTATAACACCCATTGCCCACTCCCGTAGCGGTCCGGTAAACCAGGTCTTTTCAGGAGTAGGGAACCCCATCTTGTCTCTGCGCCAGGTTATCTCATCCGGCAGCTTTCCGGCAAATGCACAGCGGGCAATATTTTTAGTCCAACCATTATGTATCTTATAATCCGCAGGTAATGCAGCCAGGAATTCAGCTAATCGATAATCAAGATACGGGGCTCGTGATTCTACTCCATAAGCCATGGAGTTACGGTCGGCATACCGGAGCAGAACCGCCAGGCTGTTCTGAGTATCAGAAGCAAGATGCTCATTCAAGGTTGGGGTACCTATGCCAAAAAGCTCCGGTCTGCTTTCCATAGATTGAACCACAATTCCGGCAGCATTATCTCCGAATATATTTCTTCCCATACTAATTCGCCTTTTCGCCAGTAATCTGGAAGCAAATGACGATAATGGACTAGCCTTAGCCTTGCCCGCCAGTAGCTGACGCAATCCCGCGTTCAATCCCCCACTTATATCTCTGGTTTGCCATATCTCCCGGTAAAGGCGGGGGGTATATAGCGGCAGGTTTGACCAGTAGATCCCCAGATACGGCAAGTATCCGGCCAGTTGTTCATCAGCACCCTGCCCATCCAGGGTAACCAGCACTCCATTGGGACGCGGCAGTGAAAACACACACCACTGGGCAAAAATACTGGTACTGCCAAAGGGCTCGTCCTGGTGATAGATAAGAGATTCAACCTCTTGCAGTAGCCTCTCAGGGGTCGGCACTACCTTGATTGAATTAATATCCAATTGTCTGGTAATTAAATCAATAAAATAACTCTCATCCGCATATTTTTCCTCAGCCCGGGAAAAAACTGAACTAAATGAATACTGCTGTTCTCCAACCGCTTCTGCCTGACCCTGTTTCAACAACTGGTTAATTATATATATATTAGATGAACTGTCCAGGCCTCCCGATAGAGCTGTGCCCACCCGTACATCTGCCCGTAGTCTAATCCGAACCGCATCAGTAAAAAGGTCATAAAACTCGTGGGCTTTACCTGCTATATCCTGTTCTCCTGGCTTACAGCGGTGGTTATTAACCTTCAGACCCCAGTATCTTGACATGTCAATAGACTGAAACCACGAATCATTCGGGCTGCTTATTCCGGACAGGTCTATTATAAGATTGCCTGCTGGCGGCAAACGATATATTCCCTGAAAAAAAGTATTGCCAGCATTCTCAACCGCATCATATAATAAATAGCTCTGACACTCTTCCCGGTTGGCCTGCACCTTCATGCCCGGTAATGACAAAAGGGCTTTAATTTCAGAAGCAAAGGCAAAATAATTCAGCTTACGGTTATATGTATAAAACAAGGGTTTAACCCCCAACCGATCCCGCGAAAGAAATAACCGGTTCCTCAAACGGTCATAAATAGCAAAAGCCCACATACCGTTAAAATGGTGAATACAATCTTGTCCCCATTCCTGATAAGCCGCCAAAACTACTTCACTATCAGTGGCAGTGTAAAATTCATAACCTTTGGCTTTAAGTTCGGAGCGCAGTTCCAAATAGTTATATATTTCTCCATTCATTACTATTACAAGGTTATCCCGGTTATACGCCAATGGTTGATTACCAGCCTCAGTCAGATCTAGTATAGACAACCGGGCATGCGCCAACATCAGGAAAGGTTGAGTTAAATATCCCTGATAGCTTTTTCGCTCTTCATCGCCCACAATTGAACTCCAGTCCAACCCGGATTGTAGCATATCAGCCATACCACTACCATAGCTAGCCTGGGTTTCACCCAAAGGGGCAATGAAATAACCCCAGTTATCCGGCCCCCGATGACGGAGACGACTGATAAAATCATATATATTCAATTGTGGCAGTGGGCGGGGGGATATTATTCCGGCTATTCCACACATATGTTTTCCCTTCTATTTTAAAATACTACAATATACGGATTCTAATTGATCAACAACTGCTTTACGGGAAAAATTTTTCAAGAAACCCTGACGAATAACATCAACATTATAATTTCCGGCTGATTTAAACATTTGCTCCAGTGCTTCAGATAAGTGACCCGGATTAGCCACATCAACTAATAGGCCATTGTTTTCAGTAACTATACACTCGGGACCTCCACAACGGGTGGCTATGATTGGCTTACCACAAGCGATGGCCTCAGCAAAGACCACACCAAAGGTTTCATGGTGACTGGCAAGCACAAAACAATCACAATGCTGAAAATGATGACGTGCCTCATTACGATCTATGCCACCCAACCAACGAATCCAATCAGAAACACCTTCCCGTTCAGCAAATAAGCGATATTCCCAAGCTTCCGCCCCGGCGCCCCCTATAATAAATTCAACCTTGTTTTGTTCCTCTTTAGAGAGCTTATTAACGAACATTCGTATTGCTGTTAATAAATCAGGAATACCTTTTTGGGGAGTCATCCCTCCCAGAGTAAAAAAAGTAAACTTATTCTTTTCTTCATTCTTTTTCATATTAGGCAATGGCATAAAAAAGTCTTCATTAACTACATTAGGAATAAACACCGGTTTATCCAAACCAAAACTGTTAATGCAATCTGCTAAACTGGGACTAACTGCAATTAATGTAACAGCATTTTGCAACGGCTGAAATACTATATTTTTTAAATCACCATTAGGCTCTAAAAAAATCTCAAAAGGAAATGGGCTCATATGTTCAGTAATAACATAGGGTATTTTATATTTCTCACTTAATTTCATTGCAATCCATCCGGCCGGATAACTTACATGAGCATGAATTACATCAATATTTCCGAAGTCTCTAATCGCTCGGGCTAAATTCATTTCATTAGCTCGTATAATTCCGTTTATATTGCCGTGAAATATTTTTGGTGTCCATTCTAAAGCCCCGCAATAATACTCATGGACATTGCTTTCCAAACTAACCCGATTCTGCACTCTACCATCCCGATAATACTTTTTAAGCATAGTTAAAGCCTGGTTCGGTTTGCGTACGGGAAGAGAATATTGACCTTGCCCCCAGGTACTAATGGTTACATTCCAATCGGGTCTTAATTGACCAATATAACACGCCTGTTCTTTAAAAAAGATACCGGCTATCGGAGAATCCGGGCTGGGATACCAGGAAGGTATGATAAAAATGTTCACTGTTTAACCCCCGTTACCATAATGCACCACCCCCGGGTAGTACCCTTCATAAATGGCAGTCTACTAACCAAATAAAAGCAAGAATTGTAATCGCGCAAACTTAAAAATCTGGTCGAAAGTGCTCGTGCAAAATAATTATCCCTCACGATTCATTTTATTTTTGATATAACAGTTAAAATCATTATAAAATCCTTTTTTTCCGGTAATAGAGTTTTATACCATTTGACCTTTACCAAATGCGAATATATTATTACTTTTAAAAAAGTATTTACTGCATATGAAATAGTAGTGGCCAAAGCCGCCCCGTTAATTCCCATTTTAGGTATCATTACCAGATTCCCTGCAATATTTATACTTAAGGTAACTACAGCTAAATATGTATTAATTTCGGGTCTGCCTCTGGCAGCGAAATCATTAGCTAGCACCCGTGATGCACTGCCTAAGACAATTCCTGGTAACATAATTTGCAGAGCAATGCTGGAATTTGCAAACCCTTTTCCAAATAGTAACGGAATAAGGTATGGAGCTATAGCTGCTAACAACACAGATAACACTAATGTAACCATAAGTACCCAACGACTAATAAGCGGAGTTAGCTGCTTTCTTATCTCTTCTTCATCTTTTAATTCGGAAATTCTAGGTAATATTACAGTGCTTACTGACTGTGATAACATCCATAATTTTTCTACTATTTGAACTGCAATACTGTAAATTCCAACCGCTGCCGGATTTAGAAACCCGTTTACCAGAAACATATCAAGACGTGCATTTAAAAAAGCCATAATGTTACTTAAATGTGCTTTTATGCCGTAACCCAAAGCATTAAACATATATCCCCTATCGACAATTAATCTAAAATCAAAATAGGGTTTTAAATAGTATAAAGTTATACTTAGGGCTACTATGCTGCCTAGCATATTTGCTGCGATTGCAGCCTTGACTCCTCCATCAAGTATCCATACTCCCAATAGAACTAATATTAGGATTACACCCTGTGGAATAACCGAAATAAGGTTAAAAACCTTAAAATCCTGCAATCCCTGAAATATGGTTAGAAGGTAGCTCTGTAGTATAGAAATCGGAATAATTAGAATTATTATTAAGAGCAGTCTTGTCGGTATGGCGGGAAATAGTTTATCACCAAAAAACAATACTAAAATAACCGCGATAATACATGTAAACCCACTAATTATTAAGCCCAATATTATATTAGCTGAAACAACAGTTTCAAGTGGATAGTCTTTTCGTGCAACATAATAGACCGTTGCAGGTCCAATCCCCAGATTGCTTAAAGTAACCATCATTGTAGGAAGCAGAAAAACCATCTGATATATACCATTACCGCCGGGCCCAAGCAACCTTGCCAGTAAAATTACTGTAATCAGACCTAATAATGCAGTTAATAATTGTCTTCCTAACGTTAATGAGGTGTTTTTGCCTAACTGTTTTAAGCCAAGACCACTCACTTATTCACCCTATGTCTTTCTTCCTATTTGTTTAACTCAGATATTTTCTTATATATTCTCTCACGTGCCTTACCATCCTGGTAATAGTGGAAAAGATTTCGTATATTTTCTCTTAGCTGGGCATCTTTACTTGGGTTATCCAAATATTCGGCCAGGTGTCTTATTAATTCGTTTTGAGTATAAATTTTGGGTCCTGCCGTATATCGGAAGTAATCCACCGTAAATCCCCCTCTGTCATTTACATATTGCTGAAAATCATAAGGAATAAAAATAATGGGTCTATCTAGTAGTAAAAAGTCAAAATAAATACCAGAGTAATCAGTTAGTAAAATATCAATTATAGGTAAGATATCGTTAACATCAGGGAAGTAATCCTGCCCCACAAATATTATTCTATCTCGAAGTCCTTGTTGTGCTTCCACCAAATCTGCAAGTCTGTCTTTCTCATTTGCATGTGCCCTTACAAGTATGTATGAGTTTTGCTCTGTTAAGAAAGTAACCAGTTTCTGAAAATCTCTGTCCGTAAACGGGAAAAACTCAGTATGTCGGTCTCCATCTCTAAATGTAGGAGCATATAGAATTAATTTGGCCTTACTATCCTTAACGATTATTTGTTTAAGGTCAAAATCAACCTCTTGAAATAGAACATCATTTCGCGGCATTCCTGTGACCCATATATGTTCATAACTTATACCAAATGCTAATGCATGAATATAACCCTCTATTTCAGATGATGCTATAAAACGGGAGTAGCTTTCATTTTTTAGATGACTTCTTCTTTTTTTGCTAATTTGTATTTTTTTATCTAATAGGCCCAACCTTTTTAAAGGTATCCCATGCCATAAATTTATTATAGTTTTCCGTTTCGGACAAATATAATAAACAGGAATATCTGTTCGGCTATATGCCACAATGACAGTTTTAGCCTTTAAAAAAATACACAAGCTTTTAAACGAATAGGGAGTTCTTATTTTCTTTTGATAGTCAGTTTTGTTGATTAACTGGGTTAGGTTGTTATTTATTGTTAACCAATAACAATCAAACTCTGTTTTAGTAACAAAATACTCAAATAAATATCTGCAATTATCTGCATATCTATTTCCTTGTGGTCCACCAAAAACAATAATATTATTATCTTTTGGGACAATTTGCTCCGCTATTACAAAAAATAACTTAATAATATTCCTTTTAATAAAACTTAATAATCTTTTCATACATTAAACCCTTATCTTGAATTAAATTTTTAGATCCAATTTTATTTTTGTCGTTGAAATACCCTCTGTACGTTGTAGGTAAACTACTTCACAAATATCCTTCAAAAAATCAAACTTTCCTTCCCAATCATCACCCATAACAAAAATACTCACTTGGTTGCTAATAATATCATCAACCTTCTGCTCCCAATTATTTTCCGGAATTACTTCATCAACATATTTTATTGCCTCAAGGATATATTTTCGCTCTTCATATGTATAATAGGCTTTCTTATTTTTTTTAGAATTAAACTCATCAGTTGATAAGCCAACAATTAAGTAATCACCATATTCTTTTGCTCTTTTTAATATGTTAATGTGTCCTCTATGAATTAAGTCAAATGTTCCGTATGTAATTACTTTTATCAAAGCCTTTCCCCCCCGATTCGGTTAGTTCTCGTCTAAATGTTCTTTTTTTATCACATATATTATTTGGCTGGAAAACAAATGAGGCCACCGTTTATGCAAGTTAAATCTGAAGGATCCAAATCCAAAGGTGTCCCCCTTAATTGATATAATCCGTTCAACTATTAAATTAAAATGGGCAAGCCATTCCTTAAAATCTTTAACCGTCCAAAATCTCAAATGCTCACCCATATAATAAACGATAAGTACAATCGGAAATTTACCACATAATAGCCTTAGTCTGTACCATATATATCCAGCATTAGGCAAAGTAATAATAAGTTCCTTATTAAATTTGTTTTTAATTTGGTTTACAATTACTTCTGGACTGGGGATATGCTCCAATACCTCGCTTATTATTATGTAATCATATTCATCGGTTATTTCCGTTTTAGTAATATCTAATTGCAGGGCATTTACACCCTTTTGTTGAGCTTTTAACACAGCAACCTCAGATATATCTATACCAGTCTCCTGTATTGTTTTATGTTTCTTTATGGCAGTTATAAGGTTACCATCGCCACAGCCAATGTCTAAAACAGTAGTATTATGATCAATAAGTTGTCCGATTAACTCCCCCCTCAGAGCCGACCCCACATGTCCACCTGACCAATATTCATTGTAATCATTAAATATATTCATAGGTATGGGTTTGCGATACTCTAATATTAGCCTCCTAATAACCTTAAAGACTACAATACTAAATAAGAGTAAAAGAATGCTAATAACAACTTTAGCCATAATAAACCTCCTAAATTATCAATATCCTTTAAATGGTATTTAACATATAAATAGCCTCTAATAATGTTAATGACTTTCTGCCTTCGGGGCCATTACTAATTGGTTCTACGGTGCCCATGAAACAATCTATAACGTTGCGATAATACCCGCTATGCCCAAAGCCGTACACTGAACTGGGATTGGTATTATATTGTTCTATTTCTTCATCATAGGGCTGTTTATCCGCAAATTCCCACTGTTCAATTTTATTCATGGAGGTTCCGCCGATACGGACGGTACCTTTTTCTCCCAGTATAGTAATTGAGCCTTCCAGGTTTTTGGGATATGTCAGCATGGTTACGTTTATGCTGCCGATGGTGCCGTTTTGAAAGCGAATTATGGCTACGCCGGTGTCTTCGGCTTCAATGTTTCTAGCCAGGGTGGCTGTAATTGATTTTACTTCTTCTATGGGACCGCCGAACCACTGCACCATGTCTACATAATGGGAGGCCTGGTTCATGAAGGCGCCTCCGTCCAGGGCCCAGGTGCCGCGCCAGGGGGCCATGTCGTAGTAGTCCTGGGGGCGGGTCCAGAAGACGTTGGAGGTGATCATATATATTTTACCGAAGCGGCCTTCTTCGAAGGCTCTTCTGACCAGTTGGATGCTGGGGTTAAGGCGGTTCTGGAGTACTACGAATAGTTTTACTCCGGCATCATCACAGGCTTTGATTAGCTCATCAGCCTCGTTCAGTCGGCAGGCCATGGGTTTTTCGGTGAGCACGTGTTTACCGGCTTTGGCTGCCTGGATGCCGTGAACCGGGTGCAGACCTGAGGGGGTGCAGATGGAGATGAGTTCTATGTCTGGATTATTTAGCATTTCTTCGTAGTTGGTTGTCCAGGTTGGGATGTTGTATTTTTCGGCTGATTCTTTGGCGCGGTCTTCTATAATATCGCAGCATGCTACTACCTGAGCATCTTCCTGCTGGGCAATGGCTTCGAAGTGGTTTTTTGAAATTCGGCCACAACCTAGTAATCCGATCTTGATCATGGTTTTCTAAGCTCCTTTTTTTGACGCTGATCTACGCTGATTCTTTTTATATTTTATTGTTTTATCTCTGCGTTAATCATAATAATCTGCGT
>Ga0209723_1004085_pt1 | contig 16755 bp, 19 predicted proteins | sample BiotimSIPDNA_2_FD_185750 | JGI IMG/M metagenome (GOLD analysis project Ga0209723, IMG submission 185750) | Anaerobic biogas reactor microbial communites from Washington, USA - Biogas_R2 time_0 SIP DNA (SPAdes) (version 2) | ecosystem: Engineered > Bioreactor > Anaerobic > Unclassified | place... | reverse complement strand
ACGCAAGGAGACCGGGATAACCAATGAGGACATCCTCATCGTGGGAAGCTCCATGGATTTCTCCGCGGCCATAAAGGCCGCCCTGACGGCCGCCCTGGAACTCATCTGAAACCCCTTCCTGCAACATTCCGAGCCGATACCCATGAGACATCTTATTTCGTATTCCGTGTACGAGGACATATCCTCGGTCCTGCCTGAGGGGGGGCCCGGGAGCCTCGCGGAGATGGGCTGCGACGGGCTGGAGCTTCTCACCGGATTCGATCCGGTGGATCCCCGCTGCGCGGTGATGTCCCCTGCCGTCCACCTGCCCTACGCCACGGACTGGTACCGGGCCTGGTCCGGTCGTGACACATCCGACCCAGAGGACGATGATGTCGCCCGTTTCATGTACTTCGGAAGGGACCGGGACGGTGTGACAGACACGCTGGAGACCGCCCTGAGGATGGCGTCCCCGGTGGATCCTGCCTACGGGGTCCTCCACGCGGGGAACGCGAACATAGACGAGATTCTGATGAGGGACTTCACGGACACCGACACAGGGATACTGTCTGCCTTCGCGGAGATGGTGAACTCGGTGGCTGCCAGGTTCCCCGGCGGGGAACCCCCTTTCCGCATACTGTTCGAGAACCTCTGGTGGCCCGGCCTCAAGCTTATCGACCCCCGGGAGTACCGCCTGCTCGCGGAGAGGGTGGAGTTCGATCGGTGGGGGCTGTGCCTCGACACCGGTCACATGATGGCGGCCCTGGGCGGGTTCAAGACCCAGGAGGAGGGGGCTGAGGCAGTTTCCCGCGTGATATCCTCGTACCCGGAGGACATGAGGGACAGGGTGGTCACCATGCACCTGCACATGAGCACTTCCAAGGACTACATATCATCCTTCGCCCCGAGAGGGCGCGAGGGTCGCAGCGCCATGGACATGCTGTCAGAAGGATACCCCCACGTTGGCAGGATAGATCAGCACCTGCCGTTCTCCTCGGACGTATGCGTGGGCCTCGTGGAGGCCCTTCGCCCCGATTTCCTGACACACGAGATGGTGTCCCCGGACCGCGTCAAGGCTGTTGGGGATTTCTCACTCCAGCGCTCCTTCTTCCGCTGACGCCGGCAGTAGAATCCTATAAATAATACCTCAATATTGGGTCATGCCAGAGGAATAAAGAATGGCACGTTTCAAAGAGGCCGAGCACAGGCTCCTTGACAAGTCCGTATGCATGAACTGCTATGCCACTAACCCTCCTAAGGCTTCCAAGTGCCGCAAGTGCGGATACCAGAACCTCAGGCCCAAGGCGAAAGTGAGCAGAAAGCAGTGATGCTGTCCGGTCTTCCCCGCCGGCCTCCCGGGCCGTTACCCCTTTCTTTCGGCGACCGCGCCGTGTGAGACACACGTCTGGTTCGGGCTCTGGGTATCCAGTCCAGCGCCTATTTATAGTGGTACAGAGTAGTGGGGGCCGGGGTATTTCGTCCGGGGGAGAAGAAGGATGAAGATTCTCATAGTCGACGACAACGCCGCAATCCAGGAGATACTGACCGAGATCCTGGAAGAGGCGGGACACGACACCGATGTCGCAAGCACGGCCGCCGAGGCCAGAGAGAAGATAAGGTCCTTCAAACCAGAGGCCGTGCTGCTGGACTCGGTGGTCAACGGGGAGCCGGGGATGAAGGCCCTGGAGGACATCCCGGAGGATGCCGGCATCAGAGCCATACTTCTCACCACGGGCAAGGAGCAGGTGCCCAAGGACAACCCGGTCATCGCAGGAGCGGTGCAGAAGCCTTTCAGGTCCGCGGACATTCTCAGCAAGATAGATGCGATAGCCGGCGGAGCCGCCGCTCAATCCCAGGGGGATTCCCTCAAGGGAGCCAGGAGGTCCAGGTTCTCGCTTTTCAAGAAGAGTCTGCCCGAGGAGACCGAAACCGGCCAGGAACTGGGTCTGAAGCTGGGCAAATCCTACATAATGTTCGAGAGCAGACCCAACGCGGTGTACAGGGTGGCGGAGTTCTTCAGGTCCAAGGACTGCGACGTGATGATAATAACCACCGACAAGGTCAAGGCCGTGAGGGAGGCCGTGAAGGACCCGGAGATGAAGATAGTGGGTCTCTCCCTGAAGCCCCGGGGGGACAACCTCCATGTGGCCAAGATGGGAACTCTGATGGGCGTCATAAACGATTTCATAGAGTCATCCCCGAGGCCGGTTGTGGCCATCGACGATCTCGAGGTGCTAGTGGAGATAAACGGCCTGAACGCCGTGCTTACCATGATACACCAGATAATCAACAGGGACGGGAAGAAGCAGTCATCCCTGCTGGTTTCAGCCAAGGAGGGCCCCCTGACCGACAAGGACAGGGAGCTGCTCATGACCAGCATGGAACTTTACAAGATCTGATTTTCCAGAAGGTATTCCGATGAAGATAGAGAAGGTATGGGCTAGAGAGGTGTTGGACTCCCGCGGCAACCCCGCGCTGGAGGCGGAACTGACGGTCGCGGGCCACCGTGTAACGGCCATAGCGCCCTCGGGGGCATCCACCGGGTCATGGGAGGCCCACGAGCTCCGCGACGGCGGCGCTAGATACGGCGGCAAGGGAGTGCTCGGGGCGGTATCCGGGGTGCGCGGGGAGATAGCCTCCGCCATCACCGGCATGGACCCCTCCGACCAGGAGGCCGTGGACAGGGCCATGGTCGAGCTGGACGGCACCGGGAACAAGAGCAGGCTCGGGGGCAACGCGCTCACAGCCGTGTCCCTTGCCGTGGCCAAGGCGGGTGCCATGGCCGAAGGCGTCCCTGTATACGAGCACATAGGCCGCGGGTCCTTCAAGCTGCCCGTGCCGATGCTGAACATCATCAACGGCGGGAAGCATGCCGGCGGCAACCTGCGCATACAGGAGTTCATGATCGTCCCCGTCGGCGCCCCCTCGTTCTCCGAGTGCCTCAGGATGTCCTCGGAGATATACATGGCACTCAAAACCATACTCAGGAGAGGATACGGGGCGTCCGCCGTGAACATAGGCGACGAGGGGGGTTTCGCTCCGCCCCTGGGCTCGGCTCCCGAGGCCATGGAGACCATAATGTCGGCGATAGACGCCGCGGGTTACGCACCCGGGAAGGATGTCTGTCTGGCGATAGACGCCGCGTCCAGCGAGTTCTACGAGAACGGCGTGTACTCCGTGGACGGCAAAGGGCTCTCCGCGGGGGAGCTCATCGACTACTACGCCGGGTTGGCGGACGGATATCCCCTTGTAAGCATAGAGGACCCCTTCTTCGAGGACGACTTCGATTCGACGGCGGAGCTTACCGCCAGGATAGGCGGCAGGGTGCAGATCGTGGGCGATGACATATTCGTGACCAACACCTCCCGTCTGAAGAGGGGGATCGATGCCGGCAGCGCCAACGCCATGCTGCTGAAGGTGAACCAGATAGGGACCGTGACCGAGTCCGGGGACGCGGCTCGCATGTGCTTCTCCAACGGATACGCCGTTGTCGTATCCCATCGCTCGGGGGAGTCCGAGGACACCACCATCGCCGATCTGGCCGTTGGCTGGGGCACCGGCCAGATAAAGACCGGGGCGCCCGCCCGCGGAGAGAGGACGGCCAAGTACAACCGGCTCCTGAGGATCGAGGAGGAGCTCGGCGGAAGGGCGGTCTTCCCTGGGAAGTCCGTGTTCCGCACATGATCTCCCAAGCCGTCGGCGTTCCGCTGACGGCCCCCGCATCCTTCTCGCCGCCCCTGCCCCGGCAAGGGCTTTAACACTGTTCAGACACCATATCTAGATGCCCCGGAAGCCCTTACTCATCCTGGTAACGGAAGGCTTATATCCGTTCTAGGGATAGCTTAGGAGTACGTCCGGCATCATTTGAAAAAAGCCTTCTAGGCGGATTCTGCCGGGTGCATTTGACAGGGGGAGTAAGGGTAATCAACATTCGTCCAGCGAAGGCTATGGAGAAACGTACGGATCAATGCCGTGTGACCATCGACGGCATGAACGCATCCTCCATGAAGAAGATATTCTGCAGCTCCTGCGGATGCATAGTGGGCCTGGACGGGAACCTGGTATCGGTCAAGTCGAAGCTTGGAAAGGATGTGGAGTGCATGAGGTGCAGGAATGCCCGCATATCACGTGACATCGACTCCATGAACGAGCACTTCGAAGGCATTCCCGAGGAAGCCTGCAGCGAATTCTGACATCCCGCCTTCCGGCGGCCTTATGTATTTTTCATCGCACGCCCGCCGCCGTTCTTCTTGGAGGGGGTTTTCTTCTTCTCGGTCTTCCTGACGACCACGACTTTTCCAGTTCTGCCGTCGCCGTTCTCCTCGGTCTCGGGCACCGGGGCCTTCCTCTTCTTCACCGACGGGCAGTCGGGGTTGATGCAGACGTCCCTGCCTCCGAAGACGACAATCGGCGCTTTGCAGGCCTCGCAGACCCTGTCGGTGGGGACGATCTCGCCCCTGGGTCTGAGAGGGTAGGTCTGGGTGCAGTCTGGCCATCCCGAGCAGCCGGCGAAGCGTCTGCCGGCCCTGGAGAACGTTATCCTTATGCGTCCCTTTCCGCAGGAGGGGCAGGGTCCCAGGTCTGTCCTGGACACGTTGCTGGAGCATTTCGGGTCTATGCACTGGACGGCCGGGGGCATCCCCTTGCGTATTATCCTCAGCTGCGGGAGCCCGCACACCGGGCAGACGGTCTCCTGGGTCTGGACCATGGCCCCCCTCGGCAGAGGATATGCGCGCTTGCATTCGGGGAACCCGTCGCATCCGATGAAGTTCCCGTTCTTCGATTTCTTGATCGTCATGTCGTTCCCGCAGTCCGGGCATGTGCCTATGTGGCGCTGGGAACGCAGGGCCGCGCGTATCTCGTCCCCGATGTCCTTGGAGGATTCGGAGATCTTGGTGGCGACGCCGTGGAGCATGTTCTGCGACTCCTCCACGACCTCTCCGAGGGTGCGTTCGCCCTCGCTTATCCTGAGCATGTCGGCCTCCAGGCGGGCGGTCATGTCCGGCTCGACTATCCCCCCGCCGTGCTTCTCCAGGGACCTGGTAAGGGCGATTCCGCTGGGCGTGGGCACCATGTAGTTGCCCTGGACGTAGTTCCTGGAGAACAGCTTCCCTATTATGTCGTGCCTGGTGCTCTTGGTCCCCAGCTGGAGCCGGTCCATCTCCTGGATCAGGGATCCCTGGTTGTATCTGTACGGTGGCTTGGTCTCGGATTCGTCGACGATGAGGGACCTGATTTCGATGACCTCGCCCTCGGAGAGCTTGGGGACACGGGTGTCCTCCATCCTCAGGTACTTCTTGTAGTACTTCTTCCAGCCATCCTTCTTGAGGACGTATCCGCGGGCCTTGAAGGTCTCCCCGGCCACATCCAGCTCGCACTCGGTCACCTCGGCCTCGGCGTTGGGACCCAGCGTGGCGAGGAACCTCCTGACGATGAGCTCGTACAGCTTCCATTTGTCGCCCTTCATCTTCTTGGACGACGCGCCGGCCGTGGGGTATATCGGGGGGTGGTCGGTGGTGCGACGCTTCCCCCTGGACGGGGATATCTTCTCCTGGGACAGGATCTCCTCCGCCTCCTCGCGGAAGTCGGAGTCCTTAAGCTTCTCCAGGACGCTTCTGAGCCCGAGGCTCTTGGGGTACTCGGTGTTCTCCGTACGCGGATAGGATATGTACCCTCCGGTGTAGAGGTCCTCCGCCAGCTTCATCGCTGTGGTGGGGGGTATGCCTATCTTGTTGGCCTCCACCTGCATCTGGGTCGTGTCGAAGGGCGCCGGGCGGAACTCTTCCTTGGAGGTGACGCTGCAGCTCCTCACCGTGGCCTTGCCGGCGTCCCCGCAGGTCCGGAAGACGGCCTCCGCCTCCGCCCGCTCCCAGAACGGGTTCTTCTCGTGCTCCCCCTTGAAGGCGAGCATCCCGAACTTCCCGACGATGTTCCAATAGGGGACGGGAACGAAGCTCTCGATCTCCTCGTTCCTGTCCACAAGCAGTTTTAGCGTGGGGCTCTGGACCCTCCCCACAGACATGAAGTTCTTCCCGACCTGCCCGGAGGACAGGGATATGAGGCGGGTCAGCACCGCGCCCCAGGTCAGATCCACAATCTGCCTGGCCTCGGCGGCGTCCGAAAGGCGCCCGTCCGGAAGCGCGAGGTCCGCGAACGCCCTCTCGACCTCCCCTTTGGTCAGGGCGCTGAACTTTGCCCTCCTGACCTTGGGCATGTCGGCGCCGGCGGCCACCACAGTCTCCATGCCTATGAGCTCCCCCTCCCTGTCGTAGTCGGTCGCGATTATTATCTCATCCGATTCCACGGAGAGGTCCTTTATGGCGTTGAGTATGGATTTTACACGCACTGTCTTGACCTGCGGGGCGTAGACCAGGTCCACCGGGGATCCCGAACCCCAGTCGTTGTACTCCTCCGGATAGTCCAGCTCGAGGATGTGCCCCCTGAGACTGACGACGCTGTATTCATCGCCTCCGGCCTCGAAAGTGATGACCGAGGCCCCACCTCTGTTCTCGGTGCTCGACTTGCCGTCGGACAGTATGGTGGATATCCTTCTGGCAGCGTTCGCCTTCTCGGTTATGATGAGTTTCTTCATCGGCACCTTCGACATCCGCCTAATTATTTAAAGACTGGTATCGGTCGCATGGTGTACCTGAAGGTCACCGTAAAATATCCGTAACTCGCTCCGCCCTCCCATGGATGTTTCCCGCGTCATCGACGCCATAAGGTCCCTCCCGGGTGTGCTGTCGGCCCACGCGATGGACCGCGGGCTGGTGGAGACGATACTCGAAGAGGAATCGGAGATCTTCTCCAACAACATAGAGGTCTGCAACCAGGGGCTCGAAGAGGTCCTGGCCCGTGACGCGGCGGTCTGTGTGTTCTGCAACGGCGATTTCCAGGGTCCCGATGAGGGAAGCGGAGGCCTATGTCTCATGTCCTCCGAGGGGGAGCTCATGGGCAAGGAGCTGACCAGCAGCGAGATCGGGCAGTACAGGGACAGGACGGACGTGGTCTGGCTGTCGGACGACTTCGTGATGTTCTCGGAGGTGTCGTTCTCCGGTACGGAGAGGTTCGTGCTGTTCCCCAAGGAGTACAAGGGGGTTTCCGAGGAGGACGGCGCCAGGAACGCGGTGCTCTGCTACCCGGCGACAACCTCCGACATGATCCTGAGGAGGGCCTTCGGCGTGAAGGCCCCCGAGGGCACGGCGTCGGCCATAATAGCCTTCGACCTGGCGTTTCAGTGACGGTGCCCGATGTGGTGCATGTGGCCGGTGGACGGCGAGGCCATGGTGAGTTTGCCCCTGAGCACGCCCTTCACGGATGTTATCTCGTTAGCCAGGGTCTTGAGCTCCTTCAGCTTGCCCTCCACGATGAGGATCTCCATGCACTTGTCGTGATCGAGATGCACATGGACGGAGGTGTTGACGTTGTGGCCGCGCTCGTGCTGCAGGTCGGTGAGCTTCTCCCCGACTCCGCCGGCGGTGTGGTCGTAGACCGTCACTATCACTCCAACCATGTACTCTTCATCGTTCTTCCACTCGCTCTCCGCCAGGGAATCCCTGACCAGGTCCCTGATGGCCTCGGACCTGCTGACGTATCCTTTCTTCGTTATAGATTCGTCGAAGGCCTCCAGGAGATCCGGTTCCAAAGAGACGCCTATGCGGGTGACTCCGGTCATATGGCCCGTGATGAGCGTACGCATTATTATTGGTTTTCATGAGCCCGGATGGATGTCCCCGGGCGTATCAGGCGTTGGCACTGGCACGGCCGTGTCGAAAGCGCGGTTTATCCGCGGGCACTGCATTACCGTTTAAATACGAAGATGATTTAGACCCGTCGATGGCCTCGGAAAGCTCCGTCTCTCTCGCCCGCGCTATCGAAGGCTCCGTCCGCCGCATGGTGGAGGGCCGCAGGGTGGCTGTCGCGTTCTCGGGCGGTCTCGACTGCAGCATTGTGGCATCTCTGTCCAAGAGGCATGCCGATTCGGTGACCCTGTACACAGTGGGCGTGGACGGCGCCTACGACGTGCAGATGGGCAGGCAGATGTCGGAGGTCATGGGGCTTCCCTGGGAGCACATCAGGATATCGGAGGAGAATCTGCTGGGAGGGGTGGCGGAGATGATGAGGATAACCCGCACTGCCAGCCCGGTCACGCTGTCCTTCGAGATACCTCTCTTCTTCGTGTCCAAGAACTGCAGGGAGGACATCATCATCGGCGGCCAGGGGGCGGACGAGCTGTTCGGGGGATACTCCAAGTACATCGGCCTGTCCGAGGAGGACCTGCGGGACAGCATGAGGGAGGACATGGCCAGGCTGCTGACCGAGACGCTGGATCACGAATCCAAGGTATCCTGCTCCTTCGGGAAGAAGGTCCTGTACCCGTACCTCGACGAGGAAGTGGTGAGAGCCGCGGGACAGACCTCCGTCGGCCGCATATCCCCCACCGACGCCAGGAAGGGCTCGCTGCGCGAGGTCGCGGTCCTCATCGGCGAGTCGGAGGCGGCCGCCAAGAAGAAGAAGGCCGCCCAGTACGGTTCGGGCTCGATGTCCCTCCTACGCCGCATCGCCAGGTCCGAAGGGCTCACCGTCAACGGACTTATAACCAAGATATACGATTGCGAATGCCGTGACTGAAGAGAGAGACGGGCTCCTGGACTGGCTCTACGGCCTTAGCGTGCATGGCATAAAGATGGGTCTGGACAACACCCGGGAGCTTCTCCAGAGGATCGGGGACCCGCAGGATTCCTTCCGCAGCATGCATGTGGCCGGTACGGACGGCAAAGGCTCCGTTTCGGCCATGCTGTTCTCGGTCCTCTGCGGTTCCGGAATAAGGGCGGGGCTGTACACCTCGCCGCACCTGGTCGACTTCAACGAGAGGATACGCACCTGCGACGGCGTCATGACGGACGCCGAGCTGCTGTCCCTGGTCGGGGAGGTCGCCCCGGCCGTCGATGATATGGCGGCCCTGGGCAGGAGATGCACGTTCTTCGAGGCCACCACGGCAATGGCCTTCCTGCACTTCAAGAGGAAAGGCGTCGAATACGCCGTGACGGAGGTAGGTATGGGTGGCAGGTTCGACTCCACGAACGTCATCCGCCCGGATGTCTGCGTCATAAACAACATAGGGCTGGAGCACACGGCGTATCTGGGCGACACCGTGGAGAAGATAGCCTTCGAGAAGGCCGGGATAATAAAACCGGGCGTCCCGGTGATCACCCTGAACCCAGAGTCGGCCTTCGGCGTCATAGCGGCCGAGGCAGCCAGACAGGGGTCGCCGCTGACAAGGGTGGACCCCGGGGACATAAAGGTGACGGAGAACGGAGCCGACCGCCTCTCGATGACATACAAGGGAGAGGCCTTCGAGGTGGGGATACCCGGCAGGCACCAGGCCCGCAACGCGGCGCTGGCCGTCGAGGCCCTTCGCGCGTCCCCGACGGCGGACAGGACGGAGGGGTTCCTCCGCGGGGGCCTGAGGTCCGCCCGCTGGCCATGCAGGATGGAGAGGATCGAGGGCCTGCCGCTCATACTCGATGTGACGCACACCGTGTCGGGATCCGAGTGCCTGGCCTCGGACATAGCCGAGATGTACGGGAAGGTGGTGCTGGTGTTCGGGATGCTGGGCGACAAGGACATGGAGCACGTGGCCAGGAACCTGTCGTCCGTGGCGGACACCGTGGTCGTCACCGTTCCGGACTCGGAGCGGGCGTTCCCCGCGGAGGAGGAGATGGAGACCGTGGGCAGGTACTTCGACCGGGTGCTGTTCGAACCCGACGTGGGGTCTGCAATCGAGCGCGCTATGGCCCTCGGGGACGGGAGGCACGTGCTGGTGACGGGTTCGCTGTACATGGCAGGAGATGCTCTGAGATGGCTGAGAAGGACATATGCGAGATACTAGACATTCTATCCGAGCGGCACGGCCAGGGGGCCTACCCCGGAAGATCCTCCGAGGGGCTGGGCCCCGAGTGGGAGCCGGACCCGTTCCACGTCCTGATAGCCACCATACTCTCGCAGAGGACCCGCGACGAAAACACCCGCAGAGCATCCGACAGCCTGTTCCGCAGGTACGACTCCCCCGAGTCCCTGGCCGAGGCGGACGTGGACGAGGTGGCCGAGCTGGTCAGGCCGGCCGGATTCCCCCGGCAGAAGGCCAGGGCCATCGTGGACTGCTGCGGGGTGCTCGTGAGGGATCACGGATCCCGGGTGCCGGAGTCCCTGGAGGAGCTCCTAGCCCTGCCCATGGTGGGGAGGAAGACCGCGGCCTGCGTCAGGGCGTACGCCATGGGCATACCCGCGGTATGCGTCGACACCCACGTGCACAGGATATCCAACCTCATGGGGCTGGTATCCACCCGTACCCCCGAGGAGACCGAGTACGCCCTCATGGGGATCACCCCCCGGGAGAGATGGTCCGACATAAACAGGTACCTCGTCAGGCACGGGCAGACCGTCTGCCTCCCGAACCGACCCCGCTGCGGGGAATGTCCCGTGAGGAAGATGTGCGACGGCCGCGCCGATGGGGACCGTTAAAATATCACGACCCCATTCACGGGCGATGCACGAAGTCGCCGTGGTATCCGAGATAGTGAGGGCGATATTGGCCGAGCTGGAGGACTACAGCGTCGCAAGCGTACAGGAAGTGGACCTCCTCATCGGGGACATGACAAGCCTGGGGGAGGAGCAGCTGTCCTTCGCCTACGAGATCGTGACCCAGGGGACGGTCCTGGAGGGCTCCCTGCTCAGCATACGCCGCGAGGAGGTCCGCATAAGCTGCGGACCCTGCGGTTTCGAGGGGCCGGCGGAGTCCCTCTCCTATGATGATTACGCCGAGCACAGCATACCGATCCTGTCTTGCCCCCTGTGCAAAGGACCCGTCAAGGTCACCGCGGGGCAGTCCTGCAGGGTGGTCGGCATGAGGTTCGAGGAGGCTTGATTCTTAATATGTTCAAATACAGAGACAGGGAGACCGCCGAGAAGATCCTGGGCAGGATAAAGGACATGGACGTGGACCTGAAGTTCATGCACGTCTGCGGGACCCATCAGGACACGATAGTCCGCTTCGGCCTGGAGGAGATGCTGACCGATGCGGGCATAGAGATAAGCCAGGGCCCGGGCTGTCCCGTGTGCGTGACCACGGGGAAGGAGATCGCGGACGCCATAACCCTCGCCCGCAACGGGGTGACCGTCACAGCCTTCGGGGACATGATGAGGGTGCCCACGACCATAGGCTCCCTCTTCGAGGCCAAGGCCGACGGGGCGGATGTCCGCATAGTCTACTCCATAGAGGACGCTGTGAGGATGGCAAGGGAGAACGGGGGCAGACCCCTGGTCTTCGTGGCCGTGGGATTCGAGACCACCGCCCCCTCCACCTGCGTGCCCCTTCAGAGGGGGGGCCTGCCGGAGAACTTCAGCGTCTACAGCTGCCACAGGACGTGCCCTCCGGTGCTTAAGGCCATATTCGAGATGGGCGAGGTGAAGATAGACGGCATCATAATGCCGGGCCACGTGGCGGTCATCACAGGTCTGGATCCCTTCCGTCCGTTCGCGGAGAAGTACCGTATACCGCAGGTCGTGGCCGGTTTCGAACCCCTGGACATACTCATGTCCGTCTACATGCTCTGCAACCAGATACGGGAGGGCCGTTGCGAGGTGGAGAACGAGTACCGGAGGCTGGTCAGGGACCACGGCAACCCTCTGGGAAGGAAGCTGATGGAGGACACCTTCGACGCCGTCGACAGGGACTGGAGGGGATTCCCGGTGATACCCGGGTCGGCCCTCGCCCTGAAGGAGGAATTCGCCGCCCACGACGCCACCAAGGTGCATGCGGACATACTGTCCAAGACGCCGACGGTCGAGGAGGAGGCCGCCGGATGCAGGTGCGGCGAGGTGCTCAGGGGGATACTGAGGTCCGAGGAGTGCCCGCTGTTCGGCAAGGTCTGCAAGCCCACCAATCCCAAGGGGCCCTGCATGGTTTCCGCCGAGGGCAACTGCAGCATAGCGTACCGTTTCTCAAGGAACAAGGTGTGAGCATGGAACCCATCCCCGCTCCCGACGATGGAAGGAGGAAGGTGCTGGTCATAACCAACGACTCGTCCGTGTTCCTGAAGAACGGCGCGGCCTCGGCGTTCGAGATGTTCGGAGGCAGGCTCACCGAGGTCAAGAACCTGGTGGCCCGTCTCGACGATGTCTGCGACGTGTCCTTCGGCATAATAACCGGGAGGTTCGGCTTCGTTCCGGCCAACTACGTGATCCTCCCCTACAAGGACGTCCCCGACAGCAGGGACGACTACCGCAGGGTCCAGGACCAGAAGGATTACGCCGGGAGGATAGAGTACGTGTCCAGGGGTTTCGACAGGATCGTCGTATGCGTGCCCAAGGACATGCTCGACGTGCTCATAGAGGAGTGCGCCCTCCCAATGTACAGGGTCATAGCCGTGGCCGCCCCGGAGCACGAGAGGACATGCCGCGACATGGGCTGGGAATACCTCCCGCGTGTCGGCGCCCGCGTGGGAAGGGAGAACGCCGACGCGATAATCCGGATGATCTCGGATTCATGAGCTTCTTCTGAGTCCCCGCACGAATGCGCGGTCGGCATCGGTCACCCTGCGGGATTCCGTTATCTTGCGTATCGCAAGCCTGCGGGTGGAGTCGTCGAGCCTGTCCCCGCGGAGCAGATCGGCGGTCCTGCCGGGGAACCTGATGTAGCAGCAGGAAAGGCACCACGCGACCCCCGTCTTGTAATAGTGCCCTTCGCTGCGACGGGAGGCTGCTGTCTCCAGCACAAGGTCTATGTGCTCCTCGTCGAGGAACTGGAACATCATGGTGACCACCGCGAAGCGCATATGGAACTCGCGCCCGGTGTCGAGGCAGCGCATGAGGAACATCCAGGCCTCCCCGCGCTCCTCCGCAGGTATCTTCCAGGAGAAAGAATCGCAGACCGACCAGTTCGTCACCTCGGGCAGGAAGCCCCAGATGCGCTCCGTGCGCTCGGCTATGCCCATCCGGGCCCCGGATATGACCATGCCTCTGAGCATGGTGTGCTCGAAAGAGGTCCCCGGACCGGAATCCAGGAAGGACCTCCAATCCCCCCTGCATATCCTGCGGGACATCTTCCTGAGGACGGGCAGCCTGACGCCCAGTATGCGCTCCTCCCCGGGTATCAGGGAGGACGCGAAGCTCCTGTATGCGGGATCCGCGTTCTCCTCGAGCTCCCGAAGGATGCCGTTCAGAATACGTGTCCCTCCGTCTCCAGCAGGAGCCTCTTGATCGCCATCCCGCCGGAGTACCCTCCGATGCTCCCGTCCGAACGCAGCACACGGTGGCACGGTATGAGTATGGGCATCGGGTTGCACCCGACCGCCGTGCCGACGGCCCTGGAAGCGGACGGGCGGCCGATCGCGGAGGCGATGTCCGAATAGCTGCACGTCTGGCCGTATGGTATCTCGGACACCGATTTCCAGACCAGAGTCTGGAATTCGCTTCCCTCCGGATTGAGGGGGACGTCGAAATCCCTCCTCTTACCGCTCAGATACTCGGATATCTGCACGGCAGCCTCGGCTATGACGTCGGATTCCCGATCGCACAGGCAGGGCAGGTTCTCCGTGGGCAGGAACACCCTGGAGATTCCGCCTTCCCCGTCGTCGCATATGCTCACCTTGCCGATGAGGGTAACATAAGTGTGTATGCATCTCTCCGCCATGAGGTGCCCAATCCCTCCGAGGATACTTATTATCTGCGATTGCTAGGGGGATGCGTGATAGTGAGCGTGAGCAGACGTACGGACGTGCCCGCCTTCCATTCGGAATGGTTCATGAACAGGGTACGGGCGGGCAGCGCCCTCGTGAGGAACCCCGTGTGCAGGGACCTCTTGCACAGGGTGGAGCTCTCGACGGAAAGCGTGGACTGCTTCGTCTTCTTCACGAAGGACCCCCGCCCCATGATGAGGCACCTGGACGAGTTGGACGGGATGGGTCACGAGTACGTCTTCCAGATCACCGTGAACCCCTATGGCGCGGACATCGAGCCCGGGGTGCCACGGAAGGCGGAGGTGGCGGAGTCCTTCAGGGAGCTCGGGGACAGGATCGGCCGCGGCAGGCTGGTATGGAGATACGACCCCGTCATCCTGGGGGGAAGGATGACTGTGGAATATCACCGCAGGAAGTTCGAGACCCTCTGCAACGAGCTCGGGGATCGCACGGACAGATGCACGGTGGGGTTCCTCAGGCGCTACGGCAAGCTGGAGGACAGACTGGCCGCGGCGGGTCTCAGGACACCGGATGCCCGGGAGAGAGGGGAGCTGGCCGGATGGATGGCCGAGTCGGCCGGATCCAGGGGTATCGAGCTGACCCGCTGCTGCCCGGGAGAGGGCCCGCCGACCCCCGGGCTGGAATCCCGGGCGTGCGTCGACGGGGCGACCATGAGGGCCCTGGGCATACCGCACGATCCCGAGGTCCGTCCGCTGAGGGACGGATGTGAATGCATAAGGAACGTGGACATAGGCGCATACGACACCTGCGGGCACGGCTGCATCTACTGCTACGCGAACTCCCACCGGCCCGGCGCCAGGGCTGGGAACGTTTACGATCCCGGGTCCGAACTTCTGTTCGGGGGTGTCGGTCCCGGCGACACCGTGACGGAACTCCCATCAAGGAGAAACCGCAGGATCGACGGGTTCTGACCCTTCTCTGCGGAGCTCCCGGGACATCCTGCGCTTGGAGAACAGCACGGCGTCCATGAAGATGACCCAGCATATCTCCACTACGATGGATGCGGTTATCGGGAAAAGGGCCGCGGCGGGCAGCACGGCCATGCAGAGGGCGATGGCCACCCCCTTGTTCTTGTAGGACGTCATCAGTACGTCGGTGACCCGCTGGGACCACTTTATGCCGAGCCTCCTCTCGATGAACTCCAGCCCGACGCCGAGCACGAAAGTCCTGAGGACGGCTATTCCCATGAAGATCAGAAGAAGCGTCGCCTCGGAGCGGAAGAAGTTGGCGGTAGCGCCAACCGACAGCACCACGAGCATGAATATGGCGCAGTTCAGCACCACGGCCATGACGTATTTGTCTATCTTCACCCTGGTGATGAGCCTGGACAGGAACAGGGGCAGCACCATGACCTCCGCCACGGAGATCACTACGTCAGCCATGTTCACGGATTCTCCCAGGGTCAGCCATACGAGGACGGGTATGTAGAGTATGGATGCAAGGTAGACTATTATTGTGCTCCGGGCCGCATGCTCCATATCCCCCCTCATTATGTAAGACAGGGGGACGACGGAGGCGGCGAAGGGGGTGGCCGCGACGAATATGAGGCCGTCCTTGTAGACGCTATCACCCAGCAGGGCCCAGGCCGCCAGGGGTATCAGCGAGGCTACGAGGATCCCCAGTATCAGTGCCCGGAGCACTCCGCGGGGGTCCTTGGAGGGACTCAGACCCGAGAAAGGTATCCTCGACAGGGACACGGTCATCATGGCCGCCAGTATTATTATCGTGAGGCTGCTCCTGTCGTAAGGGGCGATCTGCGGGAAGTTGCCGGTCAGTCCGAGTCCGAGGGATACGATAAGTGCCAGACCCATCATGAACGCGCTGCTTGCCAGCAGATCCCGTACCTTCATGGAGGGCGTAGAGAATATCGTCCTATATACGTCTTTTCAGCGGACCTTTCCGTATGTCATGGTTTTATACGGAGAAGGGATAACCTCGTCCATGAGGGAGATGAGGCCCGTCAGGCCAGGTTGGTTCAACGCTTTCAGACCGTGGACGCTGCACGGCGCGGTGGTCCCCGTGATGTTGGGCGGAGTCATAGCCTACGGTGACGGTCATTTCAACCTCTGGATATTCCTGCTGGTCCTCGCGGGAGGATGCCTTCTGCAGTCCGCCTCCAATCTGCTGAACACATACGGGGACTTCGTCAAGGGGACTGACACGGTCGAGAACTCCCTGAGGTCTCCCGAGCTGGTCACCGGGGCGCTGAGACCGCGCTCGGTGCTGCTGGCCGGACTGGGGTGCCTGGCCCTGACGGCCCTGATAGGCCTGGTCCTGATATGGCACATAGGATGGGGGATACTCCTGTTCGGCATCGCCGGCATATTCGGTGCGGCCTTCTACACAGTGGGAGTGTCCTACAAGTACCGCGGAATGGGCCTGATATCCGTGTTCGTGCTGATGGGCATTCTCATGCCCATGGGCACGTACTACTCCCTGTCGGGCTCGCTATCCTGGGAGGTGCTCTGGGCATCCATACCCAACGCCCTCCTCATAACCGCCGTTCTGAGTGGCAACGAGACCCGGGACTACCTGCAGGACAGGGAGACCGGGGTCGGGACGTTCTCGTCCCGGTTCAGCTACCGGTTCAGCCTGGGGCTCTACATCGCGCTGTGTTCCGCCCCATTCCCCGTGCTGGTCGTGCTGGTGGCCTCGGGGGCCCTCCCCTGGCCGTGTCTTCTGGCCATGGCCGCCCTCCCGATGCTTCGCAGCACGGTTCTGAACGCACTGGCCGCGGCCGGCGACCGCCCCTCCAACATGAGCCTGGTGCCGATGGCGTTCACCCTCAACTGGGTATTCGGGGCCCTGCTTATATCGGGATACATCATAGCGCAGCAATTCCTAACCGGTGCAATATATGTCTGAAGAAGAGAAGCTGGGTAATCAGTTCGAGGGGAAGGAGGAATACGTCAGGGACGTGTTCGAGGAGATCGCCCCGTACTACGACAGGATGAACGGGATAATGTCGATGGGCATGGTCAGGAGATGGCACGGTTTCATGATGAAGAAGGCCGGC
>Ga0209723_1004081_pt1 | contig 16760 bp, 13 predicted proteins | sample BiotimSIPDNA_2_FD_185750 | JGI IMG/M metagenome (GOLD analysis project Ga0209723, IMG submission 185750) | Anaerobic biogas reactor microbial communites from Washington, USA - Biogas_R2 time_0 SIP DNA (SPAdes) (version 2) | ecosystem: Engineered > Bioreactor > Anaerobic > Unclassified | place... | reverse complement strand
GATTGCGTAGGGGCAGGGCACTTGCGTAAAGACAGCGCCGCTGGCCTTGTCGCTAACACTAATGCCGGTTTTAGGGCTGAAGCTGAGCCGTAGGTGCTGGTTGTCAATGTGGAACATCATCTTCTCCTGTGAAGGGCTGCTGCTTGAATAAGAAAATTTAGGTAATGTGCAAGACCTTGTGAAAGAAAGAGGGATTTGGCACAGTGATTGTGCTGGTAGGCACCCGGTAGTGCCCATACTGGGCACCAGCTTTGGGGTATGCCTTCCCCCAGGCTAAAGCCTGGGGTTAAGCATGGTTAAGCGCCTACGGCGCAAGGGGGTATGACTGTAAGCATGATGCATCTTCATCGTCGGAAAGCCTGTACAAGATGCGTGTCGAAAGCTCCGCTTGTCCATTACTGTCCACTTCCGTCCACGTCCACTGCCACTAACGTCCACTAACGTCCACAGTCCATCGTCTATTAACGTCCATTAAGGTCCACTAAAGTCCACTAAAGTCCATTGTCCACTGTCCACTAAAACGCCTTACCCATGGAGCCTAGCTCCTCAGCTTGCCGGGACTCCGAATATCAATGGGTGACCGATTACTTGGCTCGGTCGGAGAAAATAGCGGCTGGTCTTGACTATGGAGTTTGTATTGGTATTATTATAGCATAGCAGCTGATGATTATTATGGCGAGAATGTTGAAACTATGGGTAATAATGTATCATCTTTTCAGGAATCTGTGACCTACCGTGCGACCTTGGATTGGGTCAGTGTTCCGCTGGGGCTGCGCTCGGTCGGTCACGCTACTCTACCGCCGAGATACCGGGTTGGGCCGCGGCGGACTACGTTCGTTCACGTTATCTGGACGGTGCGCGGTTCTGGGCAGGTAAATCTCGGCGGGGTGCGGCATGTGGTTGGCCGTGGCAAGGTCTTGGTCTGTCCTCCTGTCGCCGGCCACTGCCTGGCGGCCAGGGGTGAGCGTTCGTGGGAGTACCGCTGGTGTACACTGGACGGGGCGCTGTCGAACCTGCTGTTGTCGGCGTTGTCGTTGCCGGTCGGGGCGTTCGCGGCCGGGCCATGCCCAGAGGCGATGTTCCTGGAGTTGGCGGAGACATTGCGCGACCCGTCGCCGGAAGGCGAGCGCCAGGCTGGCGTGGCTGCGTATGCGTTTTTGTCGCATTTGGGCGGGTTGGCGTCGGCGTGGCCGGAGTTTGCCGGGCGCGGGCGGGCCAGAGTGCTGCTGTCGCGGGCGGATGCGGCTGGCGAGCTTGATGTCAATGTCAAAAGTTTGGCCGATGTTGCTGGCCTGAGCCGTTCGTCCGTGCATCGCGTTTTCCGGCAGGAACTGGGCGTCACGCCCAAGCGTTATCTCGACTCACTGCGTTTGCAGACGGCGATGTCGCTATTGCGAGAGACTGACATGCCAGTGACGGCAGTTGCTGCGGCGACGGGATTCGCCAATGCGAATTATTTCGCCAAGTTCTTTCGCCGGAAGGTCGGTCAGACGCCGAGCGGCTTTCGCGCGGAACGCCATCAGCCGTGATGGAGGCGCAGCGGCGCAATGCGTCGTTGTCGTCAGATAGTCAGGGTCTTGAATAGCAGCTGGGCGGTCAGGCGTGCTGGCGCGATGGCGCAGTCGTTGGCCATGCCAGCGTTGTTTTGCCAGAGGTCAGCTGCTGCTGCGGCGACGTCGTCTGAAGTGACATTAAGCAGGCGTTGTCGATATTCGGCGCGGATTGCATCAGTCATGGCGAACAGGTGTCGCCAGAGTGCGACATAGCCAGCTTTCACCGGGCGGATGGGCACGCTGTCGCCCTTGGCTGTGGCGATGATAGCGGCCTCGATATCGTCGTTGGTCCAGGTTGTATGCAGTTCGCCGAGGTGGTCGAAGATAGCGAAAGTGCGGCCCGGGTCCGGGTCGTTGAGGGAGTTGAGCAGGAAGCATCTTTGCTGGCTGAGGTGAGCGCAGCCGACGCCGTAGGCGCCGCCCTTTAGACGGATTTCATCCCACAGGTAACCGCAGCTGAGAAGATGGGCGTAGACGTTCAAGGCCGGACTGGCCGGGTCGAACGGATGAGGCGCCGGAAAAATCCTGGTGCAGAAGCCGACGTCCCCAGTGATGCGGACGGTTTCACGGCGTCCGTAGGCAGGCTTCGGAGGGCGCAGCCGGGCGCTGGATTTGGCGTCCGACGTTTTGGCCGGGGTGGCTGCCAGTCGTTCGAGGAATTCGCCAGCGCGAGTCGCGACCTGGCTGCCGCCGACGATGGCGGCAGCAGCCGGCCTGATGCTCCGCAGCCGTTCGGCAAGGAGTTCGCAGCTGACTGTCAGCTGAGGCGCGAAGGCGTCGAAATAGAGAGCTTGGCGTCGGCTGGTTCTGGCTGCGGTGATGCCGAACCAGGTTTCTGTCAGATCATGCATGGGTGACAGACCGGCTGCGGCCCTGAAGGCGGCGTAGGCGCCGCCGTTTTCGAGCAGTTCTTTCTTAGTGCTGGCCCAGGACTGGCGCAGGAGTTCGCCGATGCGCGTCTGTTCGATGAAGACGGTTTCGGTGAGACGCTGTCGAAACAGGTCCAAGGCGGTGGGGAAGTATTCCGCCAGGGAAGTCAGCGTGAAGACCAGGTAGGCGTCCGTATGGTCTGGCGCCTGGGGGTGGAAGCCTGTTTCGATGCTGGCGGAGACCGTAGCGCTGGCGGCTGCGAAGCGTTCGGCCACGCGGTCGTAGGGCATTGTCGCCGTGCCAAGGCGATTGAAGAGATAGACGAAGGTTGCCAGGCCGGACAGTGTCGCCGGGGGGAAATCCCGGAGCGGGAACGCTAAATGAAAATACGCGATGCCGTTGCTGAAGGTGTCGACATTCAGCAGCGGGACGCCGCCCGGGGTGCCGACGACCGTGACTGGGAGTCGGCAGGGCTCGGACGGGATATCGTGGCGGCGCAGGCGTGGCAGCGTGGCCAGGTCTTCTGGCGTGTTGGGCAGCCCTTGGTGCTGTTGCAGTTCACGGGCTGCCTGGTCAAGTGCTGCCAGCTCTGCTGGGGCGAGGCGCTGTTTGTGGCGGGCCAGTTCAGCGGCCTCGGCTTGCTGTCGACGGAGGGCCACTCGGCGATCAGGAATGAGTTCCAAGGTGAGGCGGTGCGGGTTGCGGAGCAGGTGTTCGACCAGCAGTTTGTTGAGCCAGTCAGGCTCGGTGCGCAGTTTCTGGGCGACTTTGTCCAGGGTGTCGGCCCGGTCGAGGAAAAGCAGCGGGTCAGCGCCTAGGCACCAGGCGTCAAAGGTGTCTTCCATCAGATTCAGGGCGTGATCCTGGTCGATTTCGCGTTGTTCCAGCTGGTACTGTCGGAAGGCGGCGTCAACCTGCTCCTGGGAGAAACCTTGGCGGGCGATATCGGCGAGGCAGTCGTCAACCAGGCGGTCGATGTCAGCGAACCGTTTCGGGTCGCAGCCGTCAAGGCTGAGGCGGAACATGGCCTCTGGCGATTCGTTGTCGTAGCCGCTGGTCAGGAGATTGTCGGCCAGACCTGATTTAAGGATGGTTTTCCGCAGTGGCGCGGCTGCATTCCCGAGCAGGAGATAGTCCAGCAGGTCAAAGCCGGCATTGAGGACTGGGTCGAGCTGGTCGCTGAGGAAGAACGCTGTGGCCCAGGCTGCGCTGCGGTTGCCGCGGCTGGGCTGGTCAAGGGCTGGCGCAAACGCCACCCGGGTTCGCCGGGGGGATGGCCATCGCTTTTGCCGCGGTCGCGCCAGTGCTTCTGCAGCGGGCACTGGCGCTGGCGTATCTGCCATTGGGGTATCGTCCAGCCGGGCGGCTACGAAGGCCAGCTTGTCAGCGGTGGGGATGTTGCCGTAGAAGAAGAGCTTAATCCGGGCTGGATGGTAGTGCTGCCGGTAAAAGTCGAGAAAAGCCTCGTAGGTGAGGGCGGTGATGGCTTCTGGGCGGCCGCCGGCATTGCGGGCGCGGGGGGTTTCTGGCAGGAGTCCGGCGTCGGTTTCCTGCCCGATGACGGCGTCGAGGTCGCTGGCTGCGGCGCGCATTTCATTAAGGACGATGCCGTTGCTGACTAGGGGCGATTGGAGGTCGCCGGGGCTGGCCAGTTCAAGGCGCCAGCCTTCTTGGAGGAAGCTGTCGCGGCTGAGGCGCGGCGCGAAGACAGCGTCCCAATAGACGGCGGCAAGGTTGAAGAAGTCAGCCGGAACCACGCTGGCGACTGGATAGGCCGTGTAGTCGTTGTAGGTCAGCGCGTTGATGAAGGTTGCCATGCTCGACTTGATCATCTCCATGAACGGATCCTTGACCGGATAGCGCTGGGAGCCGGCCAGCACTGCGTGCTCGAGGATATGGGCGACCCCGGTGTCGTCGTCCGGCCGGGTCGGAACCCCGAGCGCGAACATGTTTTCCGGATCATCGCATTCCAGGGAGAGGACTTCCAGGCCGCTGGCGTGGGCGAAGATTCGCGCCGTCGCCGCCAGCCCGGGCAAAGGGCGGCAGGCAATGGCGCGGAAACTGGAGGGATAATCGTGGCGGCAGGCGGGCATGGCAGGAAGGTCGCTGGATAGCGGCAAAGATAAAAAACAACCGTCTGCGGGAGAGATGCCGCAGACGGTTGACGAGCCAAAAAGCCTTGTCAGCGGAAAGAATTAAGCTTCCGTTTTCGGCGCTTCTGCTTCAGCCGGCGCTTCTGCTTCAGCCGGCGCTTCTGCTTCAGCCGGCGCTTCTGCTTCAGCCGGGGCTTCAGCTTCTGCCGGGGCTTCTGCTTCAGCCGGGGCAGCAGTTTCTGCTGCTGCTGTCGTTGTTTCGGGAGCTTGCTTTTTCGCTTCTTTTTTGACCTTGCTACGGGCGGCTGCGGTTGCGTCGTCCTCGACGAATTCGATCAGGCACATTTCCGCGGCGTCGCCGAGTCGGCGTCCGAGTTTGAGGATTCTGGTGTAGCCGCCTTGTCGTTCTTTGTATTTTGGGGCTATTTCGCTGAACAGCTTGCCGACCTTGTCGACCTGGTGCAGATCAGCGATAACGAGTCGGCGTGCATGCAGGGTGCCTTTTTTCGCCTGGGTCACCGCTTTATCGGCGACTCGGCGGATTTCCTTGGCTTTCACCAGGGTGGTAGTGATGCGTCCATGTTCAATCAGGCTGCAGACGGCATTGGCCAGCATGGCGCGGCGGTGTGCGGAGGTCCGGCCGATTTTGAAGGTATGCTTGCGGTGTCTCATCGGGTTTTATTCCTCTTTAGCCTGTTGTTCATTGGCAATCAGGCGGGTCAGTTCATCTTTCACGGCATCGGGCAGGACCATTTCCAGCTGCAATTCAAGGTCTGCCAGCTTTTGCTTGATTTCGGCCAGGGACTTCTTGCCGAAATTGCGGTATTTGAGCATTTGGCTTTCCGACTTCTCCACCAGTTCGCCGATGTACTGGATTTGGGCGGAAGCCAGGCAATTGGCGGCGCGCACCGACAGCTCCAGCACGCTGACGTTCATGAGCAGCTTCTCAAGCAGGTTCTTTTCCTCTTCGTTGAGTACGGCGGCTGGGGGCGGGGTGATCGCATCGGCCAGATCGCCGGCCATGAACACGCTCAAGTGCTCGCGCAGAATGGCGGCGGCCCGGTGCACAGCCTCTTTCGGATTGATGCGACCGTCAGTCCAGACTTCCAATTCAAGACGGTCGTATTCCGTGTGCTGGCCAACGCGGCAAGCCTGGACGTCGTAGCGGACGCGCTCAATCGGGCTGAACAGGCAGTCCACCGGAATGGTGCCGATCGGCTGGTCGTCGCGCTTGTTGTCTTCAGACGGGCGATAGCCGCGGCCGCGGTCGATTTCCAGCTCCATGCGCAGCGGGGTGTTTTTGTCCAGCGTGCAGATGAGCTGTTCTGGGTTGAGTACAACCGCGACGCCGTCGTCACGGATGTCGGCGCCGGTCACTGCGCCGGCTCGGTCAGCGTACAGCTCCAGGGTGCGGGGCAATTGGACGTCGCAGGAGAACTTCAACTTCTTGATGTTGAGGATGATCTCCATGACGTCTTCCATGACGTCGGGAATGGAGCTGAATTCATGGGCGACGCCGTCAATTTTGACGCTGGACACGGCGACCCCTTCCATAGAGGACATCAGGACGCGGCGCAGGGCGTTGCCCAGGGTATGGCCGAAGCCGTTGACCCAGGGCTCGGCGATGAACTTGGCGTAACGGTCGTTCGCTTCGACGACGACCAACGCATTGGGAAGCTCGAAACCTTCGATGCCAGGCATGTCGTTCTCCTTAAACTTAACTGTCCTTGCTTGCGGGCGGCAAGCTTAGGCGGGTGCTCAGCTTTCGGCGGAAGCCGCAATCATCAAAATGGCTGCGGCGGTCATTAGACCCGGCGGCGTTTTGGAGGACGGCAGCCGTTGTGGGGCAACGGGGTGATGTCTCTGAGAGAGGTGATCTCAAGCCCGGCAGAGGCAATGCCGCGGACGGCTGATTCGCGGCCAGCCCCCGGCCCTTTGATGCGGACTTCGACTTCGCGCAGCCCGTAGGTGGCCATGGCCTTCTTGGCCGCGTCAACCGCAATCAGCTGCGCGACGTAGGCCGTGCTTTTGCGCGAACCCTTGTAGCCGAGCTTGCCGCCGGTCGACCAGGCCAGGATGTTGCCTTGCTGGTCGGAAATAGACACGCGCGTGTTGTTGAAGGTGGAGTCGACATGGACAATGCCGCTCATCACCTGGCGGCCGCCTTTGATCTTCGGGCGCTTCGCCTCGGTGGCAGAGGCGGGCGCGGCGTCTGGCGCCGTCGCCTGTACTTCTGTGGTCTCATCAGTCATGAGTGTATAATCTCCCTGTCTGGGTGCTTGGTTCTGGAATCAACCTGAAAACGCTGTTTCAAGCAGCCTGCGAGAAGGATTATTTCGCGCTGCTGGCCTGCCTGCGCTCCGAACGGTCGCGGATGGCGCCGACGGTCTTTTTGCCGCCCTTGCGGGTACGGGCGTTGGTGCGCGTTCTCTGGCCATGAACCGGGAGATTGCGCCGGTGGCGGATGCCGCGGTACGAATTGATGGCGGTCAGCCGACGGATGTTCTGGGCGATTTGACGACGGAGGTCGCCCTCGACTGTGTAGCTGTCCTGGATGATTTGCAGAATGGCGGCGATGTTCGCCTCGGTCAGCTCACCGGCCTTGGTCATCGGATCAATTTGCGCCCGGCGACAAATCTCGTTGGCGCTGGTCGGCCCGATGCCGTAGATATACGTGAGCGCGACGTTGGTGTGCTTGTTGTTGGGAATGTCAATACCGAGAATTCTTGGCATGTTTGATTTCCTAAGCTTGCGGCTTTCCCTTCAGTCCTGCGATGCCACCGAAACCAGAAGAGGAGACAGGGGCGGCGGGACAGAACGGCGCATTAGCCCTGACGTTGTTTGTGGCGGGTGTTCTTGCAGATGACGCGGATGACGCCGGCGCGCTTGATGACCCGGCAATTGTTGCATATACGTTTGACTGACGCTCTGACTTTCATGGCGACCTTTGTTCCGGCTGCCCCTTCCGGCGGCGGCGCAGCAGGATGATGTGGTGAGGAAGGCAGGGTGGTGCAACGCATTGCGAGACAGAGCGGTGGAAGTGACGCGCAACACCGGGGGAAGTGGCCGGAAAAAGACGACACGACCCCCAAAGCCATGTACAAACGGAAGCTAATAATGTATCTCGTGTTTGACTTTATGCAAACAGCGAGTTGAAAAAAATCTCGCAGGGCCCGTTCAGCGGCGGCGGTAGGAGATGCGTCCTTTGGTGAGGTCGTAAGGGGACAGTTCGACGGTGACGTGGTCGCCGGGGAGGATGCGGATGAAGTGGAGGCGCATTTTGCCGCTGATGTGGGCGCGGACTTCGTATCCATTTTCTAAGGTGACGAGGAATTCGGTGTTGGGGAGCAGTTCTTTCACCACTCCGTCGATTTTTAGACAGTCTTTGGCCATGTCAGGATCTCCGGGTCGTTTTCCGTTATTAAAATTTGATGTTCGAAGTGTGCCGAAAGGGAACCGTCGGCGGTGCGCACGGTCCAGCCGTCTTTGCGGTCGACGGTGATTCGCCAAGTGCCTGCGTTGACCATCGGCTCAATGGCGAGGATCATGCCGGGCAGGAGTGCGGGCGATTTGCCTGGAACGCGGTAGTTGGGGACTTCCGGCGGCTCATGCATCTGGATGCCGCAGCCGTGCCCGACCATGTCGCGAACCACCTCGAAGCGGGCGGCTTTGACGATGCGTTCGACCGTGGCGCCGATGTCATTGAGGCAGTTTCCGGGGCGGGCTTTGTCGATGCCGGCTTGGAGAGCGTCAGCGGTCGTCTGCATCAGGCGCGCGGCCAGCTCCCCAGGTTGTCCGCCAGCGCAGACGGTGCGGGCGTTGTCGCCGACATAGCCGCCGATGGTGACGCCGACATCGAGGCTGACCAGGTCGCCGGCCGCGATGATGCGGTCGGGCCGGCCGATGCCATGCACGACTTCGTCGTTAAGGGAGACGCAGATGTGCCCGGGGTAGCCGCGATAGCCGAGGAAGGCACTTTTGCCGCCGGTTTCTCGGATGAAGCTTTCGGCGAGCATGTCAAGGTCAGCGGTGCTCATTCCCGGGGTGACGGCCTCGCACAGCCTGGCGAGGACAGTGGCGGAAGCCTGGGCGGCGATGCGGACGCCCTCGGCCTCGGCCGGAGAATAGAGATGGATTTTGCCGTTGACCATGATGCTGCTGGGGATATTTGTAATGGAAAGCGACGTGGAGGCTGGTTGTCAAGCCAGGGCGGTTTTCAGAGCCTGGTAGTTTTCGTTGGGGGCGACATCGCGGCTTTGCATGCGCACCAGATGTCCAGAAGCAGTGTAATAGGCGATGAGGGGGGCGGTTTGCGCATCGTAGACGTGGAGGCGTTCGATAGCCGTGGATTCGCTGTCATCAGACCTTTGGACGAGTTTGCTGCCGCAGCGGTCGCAGACGCCGTCCTTTGCGGGGCGTTGGGTATTGACGTTGAAGATGGCGCCGCAGGCCTGGTTGGAGCAGACGCGGCGCGAGGTCAGCCGGCTGATGAGCATGTCTCGGTCAGCTTCAATGAGCAGTACGGCCGCCAGGCGGTTGTTGGTTTCGGCCAGGATGCGGCTCAGCATGTCTGCCTGGGGAGTGGTGCGGGGGAACCCGTCCAGGAGGCAGCCCTTAGACTGGATGTCTTTCTGGGCCAGGCGGTTGGACACCATGGCCGCAACCACGTCGTCGGAGATCAGTTCACCTTTGGCAATCAGGTCTTTGACTTGCTTGCCAATTTCGGATTGCTTAGCCATCTCGTCCCGAAGAAGTTGTCCTGTAGAGACATGGATGACGCCGGTTTCGGCGCAGAACAAGTCTCCGAGGGTTCCTTTTCCGGCGCCGGGCGGGCCGAGGAAAACGTAGATGTCAGCCATGACGCACCTGTGTTGTGGTGGTTCGGTGATGGGAGTGGATTGTCGATACAGAAAGACCATCCTGAAGGGGGATGGTCTGCAATGAATTCAGGGCTGGCGCCTATTCTTTGTCCGAGGAGTCGTTGTCATCACCCTGGGTGATGACCACGCGTCCCTCCGCGACTTCAAGCAGGGCGATGTCAAGGCAGGAGCGTTCATCATTGGGCGGCGAGGGAACGAGACGGCGCCAGCCCTTGGCAAGCTGAGCCGCCCGTTTGGATACGCCGTTGATGAAAAGACGGACATCGTCAACCTTGGTGCGGGCGCGAGCAAGGTATTCTTCGTTCATGCGTGCCTCCTAAAGGAATTCCTTAATTGAAAAAGTTAAACAACTAATATAAAGTATAAGATTGTATTTGCAATGGGCAGAAATGGAAAAAGTTTTGCGGGCTTGGGAAAATTGTAATGCGTCAGTCATTGATACTCGGAGTTCCGGCGAGCTTCAGAGCGGGGCTTCCCGGATAGTGCGCTTGAGTGGACAGTGGACAATGGACCTAAGGGGACATTAATGGACGTTAGTAGACGATGGACTGTGGACAGAAGTGGACATTAGTGGAGAGTGGACGTGGACGGAAATGGACTTTAGTGGACTGAGGCGGAAGGCACGAGTCCCCCACAGGCCTTCAGCCGGCAAAAATCTATCATGCTTACAGTCATGCCCCCTTGCGCCGTAGGCGCTTAACCATGCTTAACCCCAGGCTTCAGCCTGGGGATAGACGTGCCCCAAAGCTGGTGCCTTGTAAAGGCACTACAGAAGACTGACGCATTACGAAAAATTCTCTCCGGCTCGCTTCTTGGCGTCAGCGCGGTTTATAGTATATTTTTTCTCTTATTGCGGTGGATTTTTCTCGCAGTTTGTGATTAGGAGGCATGCATGGCTGCGAAGCTGCGGATTGGCGTTGGTTTGTCAGGCGGGGTTGACAGCGCGGCAGCGGCGTTGCTGCTGTTGGAGAGCGGGTACGAGGTCATCGGCTTCACGATGCATTTGGTTGGCGCTGATGCGGTGGCAGCCCGGGCTGCTGCCGTGGCTGCGCGCTTAGGCATACCGCACCGGGCGCTGGATGTGCGCACCGAGTTTGAGGCTCTGGTTTTGCAGCCCTTTGTTGACGAATACGCTGTCGGCTTGACGCCTTGTCCGTGTGCGCGTTGCAATCTCGCCATGAAGTTCGGGGTGCTGTGGGAGCGGATGGCGTCGGCTGGCTGCGACCGCATTGCGACTGGCCATTATGCTCGGCGGGGGGAGCGGGACGGTCGCCTGTTTTTACGGCGCGGGGCAGACATCGCCAAGGATCAGAGTTATTTCTTAGCGCTTTTGGCCCAGTCCCAGCTGCAGAAGGCGATGTTTCCTCTGGGCGGTCTATTGAAGTCCGAGGCGCGGGCCAAAGTCCTGGCGCATGGGCTGGTTTCGGAAAGCGAAGGCGAAAGCCAGGATTTGTGCTTTTTGGCGGACGGTCATTTCGCCGACTTTGTCGCTGCGCGTCGCCCGGAATTGCGCGTAGGCGGCTGGATTGTCGATTTGGAGGGTCGCCGTTTAGGCCGGCACAGCGGTGCTTTTCAATATACTATTGGCCAGCGTCGCGGTTTAGGGCTTGGAGGCGGGCCGTGGTTTGTCGTGCGCACGGACTTGGCGCGCCGGGAAGTCGTTGTGGGGCGGGAGGCTGATTTGCAGAGCGCGACCGTCAATCTGTCGGGTGTGAACTGGCAGGCTGCGCCGCCGCCCATCAACGCGGAGCTGGCCGTGACTGCGCAGTTGCGGTACCAGATGCAGGCGCGTCCAGCCATTTTGCGTCATCTTGGGGAAGGGCGGGCGCAGTTGGAGTTTTCGGCGCCGGTCTTTGCCGTTGCTCCCGGGCAGTTGGCTGTAGCCTATTGCGGCGACGAGGTTGTCGCCGGCGGCTGGATTGTCCGGCCGTGACCACGGCAGCCTTGGCTGCCTGCGGTCAGGCTTTTTGACTGCGTTTGCGCAATTGGGCGATGATAGCGTTAAACTGCGGCGCCAGCCGTCCCGGATAGCGCACTTCAGTGGAGCTTGGTGGCCCGGGGAGCAAAAGTGCGTGTCTGCTATAGGCTTTTAGCCGGCGCAGGGGCGTCTTGGTTAAAGTCATATCGACTTGCTCTTCAGTGGCTTATCTTTGATTATCCCCAGGCTTGAGTCTGTAAGCGCCAAGTTTTTTCGATTTTTTTCATAATAAAGTTTGACAAAATATCAAACAAGGTGTATGCTGAAACCGGGATTTGGGCTTTTTGATATAGCGATGACTGTCGTGATCAGCGGGGGTGTCATGATGAGACAGAATTATCCCGCCTCTAAGACAAGAGTGCTGCGCGTCCTTGCCATTCCGACATGGCCGCTTCTAGCTGCATTGCTTTTTTCCCTCGCGCTTCCGCCCGTCATGGCGGAGTCCGCCGCCGTCACTCCCGCGGATATCGAACAATTATTCAAGGACAAGCAATTCACCCAGGCGCTGCCCACGCTTGAAGCCTGGAAGAAAGCCCCGCCCGATGGACTCAGCGAACGGCAGCGCCTGCTTCTGCTTGGCCGCTGCCTGCTGGGCCTGGAACGCCATTCCGAGGCCATGGAAGCGTTAAGCGTCTTGCAGGCCATCGCCCCGGACGCCCAGGACAACGCCGCCGTGGACTCCGTCAAGCTCCTTGGCGACGCACTGGCCGCGCTGGGTCGCCTTGACGAGGCCGCCGAGCAATGGCTCAAGGCGGCGGAGATGAAGCCGGCGGCCGACGTGGCGACGCTGATTCAGAAAAAGGCCAGCCGCTATTTTCACAACCGAATGGGGCTGGACGGCGTCGCCGACGCCCTTCTGCGCGCCCATGCGAAAGTTGCCGCCGCGCAAGCCGCTGCCGGGAACCCGGCCGGGGTCATCGCCGCAAACCGGCGACAGCTCAGCCTGGCCGTCGATTTCCCCGGCATGCGTGAAGCCGCAGTGCAGACCGCCGAACTGCTGCTCGCCGAGAAGCAGCCACGCGAGGCTTTCGCGCTTTTCCTCCGCGCCCTTGACACCGGCCTCGACCGCTGCTTCTCCACCACCGCCCGACTGCCGGAAAACCAGCGCCAGCTCAACCTGGTCGCCAAGCCGCCGCCGGCGAACCTCATCGAACGCGCACTGGACGGAATCAACCAGTGCCTTGCTTCACTCACTCCCAGCGCCGCCCTGCCGCCTGAAAAAGTCAAGACACTGAGCGCCGCCTGGTGCCAAGCCCTGGCCGCCACCTACCGCCCGAACATCGGCACGGCAGCGCCTTTCATCGCCTTGAGCAAGTCCGGGCTTCCTGAATCATGGCGCACCCTGTGCCGCTGGAAAGCGGCAAACGCCCTTTTGCGCGAAGGCGCTTTCCATGAAGCCCGCAAGCTCCTGGATGAATTGCCGGACTGCGGCCTGCCAACGGCAAGTTATTTCACCCACCGCCAGGGCATGGCCTGCATCGGCGAAGGGGACTTCCCGGCGGCAGCCGACTTCCTGCGCGCCGCCGCCGGGTCAGAGGACGCCGTTCTGGCCTCGCAAGCCCGCCTGGCCCTGGCGGAAGCGCTGGAAGCCCGGTTCAACTGGGACAACGCCGTCGGCGAATACAAGACGCTGGCATCATCCTCTCCGGTCCATTGGCACCGGCAAGAAGCCGCCTACGCCCTGAAGCGCATCGCCGAGTTGCGGCAACGGCCTCCTGCCGCCGACCGCGGCAAGCTGATTGCCCTATTGCGCGACGACCGTTCCACCCGCGGCTGCTGGCCTCTCGGCTACGGCATGGACTTCCATCTCCTCGCCGCCCAGAACTTCATCACCGACCGGAAAGGCGGGGCCGGCCCGGCCATGCCATGTCGCTTCCGCACCGCGGATCCGAAGGAAAAAAGCCGCCTGTGGGTCACTCGGCTGCGGGAGACGGACCCGGTGGCGCTGTGGAACCCGCACGAAAAAAGCCACACCTCCGCCAACCGCGACGACTATGGCGAGCAGTACCCGCTGGGGAATGGGCCGGACTTGCTCATGGCCTGCGACGTACCCGCCGGACGGCATGTTTTGGCTCTGTATTTCGCCAACGACTACAACTACTACGAATCGCAGCGGGCCTACACGGTCTCCGTGACGGATGCAGGCGGGCGGCTGCTCTGCCTGGCGCCCGTCCGCAACTTCGGCGGCGGACTCTACAAGCGCTTCGCCGTCCAGGGGCCAATTCGGCTGGAATTCCGCATCTGGCGGAACATGAGCATCAATGTCATTCTCTCCGGCGTGTTCCTGGATGGAATTATTCCTCCAAGGGAAGTCCCGAAAATGCTGCATGCAAATCCTTCAGCTCCACTTGCGGCAGTCATGGATGAGTACCGCAGGTTGCGCCGAGCAGCGGTGAAGGAATCCCTCGCTGTCGCCAACTCGCCGACAATGGCGGATTTCGTGCAAAAGCTGTCCAGCCTGTCGACGCCCCCCTGCGCCGCCTCGGATAGCCGCCCCGCCTTGCTGTACATGCTTGCAGAATCCCAGCGTTTCGCCGGCTATGCCCGGAGCGGCAGCACGAGCTTCGAGCAAATGCTGAGTGCGTTGGCTGATGAAGCCAAGAAGGATGGACGTCCGGAAGCCCTTGCCTCGCTGGCACGGCAGCTGGTTTCGGACTTCGCTCCCGGAAACGCGAGCCAGCAGGCCTTGCCACAGGTATCGCTGTATTCATTCTCCACTCACCCCTTGCTGAAATTATGGCGACATTATCTTGATGTCGCCGTAGACACATATAGAGACCAGCCAGTGCGCTTGCAAAGCCTTCTCCGGGAAAAACTTTTCAGCAACGAGGATTATATTTTCACCGACGTCAAGGCCATCATATTTGAAAAATACTTGGAATTATTTCCGGATAACGCCAAGGCCTGGGATATGCTGCATTACGCGGGATTGCTCGCCGACAGGCGCGGCGAATATCAAAATGCCCTGCACTATTACCAAGCGGCCCTGGCTGAAAGACCGCCTGGATTGGCGCTGGCGAGGGTTCTGCACGATTGCCTCGCCCTGCAAGTAAAGACCGGGTCTCGCCCGGAGGAAGTGCGCGCCACCTGGGATAGGCTGGCAGGCATCGAAAAAACGCCGGAGGCAGACCAGCTGCTCAAGTCTGGCAAGCTATGGCTGGTACGGTCATATCTAAACAGAGGGGAATGCGAATAGGCACGGTTGCTCCTGAAGTGCCATGAAGGGAAATTCGGCAATGACTCCCAGACATTGAGGATGGCGGCATGTTGCGAGCAAATTGACGATCTGAATTCCAAGCGCAAACGCAACTAATCACAACCAAAGACAGGGGGACGACATGCGAGAAAAAAATGGAATGGAAGGTTGGGCGGGGTGCTTATCCTTGTCTTCCTTGCGGCTCGCCTTTCAGCGGGCATCAGCGCCAGTGTGTCTCTTGCCGGCCCGGGCGAGCACTTCATCGAAACATTACCGACCCCTCCGCATGCCCGCTACTATACATATTTAGCCAGCGGGAGTTATGCACTGACCATCGACATTGAACAGGAAGTGCAGGACGGCGACGCTTCCGTATCAGAGGAATATTCATGGGAGTACCCGGGCCAATGTGACGCTGGGGGCGGCAGCCAGGACAGCTTCGTTTGCATTTGCTTCAACTGGAACGAGGTTCCCGGAGGAACTATCTCGGTGACCTATACGGCCACCGTGACCTATGCCGACGGCACGTCGAGTTCGGCTTCAGCCTCGGCCTCCATCGATGCCGTCTTTCCTGTATGGGAAACGGGAAGCGCCATTTCCTGCGAAGGCATCACTGCCCCGGTCTCGGGCGCCCGTGTCGCCATGGGGGAGGAAGTCAACTGCTCGATCAGCCCGGCAGCCGACAACGACACCCGCATCGGGGCGACGATTGACACTGCCAGGCCGGACGCCTTTTCAGCATCAGGCGCCTACTCCTGGTCGGCAAGCGCAGGAAGCTTCAAGGACGGTTGCAGCACCGGCCTGTCCGTCACCTGGATCGCCCCCAGCGCAAGCGGCGAAGCAACCATTACCGGCGCCGCTGCGGATGATGCCGTCATCCCGGACGGCGAAGGCGGGACAAGGGATGATTCCGACTATACCGATACTGCGTCGGTCATCGTGGTGAAAATCGACCGCCTGGAGTGCGAAGACGTAACATCAACAACCAATAACCCAGGCAACAATGAAACCGTTTACCTGCCAGTCGGATTCAACGACGGGACGGTGACAGTCAATGCCTTCCCCGATCCCGAGGGAGAATGGCCTAATGGAAAACCTGCATGGTCCGGCGATATCCAGTCCAGCAGCGGCAGCACCGCTACGGTAGATACAACCACGCCAGGAATAAAAACCGTTGCCGCCGAGTGCGGAAACATCATAAAGATAAAAATTTGCGTTTTGGAGGTTGACTTGGATGTGGACTCCAATAATGATGGTATAATCAACGACACCGACGATTCACTGGAAGCTAACGCCCCAGGGAAACTCGTTTATCTGAACCACGACGATGACAACATGAATGATGTTGAAGACAAGACGGAAAACAGCACGGCTGTGACCAATGAGAATGACTTGCAGCCGATGAATCTCTCCTTTGCACCCCCGACGCTCTCTGTCGGAAAGATTATCCTTAGTGCAACAAGTGGGGCATCGTATATCCAAGTATGGAAGAGTGCTACAAAAGGCACAGCCGCCGATAAAGTTGCTCTGCCAAAGACATGGACACTGGGTACCGATACAGTTCCGAGCACGCTCTATGTTGAAGGGAGCGATACTGGCGATGTTACACTCAAGCTTGCCTATGAAGTCAACTCTTCCGAGATTTGTAAGGATGAAGTCAAAATGGGCGTCGTGAAAATTGACTTCAAAGAGAGAAGCGACACGAAGTATGGCTATGATGACGGAACCGTTGATGATAATCCTGTACCAACGTCGGCTGATAATCCGCCGCAGAAGTATGACTGGGTTAGTATTGACAAGAATATGAAAACAACCGATGTGGATGTGGAGATTACCCCGCCAGCTTATGCGCAATACGTCCATTTTGTTGCGAGTGATACGGAAAAAGCAACGTGTGTGCCGACGCAGGCTTCCTCCAGCCCACAGAAATTGACACTTACAGGAAAGGGGATAGGCAAATCTTATATTCAAACTCGTTTGGGTACAACCTCAGGGGCGGAGGGCGTGCGGCTGAACGTGGCATGTTATCAATTGGCAGAGATCAAGGCGGACTTCTACAAGGTTAAGACGACGACGGGGCTTGTTCCTGATGCCACGACTGCGGCAGAGCTTGAAAGCGGTGCTAATGAGTATATGAAACGTGGCGTTAGTGAACTGGAACTGACAGATAAGGGAACCTCGACCATAGAT